>Ga0209208_10010995_pt1 | contig 11648 bp, 12 predicted proteins | sample S1TSphfallax_3_FD_187694 | JGI IMG/M metagenome (GOLD analysis project Ga0209208, IMG submission 187694) | Host-associated microbial communities from peat moss isolated from Minnesota, USA - S1T2_Fd - Sphagnum fallax MG (SPAdes) (version 2) | ecosystem: Host-associated > Plants > Peat moss >...
TCATTTGGTTGACGATGGCCCGGCTTCGCCGGTCGGCGGCCGGCAACCGGTCCAAATGGCTCCGCAGATGGGCTTCCACCTGTTTTTCGGTCTCGGCGACGAAGCCCAGGCTCGCTTTATCCCCCAGGGTGCCCGCCAGGGCACCAATCGCAAACGACCCCAAGTACCAGACGGGGTTGAGGACGCTGGTCCTGCCGTTCAATTCTTGCAAACGCCCCTCGCACCAGGCGAGGTGGTCCATTTCCTCGGCGGCCGCTTCGCGCATGGCGCTGGCCACGTGCGGATCGCGCGCGGTGAGGGCCTGCCCCTGGTAAAGCGCTTGCGCGGACACCTCGCCGGCATGGTTCACCCGCATCAGACGGGCCGAGGCCTTGGCCTCCGCAGCGTCCAACACGAGTTCGCCGCCGACGGCCGAGGGCGGCGGTCGATTGGCATGCGCGGGCGCAGCTAACACCTTGATTGCCTTATCGAATTCGCCAATGAGGCGATCTAGGACGGAGAATTCACGGGTATTCACGCACACATTATAATAGAGATGTACAGGAGGTTCACAGCGGGACTGGTAACGGGGCGCGTGGTTCTGTACACTTCGGCGCCTTTCGCGACAGCTTCAAGTTACTCGAGTATTGCCATGTATACCGTATTTACCAAGCCCGATGACGTGCGTATCGACTGGTTCCTCGTTGACGCAGCGGGTAAGACCCTGGGTCGTCTCGCCTCCGAAATCGCCCTCCGGTTGAAGGGCAAGCACAAGCCGAATTATGCGCCGCACCAGGATTTGGGCGACCATATCGTCGTCATCAATGCTGGCGAAGTGCGTGTTACCGGCGCCAAACTCACCGATAAGTTCTACCATCAGCACACCGGCTATGTCGGCAATCTCAAGAGCATTGCGCTCGGCAAGCTGTTGAAAGAGCATCCGGAACGGGCGATCGAGTTCGCCGTCAAGGGCATGCTGCCGAAGGGCCCTCTGGGTCGCCGCATGTACAAGAAACTGCATGTGTTCGGCGGCAAAGATCATCCCCATCAAGCTCAGCAGCCGAAGCCGCTGGAAATCTAAAAGTTCTCTAGGAAACCACAACCAATGGCACCATCAGCAGCCAATAACGCGTTCTACGGCACCGGTCGTCGGAAGACCTCCAGCGCCCGGGTCTATTTGAAACATGGCACGGGTAAGGTCGTCATCAACGGCCGGAGCCTGGACGAATTTTTTGGCCGCGAGACCGGCCGGATGATCGTGCAGCAGCCATTTGGCGCGGTGCAACTCGAGGGCAAGTTCGACGTCGATGCGCATGTCGAGGGCGGTGGCATCACCGGCCAGGCGGGCGCGATCCGTCACGGGATCACCCGGGCATTGATGGCCTATGACGAAACACTGCGGCCGTCGCTGCGCAAAGCGGGCTTCGTGACCCGCGATGCCCGCGAAGTGGAACGCAAGAAGGTCGGCCGTCGTAAGGCTCGCCGCGGAACCCAGTTCTCCAAACGCTAGCCGCGAGAGCGCGCCGCCGGTAAACGACCTAAGTGTTTTTGGGGGATCGTCTAGCGGTAGGACAACGGTCTCTGACACCGTTTACCTAGGTTCGAATCCTAGTCCCCCAGCCAAACAGGGCCCACACCGTGGGCCCTTCTCTTGAGTGATTGAGTACGGGCTTCCAAGCATGTCGGGCGAACATAAATCGAATGGACGCCTGGCGCCGATGGCGCTTGCCGCACTTGGAGTGGTCTTCGGCGACATCGGCACCAGCCCGCTGTATGCGCTGTCGGCCTGCTTCACCGGACCTGACATCGCAGTCACGCCCGAGCATATCTTCGGCATCCTATCCTTGATTTTCTGGTCGTTGGTCTTGGTCATCCTGCTCAAGTATGTGGGTGTGGTCTTGAACGCCGACAACAAGGGGGAGGGCGGGGTGCTCGCGCTCACCGCGCTGGTCATCAACACCGAGCGGGCGAGTCCGCGCCGCAAGATCTATGGCACGCTCGGGATTCTCGGCGCATCGCTGTTCTTTGCCGACGGCGCCATCACGCCGGCAATCTCGGTATTGAGCGCGGTCGAGGGATTGAAGATCGCCGCACCGACCGCCGACATTCCCGTGCTGCCCATCGTGGTGGTGGTGCTGATCGGTTTGTTCCTGATCCAGCGCCAGGGTACGGGGTCGGTGGGCCGGATCTTCGGACCGGTCATGCTCGGCTGGTTCTTGATCCTGATGGTGATGGGCATGAGCTGGGTGGTGCGCGATCCGCGGGTGCTGATGTCGCTCGATCCGACCCGCGGCATGCGCCTGTTCATGGAGCACAAGGTCGGCGCGCTGGCAGTGCTCGCGGGGGTGTTCCTCACGGTCACCGGCGGCGAGGCGTTGTATGCGGACATGGGACACTTCGGCAAGACGCCGATACGCCTCGGCTGGGTCTGCATCGTCATGCCGGCACTGGTCATCAATTATTTCGGCCAGGGTGCGTTGCTGATCGGGAATCCGGCGGCGGTTAGCAATCCATTTTTTCTGATGGCACCGGCCTGGTCGTTGTGGCCGTTGGTGATCCTCTCCACTGCCGCCACGGTGATCGCATCGCAGGCCGTCATCTCCGGCGTGTTCTCGGTGACCACGCAGGCGGTCAGTCTGGGGTTGCTGCCGCGGCTGCGCGTCGAGCATTCCTCGGCGGACAACGCCGGCCAGATCTACGTGCCGACGATGAATTGGGCTCTGATGGTCGCGGCGATCGCGCTGGTGCTCGGCTTCGGCAGTTCATCGGCACTCGCCGGTGCCTATGGTCTAGCCGTCTCGGGTGCCATGACCATCGTGACGCCATTGACCTTGAGCCTCATCAAATCGCGCACCGGCAGGGATAGCCTCGCGCTCCGCACCGGACTATCGCTGCTGTTCATCGTCGACATTGCCTTCCTGGCGGCGAATCTCACCAAGCTGCCGGACGGCGGTTGGCTGCCGCTGGCGGCGGGCCTTTCCATCTACTGGCTGATGCAGACCTGGCAAAGCGGCCGGGCCTCCGTCATGGCGCGATTGCTGCGCGAGCAAAAGCCGGTCCGGGATTTTCTCGAGGACTTGAAGCGCGACCCACCGGTACGCGTCTCGGGCACCGCCATTTTTCTCGATGCCAAAGCCTCCGGCATCCCACGGGCGCTCCTTAACAACATCAAGTTCAACCGGGTGATCCACGAGCGCGTGGTGCTGTTGACCGTGGTCACGAGAGAACAGCCGCGCGTCGCGGAGGCGAAGCGCTTGACGGTGACACCGGTATGCGAGGGCATCGTGCGCGTGGTGGCGCAGGTCGGATTCATGGAGAAGCCGAACATTCTGGAGATTCTGCGCGATGCCGAAGCATACGGCGTACCGTACGAGCCCGATGCGACCACGTTTTTCCTGAGCCGCGAGGAATTGCTGCGCGGTCAGCGTTCGGATCTGCCGCCGCTGCGCCGCAGAGCGTTCATGCAGATGGCGAGAAGCGCCCAGGTGATCGCCGACTACTACGGGCTGCCGCCGAACCGGGTGGTCGAGATCGGCACCCGCCTCGAAATTTAAAGAGTTACGGTTTTGACGCCGGCATCGCCGGCAATCAGCAGCACGTCGGCGCCGCGATGCGCGAACAGACCCACGGTGACCACCCCCACGATCTGATTGACGACGGTTTCGAACCCCTTGGGATCGGTGAGCCGCAGATGGTGGACATCCAAAATCTGGTTGCCGTTGTCGGTCACGACGCCCTGTCGCCATACCGGTTGACCGCCGAGCTTGACCAGTTCTCTCGCGACGTAGGAGCGGGCCATCGGGATCACCTCGACCGGCAGGGCGAAGGACGGACCCAGGACGTCGACCACTTTGCTGTCGTCCAAGATGCAGACGAACTTCTCGGAGGCCGCCGCGATGACCTTCTCGCGGGTGAGGGCGGCACCCCCTCCCTTGATGAGCGAACCGTCCACGGTGGCGGCGTCGGCGCCGTCGATATACAGGCTCAAGGTGCCCTCGGCGTTCAGATCGAGGAGGGGGATTCGCGCGGCGCGCAGGGCGTCGGCGGTTTGATTGGAACTCGAGACCGCGCCGTTCAGCTTGATTTTACGGTGTTTCAGCACCTCGATGAGCTGGTTGACCGTCGAGCCGGTGCCGATGCCTAAGACCATGCCCTCCTCGATGTAATCGATGGCGGCTTCGGCGGCGCGGCGTTTTTTTTCGGTGGATGAAGAAATTTTCCTGCCCCTTAAAACAACTGTGCCCGCTTACGCGGGCACAGTTGATTACTTTCGAAGGATTACTTTTTCTTAGCGGCCTTTTTCTTCGCAACCTTCTTCTTCGCCTTCTTTGCTTTCGCTGCCATGATAGAAACTCCGTTATCGGGTTAGTCCGGGGTCCGAGTATATACACGAAAAACAAATATACAAGCAATACGTCACGCTCGAAGCATCACAATGTGGTAGCGATGTGAACGAGATCACTCTAACGAGAGAATGAAATCCCAATTCTTCTTCGTCACCGGCGTCACCGATAAACGATTGCCGCGCTTCAATACGAGGAGGTCGGCAAGCTCCGATCCCGCATGTTTACGCAGCTCGTCGAGCGTGATGAGACTGGAAAATTTCCGTTCCAGCTTCACGTCGACGACGTACCAGCGCGGCTCGGTGGGGCTGGATTCCGCATCGTAGTTGGCGTGCTTCGCATCGAATGCGGTTGCATCCGGATAACCGCCCTTCACGATGCTGACGATGCCGGCGATGCCCGGTACGGCGCAGCTCGAATGGTAAAAAAATGCGGTGTCGCCTTTCTTGATCGAGTCCCGCAGCATGTTCCGCGCCTGGTAATTGCGCACGCCGTCCCAGGCGGCGGTCCTCTTCGGACGGGCCGCGAGGTCATCGATGCTGAATGCCGCGGGTTCGGACTTGAGAAGCCAGTGATTCATGGGATCGCCTCATGCAATGCATTTGGGAAATGTACGAGCCGCGATTCGGTGACCAGGCAATCCAGGCGCACGTCCCATGGATCGGCATGGATGTCAGTCACGCACTGACAATCGAACGCCAATCCGACCAGACGCGGGCCCATCCAGCAACGTCGCGTGCGGCGAAAGCGTAGTGCCCGATCGTAGAAGCCGCCGCCCATGCCGAGCCTGCGTCCTCCCACATCGATGCCCACCAGCGGCACGACGATGAGATCGAACCAGCGCGGCTCCACCGGCTTGCCATGGCGCGTGGGCACCCTGATGCCGAAGGTGCCGCGACGCGTGCGGCCGGTCAGGGGGTGAAACTTCAGCCGACGGTGACGCAGGTCGCTCACCACCGGCACATACAGGCGTACGCCGCGGCAACGGGCGGCAGAGATCAGCGCCGAGGGTTGCGTCTCGTGATCGAATGGCAGGTAGATGGCGACGCGGGCGCCGGTCTTGAATGCGGCCATGCGTTTGATGAACGCCGCCGCCCGTGCGGAGCGCAGCGCATGATCGGCGCTCGGCAAGGAGCGCCGCGCCATCCGGAGTTCTCTACGCAGCGTGGATTTCATCGCGAAGGATGGCGAAAGGGATGGCGCTACCCGCAAATGCCGTCTTGGACCGATGCTCCCGACCTGAGCATCAGGTGGGGCTAACTGCGACAATTAAGGCTTTCCGTTCGGGACGGACATGCACAATGTTGCCGGCAAGCATAGGCCCCTGGGGTTTACAAATTAGGGTCAGGAGGTAATCCGATCCGCATCGCACACCGCAGGCAGCGCCAAATTTAACCTTCAAGGGCCTTGGAACCTACAGCTCCAGTTGTTGACCCTTCTCCAACGCCGACTCTACGCGCTCACGCAGGATACGCAAGCGCCCGCCGACGTCGGATTCGAGATCGTGGTCACGGTTGCGGAATCGCAGCAATTCGTTGGCCATGTTGAGCGCTGCAATCACCGCAATGCGGTCTAGACCCACGACTTTTCCCGCGTCGCGGATCTCCCGCATTTTCGAATTCAAATACTCTGCCGAATCAAGCAGGTCGGAGCGCTCGTGCAGTGGGCACGTGATGTGATACTCCTTCTCCAGAATCCGCACGCTCACCCGCGCATGGGTCTCGGTGACGCTCATGCCTGTTCCATCGACTTGAGCCGGCCGATCATCGCCTCGACACGGGCCCGCACCTGCTCGTTCTTTTGCAGGAGGCTCGCGCGCTCGGCCGTCAGCGCATCCTGACGCTGACGCAGGGCACGATTTTCTTCCTTCATCTGGTTCACCGTGAGAATGAGGTCTTCGAGGCGTCGTTCCAAGCGCTTCAGCTCGAGTTCGACGACGGATTTCGCTGTGGTCTCGTTCATGGATGCCAATATAGATGCCGGCATTCCGCAATGCAAAGCGGATGCAACAAAAGCCGAATGCGGCTTCGGTGCGGTATTATCCGCGGCTATGATGTCGGATATTCGATTCAAGGACTTCGAGGACGTGCTGGCGGCCGCCGGCAGCATGGCGGATGCGGCCGAAGCGCATGGTTCGTTGTGCGGCGCATTGTGTTCCATGTCCCCCTACAAGATGCAGGACTGGCTCAACGAGATCCTCCCCGACGGCGCATCGCTTTCCGAGGAATCCGCGGCGATGATCGAACGGGTATTTTCCGCGACCGCGAGTTCGTTCGGCGAGCAGGGCATGGAATTCGAGCCGTTGCTGCCCGACGATGAGGAGCCGCTCAACGGCAGGGCCAATGCTCTGGCATTGTGGTGCACCGGCTTTCTGTACGGACTCGGCACGGGACATATTTCCGACCTCGAAGCGCTGAATGGCGAAGTCGGCGAAATCGTCAGGGACTTCACCGAGATTTCCCGGGCAACCGGTGATGACGCCGATGCGGACGAATCGAACGAACAGGCCTATACGGAACTCGTCGAGTTCATCCGCGTCGCGGCCCAGGTGGTGTTCGAAGAATTGCTCCCCTTGCGCAGGCAGGTTTATCCCAGCGTTCAGCAGCGGCTGCACTGAATCCCGCTCGCATGGAGGCCAAGGAGTTCGTGCGCCGACGGCGGCAGTTCATGCGCATGCTTGGCAAGGAGGCGATCGCCATCCTACCGGCGGCGCCGGTGCGCCACCGCAACGGCGAAATCGAGTATGCCTACCGCCAGGACAGCCACTTCCACTATCTGACCGGGTTTCCGGAGCCCGACGCGGTGGCCGTGTTCGTTCCCGGACGTGCGCATGCTGAATATCTCCTGTTCGTGCGCGAGCGTGATCCGGTGCGCGAATCCTGGGACGGTCCGCGCGCCGGCACCGAAGGCGCGGTCGAGCGCTACGCGGCCGACGATGCCTTTCCGATCGGCGACATCGACGAGATACTGCCGGGATTGATCGAGCAGCGGTCGCGTGTCTACTACGCCATGGGCGGTCACAGCGAATTCGATTCGCATGTCCTGGGTTGGGGGGCGGGCCGCGAGTTCGTCGCCCTGAATCACCTCCTCGACGACATGCGGCTCTACAAGAGCCGCGCCGAACAGGCATCGCTGCGGCGCGCCGCGGCGATCGCGGTGGGCGCACATCGGCGCGCCATGCGCTTCGCGCGCCCCGGCCGGATGGAATACGAGGTCATGGCCGAAGTGCTGCATGAGTTTCGTTCGCATAATGCCGATATGTCATACACCCCCATCGTCGGCGGCGGCGCCAATTCCTGTGTGATGCACTACCGGAACAACGATCAGCGGCTTGGCGACGGCGACCTGCTGTTGCTCGATGCGGGCTGCGAGCACGACTATTACGCCTCGGACATCACCCGCACGTTCCCGGTCTCGGGCCGCTTCACCAAGGCACAGCGTGCGGTATATGACGTGGTGCTCGAGGCGCAGCTGGCCGCGATCGACAAGGTGCGCGCCGGCAATCACTGGAACGAACCGCACGAGGCGGCGGTGCGGGTGGTCACCTGCGGATTGGTGAAGCTCGGGCTGCTCAAGGGACCAGTGGCACGGCTGATCAAGGAACGGGCGTATATGACTTTTTTTCCGCACCGTACCGGACATTGGCTGGGACTCGATGTGCATGACGTCGGTGACTATCGGGTGGGCGGCGAATGGCGGATATTGGAGGCGGGAATGGCGCTCACGGTGGAACCTGGGATCTACATCAGACCGGCACGCGGAGTGCCGAAAGAATTTTGGAACATCGGCATCCGCATCGAGGACGACGTGCTGGTCACCGGCGCCGCGCCGGAAGTGTTGACCGCGGCTCTCGAAAAATCCCCCGACGCGGTCGAGAGTCTGGCGTCCGCAGCATGAGTGACCCTTTCGATATCGTCATCGTGGGAGGCGGGATGGTGGGCGCGAGCCTGGCGGTGGCGCTCGAAGGACTTGCCTTGCGCATCGCATTGATCGAGGCCGTGCCGCACGACGCCGCCGCGCAGCCGAGCTTCGATGAACGCACCACCGCGCTGTCGAACGGCAGTCGCCGTATTTTGGAAACGCTGGGTATCTGGTCAGCGGTGGCGCCTGCTGCCACCCCCATCGCGAAGATTCACATATCCGATCAGGGTCGTTTCGGTTTCGCACGGATCGCCGCCGCGGAACAGGGGCTCGATGCCCTGGGTTTCGTGGTGCCCAATCGGGCGCTAGGATCGGCGCTGTGGTCCCGACTGACCGGCAGTCAGGGCGTGCGTCTGTACTGCCCGGCCGAGGTGGTGCGCGTCGTCAGCCAACCGGAGGTCGTGGAACTCGACGTGCTCGTCGGCGGCGTCGCCACAACCTTGAGCACGCGGTTGGTGGTCGCGGCGGATGGTGCCGAGTCCGCGCTGCGGACCGCGTTCGGTGTGGCAGCCAAGGTACGTGATTACGAGCAAACGGCAGTCATCACCACCGTTCTGACGCAGCGCTTCCACGACTACGTGGCGTACGAGCGCTTCACCCAGAGCGGGCCGCTGGCGCTGTTGCCGCTCGCGGATGGCCGATGCACGCTGGTGCTGACTTTATCGCCCTCCCTGGCAGCCGCCGCGCTCGCGTGGTCCGATCAGGAATTTCTTGCCGAGGTGCAGCGACGCTTCGGCTTTCGTCTGGGAAGATTCCTCAAGGTCGGCCGTCGCGTGCCTTATCCGCTGTCGTTGACGCGCGCAGATGCCACCAGTCGCGGGCGCTGCGTCATCATCGGCAACGCGGCACAGGCTCTGCATCCGGTGGCGGGCATGGGCTTCAATCTCGGATTGCGCGATGTGGCGAGCCTTGCGGAACTCGTTGCGGCGGGGGGAGACCCCGGCGACGCCGCGTTGCTGGCCGAATACGATGCGTGGCGCGCCGCCGATCGCGGCGGGATCATCGCCTTCACGGATGGGTTGGTGCGGGTGTTCTCGAGTCCCTGGGGCGCGGTGCAGCGGCTGCGCAACTTAGGATTGCTGGCGTTCGACGTCCTGCCGCCCGCCAAAGCGGCGCTGTCGCGCCTCAGCACGGGCACGGGCCGCGTGCCGAAACTCGCGCGTGGAGTGCACCTGCGATGACACGCTCCGCGGGCACCGACTTCGACTGTCTCATCATCGGTGCCGGCGTGATCGGCATGACGATGGCGAGTCTGCTGCTCGAGCGCAAGCTGGTGGCGCGCGGCCGGGTCGCGGTGATCTCCGGGCCCAGGGCGCCAGCCAGCGCGAGCGCGCCAGGCGACTGGGGCCTGCGCGTCTTTTCCTTGAGCCATGCATCGCAGCGCCTGCTCGAGATTTGCGGGGTGTGGCAAACGCTGCCCGCCGACCGCACCTTTGCCTATGAGCGGATGACCGTCTGGGACGCGCGCGGCGAGCCGGACGGCTTGGGCTCATTGACGTTCGATTGCGCACTCTTGGGTGAGCCGAATCTCGGCCGCATCGTCGAGGGTAACGCGCTCGCCAGCGCGGGCGCGCGCGCCGCGAATGCCGCGGGGGTGGTGTTGATCGAAGCCGAGCTTGCGGGCATCGTCACGGGCGTCGCCGGCGTCAGCGTGCAGCTGCGCGACGGCCGCGAGCTCTCCTGCCTGTTGGTGATCGCCGCGGATGGCACGGAATCCACGACGCGCGAGCTGTTGGGGATCGACACCGCCGGACATGCCTACCAGCAGGATGCGCTGGTCGCACACGTGCGCACCGCCAAGCCGCATGCGCGTACCGCACGGCAGCGGTTCCTGCCGACGGGTCCGCTCGCGCTGCTGCCGCTGCCCGACGGCCGTTCGTCGATCGTGTGGAGCACGTCGCGCAGCGAAGCGGCCCGGTTGCGGTCACTCGATGCCGCCGCCTTCGGCGAGGCGTTGACCGCGGCGAGCGGTGAGGTATTGGGCGCGTGCGAGCTCACCACGGCGGTAGCGACATTTCCGCTCAAGCTGCAATACGCTCTCGACTATGTGCGGCCGCGCGCGGTGTTGCTCGGCGAGGCGGCGCACGCGGTGCATCCGCTCGCGGGCCAGGGCCTGAACCTCGGTCTGCTCGACTGCGCGTCGTTGGCGAGCGTGCTCGGTGATGCCAGCTCCGGCCCCGGCAGCAGCGCTGGTGCGGGCACAGGGGCGAGTGCGGGCTTCGGCGAACTGCGGGTGCTCCGCCGCTACGAGCGCTGGCGGCGCAGCGAGAATCTTCTGATGGCGAGCGCGCTCGATGGCTTGGAACGGCTGTTCGGCAACGACAATCCGCTGTTGTCGCGGCTGCGCGTCCTCGGCTTGGATGCCGTCGGCCGGGTTCCGTTCATCACCCGCGCCTTGGCGGAGCGGGCGCTCGGGCTTACGGGCGATGTGCCCGAGTTCCTCAAACCTTCGCCAGCGTCCCGCGCATGACGTCGATGACCCGGGTCGTGCTCTTACCGGGAACCAAATCACAGGTGAGCACCTTGCCGCCATACGAGAGCACATGCTGTGCGCCGACGATGGTGTCGATGGTGTAGTCGGCGCCCTTCACCAGCACGTCCGGGTTGATGCATTGGATCATCTCGAGCGGCGTGTCTTCGTCGAACACCACGACGGCGTCGACGGCGGCCAACGCCGCCAACACCATCGCCCGGTCGGTCTCCGGATTGATAGGGCGGCCGGCTTGTTTCAGCCGCCGCACCGACGCGTCGCTGTTGACGGCGACGATCAGCTTGCCGCTATTGCGTTTGGCGAAAGTCAAAATCGACAAATGGCCGACATGTAATATGTCAAAGCAACCGTTGGTGAAGCCCACCTTGAGGCCGTTCTTACGCCAGGTCGATGCCAGGTCCTCAGCATCCCGCCGCGAGACGATCTTGTCCTTGAGTGCTTGCAGACTGCCGCTCGATTCGCGCGCCAACTCATCGGCAAGCTCGGTTTGCGTCACGGTGGCGGTGCCGCGCTTGCCGACCACCACGCCGGCTGCCGCGTTGGCCGCCCGCGCCGCGTCCTCCAAATCACGCTTGGCGCCGAGCGCCAACGACATGGTGGCGATGACGGTGTCGCCGGCGCCAACGACGTCGAACACTTCGCGCGCGCCCACCGGGATGTGCACCGGCGGTTTGCCCTGCTGCACCAGCGTCATGCCGTGGTGAGCGCGAGTCACCAGCACGGCATGGACGTTCGCCTGGTGCAAAATGGTCTGACCCGCGCGCTCGGCATGCTCATCGTCATCGGTCGGATCGATGCCGGTCGCGTCCTCCGTCTCCTTGCTGTTGGGGGTGATGACGGTGGCGCCGGAATAGCGCTTCAGATCAACCGATTTCGGATCGACGATGACCGGCAACCCTTGCGCCAGCGCATGG
>Ga0209208_10010996_pt1 | contig 11648 bp, 3 predicted proteins | sample S1TSphfallax_3_FD_187694 | JGI IMG/M metagenome (GOLD analysis project Ga0209208, IMG submission 187694) | Host-associated microbial communities from peat moss isolated from Minnesota, USA - S1T2_Fd - Sphagnum fallax MG (SPAdes) (version 2) | ecosystem: Host-associated > Plants > Peat moss >...
ACAAGCTCAAAGAAGGTCATGGAGGCTTGCCAAAGGAAGGACTTCTTGTGTATGTGAAAAAGAAAAAAAAAAAAGGAAGGAGAAGGAGTGTGAGGAAGATTGTTTTTAGTTCTTATGTGTGGAGAGGTGCTCATGGAAGGGTGTGTGTAAGGATTAAGCATGAAAGGAACTTGTGTAGCAAGTGCTTGTGACAAAACCTCTGGACTTTTGGTTCAATTAGTTTTTTCTCTCAAATCCACCGTTGGATTTGTGTCAAATTTGAATCAATTTTAGCTTAGAAAGTGTAAAAGGCCCTCTCAAAAATTCAGCTTGATCGGGCTTTCTGTAAGGGAGTTACGCGTGTTGAAAGTAGAGGGGGTTGTAGTGGGGTTCATGGAATGATTTCCATGGCAAAGCCTCTGGACTTTGGGTTCAATTAGTTTTTTCTCTCAAATCCACCGTTGGATTTGTGTCAAATTCGAATCAATTTTAGCTTAGAAGGTGTAGAAGGCCCTCCCAAAAATTCAGCTTGATCGGGCTTTTTGTAAGGGAACTACGTTAGTTGGAAGTAGAGGGGGTTGAATTATCTGGTTTTTTCCTCAAACTAGGCAAGTGGCTCCTAGCTTCGAGGCTTAACTCTTGATCAAAAGCATAAAATAAAAACTTATGAGATTTGTTTAAACATGGCTCCTTTTATATTAGCTTCCAATTTCAATGCATGTTAGATTAAGATGTTATATGTAGTTGTTATGAGGAACGGAATGGAAGGTTTCAAACCATCGAACATGACATTGAAATGAACATCAACATACGACTCCTCAATATTCCATCATGGTGAGTTACAATTCCTTCACAATGTTTTGTAGCTTCAATTTGGACACAACGCATTAGATTTTTTGTGAATTTCATTACTTACCTCGAACCACCTTACTTGTTAGACTACACTACATAGTAGTTCCACTTCCAACTAGGTTTTTATTGTGAGTGCATATCTTAGTGGTGAAGGTGTGCAATAATTCTTCACAGGCGATTAGTGCAAATCAAATGGAAGTGGTGTGGCGAACTTAGTAGGGACAACTTTAAACACAAGTTTCACACGACCCACAACCTTTGGGAGGAGGCACCACTTCCCTCCCTATAATATATTCTATGTTTCTCCACAGGGACTACATCCAAATGTCATTTTTCCTTGGGACTCTCAAGTGAGAGTCCCAAAACTGGGACATTTACTATCGCAAAATTTTGGACATTCAAATTTTTGTCAAATCGAATATTTTTTGAAAATGTGAGGTTAATTTTTTATAGCCCTTGAAAATATATTTCCAATGGTGTATAACACGTTTTAGTCGGATCTCATTTGACCCTTGCTTTCAAAGGCTTTGTAGTCAAGAGTCAAATTCCCAATTTGATTCCTACCCCTTCTTTTGATCATAATTCATGCAAATTAAGTTTAAATGAACAATCCAAGGGCATTTAAAGCATCTATGCTTCAAAACCTTTGTAATGGTTTGCTAGGTGCCCAATTTGGTGCTTGTTTTCCTTTTTGACCGAGGCTCTAAACATTCGCAACTCCCACAAAAATGTAACTCCCAAAATGGGAATTACATTTGGGAGTCATTGGGCTTCATCCCTTGCATTTTCCCCCATTTGTGAAAGTATGTTTCACACCTAAACACACTTTCGGCCTCATGGGCCCTTATACTTCACATTTAGTCATGAACCCCATGTTAGGGTTTCGACAATGCATAATTTGAAATTGTGTTCTAAGAAGTTTAAACTTATTTCAATAGTTGCAAAAAGGCAAAAATATTGGCCATAGTAACATGCTTGAAATTGGCCATCTTAGCTTCAAATTTGTGGGACCAAGGTTGGAGCTTTTTTAGGATGGACCACTTGAGAAAAATAACATTTGGTGCTAGAAGGTCATACATTGCACAATTGTATATATGAAACTTCAACTTGATCTGGTATAGTTTTGCTTCTAATGGTGTCATCCATGGTTCGCACCTTTATTACACATTGGCAACCTCCTTTTCCTTCTTCTATGATGAAAAAGTTTTCAATCTTTATCTAGCCATATCTAAGTATGTTAAAATTGTGGCCTTCCAAGACTTGGCATAAAATGATAGAATTCAAATTTTGGGTTGTTTGGCAAGCTCTTCAATCCTACAAGTAACAAAAAATGCTAGATTTAATAGCTTGCTGGACTGACATGAACTTCGTAAACCACAAGTGCATTTGGTTCAAGATCTTGGTGTAATTTTTGTTGTGTTTTTTATTACATGTAGGAATGGTAGTTCAAGTAGCTTAGGTTTGCTAATGTATGTTGGTATTAGTACAAAATTGCTACTTTAGATTGCAGGACAAATACATGTTTGGTAAATAGGCCCATTGTTAGGATAAATGAACATGTTGCATGATGGCTAGAATATATGGCAAGGAAGATACTTCCTCCTAATAAACCACAGAGGTCCTCAAAGCATGTGAGGATGATTTATAATACATGAAATTATAAAGACACCTTAAAGGTGATGGGTTTATATACATCTAGTGAATACATGATTTGCAAATATGTCAAGTATTAGATCCACATCTTTAGTTATAAGTACATCACAAATTTGTGTTGAAATATCTTATATATAATTACAAACTTGGTGTTTGTGCGTCTATCCGTCCGTCCGGTATCCTATTGGCTGGAACTCAGGGTAATGGGTATAACTCAGTGTCAGGGGTATCCCTCAGTGTAATGGGTATCACTCAGTGTCCGGTTTGTTTGTGAGGAAACCAGGGTCCCTCAGTGTCATGGGTAAACTCTTGGGTGGGTTGTGAGAACTCTCAGTGAGAGGAAAAATCACTCAGGGTATCGGTATCACTCAGTGTAATGGGTATCCTCTTGGGTGTGTCCGTAATGGGTATCACTCAGTATCAGGGTATCATTCAGTGTAATGGGTTTAGGGTTTCTATGTGTGTCCGTCCGTCTATCTGTCCGTTCGTCTAATATCCTATTGGCTAGATTTGTCCGACGTTTGATTGGACGGAAGGGTGGAAGGGAGGTGAGTTCTCTCTCACTCACACACTCAACTTGGCTTGGTAACCCTAGGGTTTCTATGTCTGTCCGTCCGTCTGTTTGTCCGTTCGTCTGATATCCTATTGGCTAGATTTGTCCGACGTTTGATTGGACGAAAGGGCGGAAGGGAGGTGAGTTCTCTCTCACTCACACACACACACACACTCAAATCAGAAGGTGAGTTCTCACTCACTCACACATTCAACTTGGCTTGGTACTCGAAATCTTTAAAGAATGTTCACAATACCATACTCAAAATGTATTAAACAGAGAAGATTGCTTGAATTTATGCAAGTTGCTTACTTGGAGGGTGACATTGTTATTTTACTGGCAGACTAGAGCAGATTAGTGAAGTGAAGGCAAAAGAAATTAATAAATTAAAAAAAGAAGGAAAGAAAATGCTCCCGGGGGACTTCACAGTGTCCGAAGGGCATGGGCACCCACTAGTATGGAATAAATTCCCTAGCCCTAAACATTATGTACTAGTTTTAAATTTCATGGTAGACTTCTAGTTAAATGAGTGATTTTTTTTGTTGTGGCAAGTACCCTAATATCTTGGCCGATTAAAGTTAATTATATATGTTATTTTTAAAAATGTTGAAAATTTCAAAATTCCCTTCTTCCAAATTATAAAATATTATGTGGGAAAATATTGAATAGATTTAAGAACTTTTTATTTGTTGAAATGAATATTTCAATATTAACTAATTATTTGATGGACATGTGGTGAAATGGCTAATGGATTATATCAATCAATCAAGTCTTTAAGTATTTCAAGTAGGGCAAGTATCTTACAAGTATGTCTTAGTGTATTCCAAGTACACAAATTGCAAAGACAGATGGGATTTCAAGGAACAAACACAAAAGGACAACTAGGGACTTAAAGTCTAGACTCTAGACATGTAGTTGAAATACCCAAATTATAGTTAGTATAATTTTAAATAACCAAAACTACAATCAATATATTTTTAAATAACCATAGCTATAATTAGTATACTATAAAGTAGGCATAAAGTAATATATGGTTGGGCTTTTTTTCAAACAAGAAGATCCCCAACTAAGGTTTCATAGAGAAAATTAAAGTACTTCCTCAAGGATGGTTAATGAAGAAGGCAATGTTGCAACGATGGTTTTGAGGTCTTATAATGAAGGTGGACAACTTTTTAATTTTTTTGCAAATTAACCTTTCAACTCTCCAGGTATGTGCTCCATCTCCATGTAGCAAAGGAATTGTAACTACTAGTTCTGTGCGGCTGCACTTCTATATAATTTTTGAAAAAAAAATCGCTTCATTTGCTTGCACATGAATGGCTGGAAGGTGAAGGGTGAAGGTTGTCAATTAAATATTGCGAAGGAAAAAAATTACTAAAGTTGTACATGCTTATGTATGCACATCCCCTAACCAACAATGATTACCTTACAGAAATTATAAGGGGGTGGTTAGCAGAGAGAAAAGAGAAAGATGTGAATTGGGCACAATATGCATATGACTGCAATCATGAGCAAATGAAGCGTACTACATGATCACTAGTTCGACACCATCGTCATCACCGTCATTGTCAAGCAAAAACAACTATAAAGGAGAGGTATCTTTAAGCCCTTTGCAAAGTGTTGACTTGAGTCGTGAAAATTGCTTGCTTTTTGAAAACCGAAAGCAAGTATGGGTCTTCCTACCTGAACAAATAACATGATTGGATATGGCCCATAATTTTTGAATATTGTACTTCATTGATGATAATGTGATTGGAATGAATGGAAAACATATAATTGCAATTATTTAGGTGTGTTACAAAATTGCATCAAATTTCCTCCCAATAATGAAAGATTGTATTTTACCTTTCCATTTGTTCCCAACATGTTCCATTCAAGTTGCCAATGGGTTCCCATTAGTAACCCCATGTTTTTTATGAGGGGATCACACAAGATGACAATCAAAAGGGTTTTGGTTGCCATTACGGGGGGAGGGGGAAGGGGAAAGACATTGTGGTGATTGAAAACCTTTTGATTGCCATACTTGTGTGGCAATAAAATTCGGTTGCTGTCCACGACATTGATTAAATTCGGTTGCCATCAGAGGCGGCTATGTATTTTAATGATCGCAGATGGATCTGTTGCCATTTAAGAACCATTAGATGGTGATTAATTTTAGAAGAGGGTTTTTGAAGGTATATGAGTTTTAAAATGTAATCCATGATTAATTTTTGAACACCTTTGCTCTCATTTGGGTTTTGTGTCTTTGGTTGCCCCCTTACAACCATTGTGTGGAACCTTGGGTGAGTTGAGGTGATCAAGTCTTTAGTGAAGGGTTATTTTTTTGCATTTTGCAAATGTTTTGGACCACATTGAACCTTGGCTTTTTAAAACTTTAATTGTTTTTAACAATTAGTGTTTGGAAAGACTTTTGGTTTTTTGTATGAATTACAAGTGGATGGGTGGTGGATGAATTTTGTCCATTATGAAAAATGATGGATGAAACTCATGATGATGATGTTAGCAATAATGTTGAAGATGGTAGTGTAGGTTGATGTTGGCATCCATGATAACAATATGATGCATTTTTTTCAAGTAAATTATAATCTTGAAGTTTGCATTTCAACATAAATTATGCATAGATAATCAAATTTTTTTTTAGCACCATGACTATGTTATCCATCCATTGTTTCAATATTTGTTTGATTAATGATGTGTGAGAAACATTAATTTTGGCCAGGTTTTGTTTTGGTTGAGAGAAAGATTTATTGTTGGGAGGAAGGAAAGATCCATACATAGATAGATTTGTGGGGTTTTCTCCTTCACACCCTTGCCTTTAGGAATATACATATTTTGACATGTAATTGTGATTTGAAGGAGTTTGCTTGCTTCCCCATCACAAAGATTTTTTGAAGTTCTTTCTTTAAATAAAAAGTAAAAGCACTATGTAACAAAAGGTGTCCTTGTACACCAAGTGATTTCACTGGATTGGATTATGAATGAATTCACTAGTTATAGTGAACGAGGTCTAGTGGGGAAGCAATCCCCCTTTCATGCTTTACGCCCTAACTTTGGTTACAAGCCCAAGGCTAAAGTTGTGACACATTTAAAACATTTCAACCTTACGACAATAAACTACATTTTTAAATTAAAATAAGTTTGTGCTTAATTTGTTTAATGTCCCCACCCATAAACATAAAAAATTCACTTCAAACAATGAAAGATCATTTATATCTTTACATTTGGACCAATAATTACCATTGATCAAATTCATAACAAGAAAATTTGTTTAAAGATGTTAAAATGACCATGACATTTTGGGTTGTTTTTATTGGAAAGCAAGAAGATTTGTGTTATCTTATTGTAAGATTTAATAAAAAGGGGTATTTTGTTATGGGGTGGAGATGTTATTAAGGTGAAAAATCTAGACAATGTAGATGCATTTTATGAGAACAAGGCTTTGGATGGTTTTATTGTTGTTTGAAACCTAATATCACAACTTTCATTTTGTATTATTTCACAACTATGATGGATGTTGGATACTTGCAAACTTTCATGCTAACAACCTCCAAAATGTGACAAACATAACTTACATGAAATTCATCAAATGCATCTGAATATTCATTCATGTGTATTTCATTTTTTGGATTGAAAGACATGAGTAAACCTAACTAATTTAAGAACCAAACATGATGTCAAGTTAAATTGTCATTGAAAATCCTATTTTACATTTAAAATGAACATCATCAAATTTTCAATCAAAATCTTAACATTCTCGATGAATTTAGTTATCATTTTCAATATTTGAACTTTTTTTCCTTAAACAATGTGGATTGACTCTTACTTCCTATGGTAACTGGGTGGCATGAATGAAGATGTCAATCATTTTTCATTCATTTTCATTAAAAAAAAATCTTGTCTTTTGCAACTAGTTTTGTAAATAAAAAAAATTGGTTATATAAAAAACAAATCTTTTTATAGTGTTTAATACATAACATCCATTAATTACATTTAAAACTCTTGTTTACAATTGCATTTGTGTTATTTGATTCTTATTTTTCATATTTAAGTGAATCGTTAGTACAAATTTTAAAATGCAATGGATTGGACATGAAAATGTATGGAGGATTTTTGTTGTTAGTAATGGGTGAAACTTTTAAACATTGATGTTTGATCAAATGTGTTTTCACAAATAATCACGTCAAAATTTGAAATTTACACCCACAATATCCCATGTTCCACCAAACTTCAAGACCATATTATTGGCAAAAGTAACATGTATAATTGTGATAATGAAAAAGAATCAATGAAGGACATGAACTAGGTGACCAAGGTTGATAACCCTTAAGTTTCCAAGACTTTTAACATTGTGTAGCTTGAAAATTTAGCACTTTGAGTAGTGAATTTATTGTCATGTGTTCTTATGTCAATGCCTATAACCTTCACTACCAACACACATAAATCAAACAACATAATACCATATTAACATATTGCCTACCATTCAAACCAAAATAAGTTCATTTGTAACTACATAGGGATCCAAGCCCCAAACACAAGATGAAAATCAAACAAAATCATGTGCAAATGAAAACTTCATAACATAGAAAAACTACAAAGCCAATGAAACACATTGTGCTTTGGAATTTTAAATCACCACAAGTGATTTGAATCACAAAATTTGGGATTATGTCCCAAACATGAAATATTTGAAACCATGTTCACATTAGGTTGAATGCATGGTAAATTAGATCAAAAAGTATGTTCACCTAAAATCCCATTTAAAAATATGATAGTTTTCTACAAAAACACAAAAAAGTAGATTGAAAAGTTTTTTATCTTTCATTTTGAAAACATCTATACCTACATTGGGTTTATGGTAAATTGAGTATAAAAGTCGAAAAACTTTAATATAATAAAAGTAGGTAACAAGTAGGTTTGAAATTGACTAGTAAATATTTTTTTCAAAACTACTTTTACCCTACAAGCTAGATTTATATTTATTAAAATGTGAAAAAGGTGAAAAATCACAAGTATATTTTAGGGCCTCATTAATTCAAAATTTTAAAATGTAATATTTCATATATTTACAATTTACATAAGGCTATAAAATACACTGTGACCTTTGCTTGAATTCCCCTGAATCTACTTAAACCTATTTAAAACATGTACTCTTTATTCAAAGTTTTTTCAAAGTTGAAAAAAATGTTCATATTTTTAAGTTCAATATCTCAAAACATACTTCCTAGCTACTTTTTCATTTATTTACGATCTAATTTACCATGCTTTCATTGACTAAAACTAGTTCCAAGGTAACTTACCCTAAGTTACCTATGGTAATTGGGATATGAACACATAGCTCAAGTAAAATTTCTAACAAATTTATCAAACAATTAATAATTTAAATAATAATTTAACTATTGTAAAATCTATTAAGGTCATTAAAAATTTAACATGAGACAAAATAATTCATAAAAAAAAATCAAATGGAAAAAAAAGGTTCTTTTCATATATGTGGTATTATTTTAGTTCACAATGATTTTTTGTTTTTTAAAAGCAAAATCTTTTGTTTTTTATGGACAAAACTTACATGTTTAATGAGTGACATACATTAGGTAAATTTGAAAAACTTGTTAATATCAATGGAATTTGGTAGTTTGTATTAAAGTCAATCACCATCCAAGTTTTCATGTAAAAATATGATTTGTAACCCCATTTTTGAAATATATTTCTTTCTTTATTTTTTTGTATTCTTTGACATATATAATTTTATGATAAATATACACATATTAATATTTTCATAATTTATTTTTCTTCCCCCAAAAAACGGCTATCATGTGTTCCACTAGCTAATCAAATATAATTGAAATTCATGAGAATAATTCCATATGTGAAAATACACTTTTAAAATATTCATATATTACAAAACAATGTTTTTTTCCTACAATTTTTGGGGACCCTAATGTACTTTTACTTGACACAAGCTTTCAATGTATAATATTTTGACTTTTTGAAAATACTCAATTTCTTTTCAATAACACATTTGTGAATTTTTGAAATATATACACCTTTACACAATAGTATAATGCAACAATTGAACCATTTTTATATTGACATGTAAATTGTGATTTAAAAAATATTCTTCTTGAATCACCAACCATATTTGGTTAGATCACTTTGATTAATCTATGCACTATTTATAAAGACTCAATTAAGTGAACTTTTATGACTCTTTATAGCAATAATGGACATTGCATTCTTATATCTAGTTTCAAAATTTTGAAATATTCAACTTAGCATTGCCAAACCTTCTTTATAAAAATAATTATATTGTTTTACGAAATCTACCAATTATCAATGAGAAGTATGCTAGTGTTCATGTATGATTTGGCCCATCCTAATTATTAAACTATAAAACATATGTTTTCAATGGCACAACTTCCTTAAAATAAAAATAAGCTATGAAATAGCAATGAAACCTCATATGGCCCATTGACATAGTTTTTGAAATTAATTTGAACTTAGTAATCTCTAATCCAAGTAATGTATCCCAAATTAACCTTAACAAACAACTCAAGTTTCTTTTATATAAACACATTTTTCAACTTGGCCTTTCATCCAAACTTTATCATCCACCACTATGTATGGAAGACTTATTGGATGCATTTACCTCAATTTGAATCCTACTTGATTTGTTCATATTTCCTCATTTGAGAACACATCATTCATTGATTTAATTTTTCATCCTTGCATCATTAATTGATTCCAAACTTTACCAAAAAGCAAACTCATTGTTGCACAATACCATAATGCTCATAACTTTCACTATTACACATGTAACAAAAACTTGAAATGGAAGTGAATACTTAAGATCAAGCCATATTGCACCCAAATGATAGAAAATCCATGCCTAGTAATGTCATTCCCCAAACAAATTTAGTCATATATATATTGTACAAGGACAAAACAATTTCCAACAAATTCAAAGTTTATGGAAAGACTCCTCCTTTGACATCATATAAAACCTTATGAATACACTAAATTAGACCATGCTACCATCAAAATCATTCTTAAAGCAAATCAAACATCAACCCACAATAATAAACTCTTATATTTTGACTATTTGCATGACCAAAACATTTTCATCCCATCTATTTATTTTGAATCGAGTAAAAAAAAAAAACAGCCAAATAGAAGATCATGGCATGAAATTTAGTATTGTAATAATAGTGCAACAATCGGTGGCACATTGTCTTATCAATCATTCGTAAATATCAATCAAACCCTAAAACCCTAAAATCGAAGACTAACATTGTGCATGAATAGTATGCATGGACAAACCAAAACAATTATCGAAAGGAATAATAAAGAAATGGGTTTTATTTGAAATGAAGTGCTTATTTTTTACTAATTAAAATTATCTCTCCATCAAATGTGTGTCAAACTTTGAAAAGATATTAAACGAGTGCAAATTGGTTAAGGGTTCACTATTTTACTCCTCCCCCCAACACAATCGCATTTCAACTTGAACCTACCCAACCTTCCTTTGAGAACAAGCAACACCTTTAGACATCACTTTGCACTTCAACAAAAGATAAGATAACAAACATTTGCAAAGAAAAACGTGCGTGTGTGTGTGTGGACTACTAAGACAAAAGATAAGAGCAAAATCATGTTTCTTAAAAAAAAAAAGCCTTCATTCGGATTGACAAAAACATACCTAATAGCAACAACATTTCAAAAACAAACAAAAAAAATTGTGTTCAAAGTTCAAACCTAACCCCCCTACCCAACAAACAACTCCCACACTTGCTTCCAAGAGCTAGAATGAAACCCTAATTTTTCCTCCTCTTTTTTTGGGGTGGATTGATGGGAAAGGTGAAGAAGCTTTTTTTTCTTAAAAAAAGAGAGGAAATTCAAAAAAATATAAATAACTAAAGAAAGACATTAAATAAAAAAACAAAGGAAATTAGTACCAAAATTCTAAAAAACAAACCAACATTTCATAATAATAAACTAATGAACATAATAATAATAATAATAATAAAGAGGAATTTAATTTAATTTTTAAAAAAGCATAGTAAAAACGGAATAAAATTTAAGAGGAAATTTAATAGCAAAATTTACAAAATGAAATTAAAACCCTCCCAAAAAAACAAAAACAAAAAAGAAACGTTGGATAAGAACAAATGGGTAAATTACATTCAAGCCGTCAGATGAGCACGTGTCCAATTTTGAGGCGTCCGACGATGGACGTCAGAGCGTCATCGGCATCACCCACGCACCACCATCGCTCGCTCTCGACACACGGGCGCCGGGCGAGGCGAGGCGGGGCGGGGCGAAGAAGGGAAGCAAACAGGCGTGTCGTGCTTTCCTCGCAACCAAAAGAATCCATCTCTTTGCTTCTGTTTTTTTCTTTTTCTCTTTCTCTCTCTTCGATTTCACTTCTCTTCCACTTCTGTCATTTCCCTTTCTTGCACTGCATCTCTCGCTCTTGCGCATCGTCTCGTGGTTTTTTTTTTTGGTTTGCTCATACTTTGCAATGAAGCCGTTGGAGTCGTTCTTTCAAGGGTTTGTGGTTTTTACAATTTCCAGAAATTGAGAGTGTTTTGTCGATGTCGTTGTTTTTTTCTTT
>Ga0209208_10010997_pt1 | contig 11647 bp, 5 predicted proteins | sample S1TSphfallax_3_FD_187694 | JGI IMG/M metagenome (GOLD analysis project Ga0209208, IMG submission 187694) | Host-associated microbial communities from peat moss isolated from Minnesota, USA - S1T2_Fd - Sphagnum fallax MG (SPAdes) (version 2) | ecosystem: Host-associated > Plants > Peat moss >...
GGTCAATTTATGTACACACTATACATTCCCCTTCATTGGAGATCATATATGCTCAAAGTTTAAGGGTACACAAAAGGTTGTTATTTATGACACATGTGAGGTAAACTTCGTGGTTTCCTCCATTACATTATACAATATGTGATGTTTATTGTGCATATATCTATCTATGAAGTAAGGTTGTTTGTTTGTTGTGTTTGTCAAGTTGATATCTCCCAAACCACAATGCCTCTTGGTACATTCTTGGTACCATTGGAAAGGCCTTGATGAATAGGGGTGCACCAAGTTGGTTTCATAATGTTTTAATTTATCGTGGAGAAATTATTGAATATTGAACAATTATTTCATTGAATATTTATTTAAATCAAAATGAAAAATTGTAAGGGAATTTGGGCACATTGTTGGTATCATTGGAAATTGGGATTTAATGAATATGATTTGAAAAAAAATAGACATAAGATGCAGGAGATATTGAATCTTGCATAATTTTTGTCATTGAAAATTCATTTAAATTGCAAAAATGGTTTTGAAAGGAACAGTTAATTGTGTAACCAATTCACACTTAAGCCAATGGCACACTCTATAATAGTTACATTAAAATTACAACTTGACATTAAATTATGCAAACATAAATTACATTTGTGTAAAGTTTTATGAACCACAACTTTTTTTGTGTGAAAAAAACCACATTATCTTGTAATGCAAAAAGGGTTTCAATGGATGGTGCACTTAGGATGTTACGACCCAACAACAATATGCACCATCCATTAGAAACATGTCATGACTCAATTGTGAATGAACCACAAGTAAGGTAGCAAGGTTCCATCTAGGTAACTTATCATGTAGACCCTCCTCCTCACCCATTCACAATGTCTAGGTAAACTAGCCATGTATGTGGGTAAGTATCATAAGTTTGTAGGAAATGTAAGTGGTTACTATGTAGGTAGGCAAGTGGGTGATGGACTTTGGTGACTACTTGGTAGGTAGATGCATGTGGATGGTTAGTACATAACTAATGACCATGGTTAACTATGGGACAAGAATACGATGAAAAAGTGCTTAATGTTCTCATATCATTCATCTTGCATGGGTGTGCTGATGGATGAAAAGTTGTTTCCTGTCCACAAACCATCCATCCTACACAACACTCACTTAGCCGGTGCTAGTTTACTTTGGCCATGCACTGGTGGGCGTTGGGTCACATTTTATCCCTCAAAATGGGTGAAAATTTTATTTTATTTTATTTTTTCCTACTCATCAAATTTCATAGATATATATATATAGAAAAATATATATATATATCCAAATTTCTTTATTGGGTTGCATGATATAGCCAAAAATGTAAAGGATGCTGAATCTCTTTTAAAGTTTCATATCATGTTTATAAGAAGTCTTATGGATGATCACGAGTTGAGCTACATGATAAAAATGAAGGAAAAAAAGAAGAAAAAGGTTGGATCACTATTCACAAATTGGGTGGATATGAAAGACTTGAGATAAACAAAAGCTACCATACCTTCAAGCTACATACATATAGGCTACTTATGTCATGTTTGGTGGGAAAAAAAACCAAAAAAATTCCCATTCCTTCAAGCTACATATATATATATATAGGCTACTTATGTCATATTTGGGGTTTGATAGTTGGGATGTTTAATCACATGCTTGCAACCCACATCTTGGGGGCATTGGTGAATACCTAGTGACTAATGACATTAAAAAAAACCCACTATATCTTTCCCTCCATTAAGGACCTTCACTTTCCATATACTTCACAAATGAATAATCATGTTTAAAGTCACCCAACTTCTATTAATTAGAAAATTCACAAGGTGAATGAATTAGCCTAAATGTTGATACCCCCCTCTAGCCCTACCCTCATTCTTGCCCCTCTTTACAATTTATACACATGGAATTTGAACCATGGCTAAACAATATGGGATAAAAAATGAGGTGCTTATAGAGAACGTTTTAGGGAACACATTGAGAACTTGGGGAACATTTTGGGAACTTGATGGCAACACATTGGGAAAAGACCCAATTAACATGTGCCTTTTCATGTCCATGATATTTATATTAATTGAAACTAAATTTGACATTAACATAAATAATGATGAATTATTGACAATTATATGGAAAACATAATTTAAAAAAAAGAAGAAAATGCAATATTGGTAGGTTGTGCATAGAGCAACCTAGACCCCAAGTTTTTTCTAGAAGCAAAACTGAAGCTTCTTTGGAAAACTCAAGACCTTGCTCAGTTTTATGTGTGGGTTTGGAAAAGAACAAGTAACTAAACCTTTCGATGTGAGAAATATTTTTACAAGGTTACATACTTTGAGCTTTAGTGGGGATGCTCTCACTCGAGCACCAACCCAAAGTAATACCAGGTAAAATACTTGTTGTCATGTACCAGGCAAAAAATCAGCCTTGGACATAATACGAGTACTAGACTGCTATGAAAGTTTTTTAAAAGTACTCAATACCCAGTACTTGGCACATATTGTGTTGGAAACCATTATAGAATATAGTAGTAGCTTCAAAGTATTTTGCCCTCTACAAAATAGCCTATAATCCTTTTTATAACCTCATCATTCAATCCTTTACAAATGTAAGGTGAGATGTTACACTCACCATTTGAATGAAATATGTTGTTTATCTTTAACATGACATTCATCCACTGCAAATAAAATAATTAGATGTAAAGAGGATTATTGTTAATTGTTGTTAATTGGTTAGGGCTTAAATAATTATGGGTTTCAAGTTTGGCATTGCATGCCAAAAACAAGGGAATGCATCTTGACAAACGAGGGAATGCATGTTGACAAGGGGAGTTTGTTGTTCATTTCAGATGGAAGCTTTGCCATCATGATGATTGTTTTTGGCACTCACAAATTAAGGCAATTTGTAAACTATGTTTTTCTTTCATGGGAAAGCCTTCCTTACAAGGTTGTTATGTATGGAGGTTGATTCAAATCTTTAATGTGCCCAGAACACAAAGTTATTGGAAAAGGGAATTAAGGCTATTGCTAGTACCAAGTTAAAGGAAAAGTTCTATGGTTTTTCCTCACCCGCAACTTTTTTGTTTGTGCAAGTAGGGTTTTTTCCAATTGAGAAAAAAAAAGGATTTGAGTTTTAGAATTTTCTTTGTGTGGTGGTTGGAAATGGGATTAATATTTGTAAGTGCTTCCATTAAACAAATAAATGCAGTTCCTTTTGTTTCAAAGGTTAACATGGCAAGTGTTGTTGCTGCAAGAGGTTGATGTTAGGTCTTTATTGTTGTTGCTAAAGAGGAGGTCCATGAATGCAAGCAAATGGTTGTTTTGAGTCACACAGGTAGTTTGGAGGAGGTAGCTTGCTCCAAGTTTTTGTGCATAATCCTAATTTTGTGGAAACAACTAGGATGAAATTTTGTGGGAACAACTAGGATGAAATTTTGTTATTTGTTTCTATTACAAAATTAAGGTTTCATATTTCCCTTTTTTTATAGGGGCTAATATGCAAACCAATTAATTAAATAGCTATTAAGTTAATAAGTGTTGACGCACCCCTAAACTACTTGATGGATTCAATTGTGAGTCCAGAGGTGAACAACAGAAGGAGAAGGAGTTAGGGCGCGTTCCCTATCTCGTAGCACTTTGGGAGTAGAGGGGCATGTTGGAGTTCTGGGATGGGACTAAGAAGATTGATAAGCAGTTCAGTCACTCACACAGACTTGCACAGACCAAACAACAAGTTGGTTAGTGCGTAATTGGACCACTTTGTTGCACGGACAAGCCACAGGTAAACATGGACTCACAAGATTCACCATGGACTTGGGGGAAGCCATCACATTTCCCCTATAGTATATTCTATGTGTGGCCATGGGACTAACACCCAAATGTCATTTTGTCTCGGGACTCCAAAATGGGAGTCCCGAAATTCCCACAACTTGGACTCCTGTAAATTTGGGGGCTCATAACTTTGCATACAGACCTCCGATTGAGATGAGGTCTCAAGCAAAGTTGTAGCCTTTGTCAAAAAAAATTCAACAGTATGTGGCATGCCACTTGCACGCAAGGAAATTGGGGCGATTCACAACTTTTAATGGTTGGGGGTCAAATTGCCAATTTGACTTTTGACCCTTCTTTTGGCCATAATTTGTGTTTGAAGTGTGCAAATGGGTCATGCGAACTCATTTTAGACATCTATGTTCCAAGATCTTTCCAATGATATAAGTAACTCCTCAATCCAATGGGTTTTGACCCCTTCAATTCCTCTCTGAAAATTGGACAGTCCATCAAGACTATAACTCCCAAAATGGGAGCTCACTTGGGAGTGTGAAGGTTCATTCTTTCAGACTCTCCCACATTCTCAAGAGCATGAAATGTGACTACCGGCCTTTACACTTGGCTTGCACTTTCACAAGCCGTTATTTTGGTTGTGAGCCTAAGCCTAGGGTTATGACAAGTGCAATTTCTTTTTCAATTGCCATTGATTCTCTTGAAGGTCTAGTTTTTCTTCTTCCATGATTAAAATAAAGAAACTAGGTGTTGCAAAAAATTGGTTTTGGGTGTTTTTTAAAATTTTCTTTTAAAGTGTTCCAAGTGAATTCATCAGAATGGTGGGAGGCCCCATAAGGTGAAATGCATGTGTCCATGAATAACATAAATATGTACGCAAATGAGGCTAATGGGGGAAGAAACCCTAAAATAGATCTATAATAGATAGACTAAGAAGCATCAATGTGGTCCAAATTGCAATTGGCCATTAAGTAAACATAAAAATGGAAAAAATGATTTTCAATTACCATGTGAAAAAAAATTGTACATTGGGTTGTTGTGATGTTGGAAGTTCATTTGTTTGGAAGTTCATTTGTTTGGAAGTTCAAGTGTGCATAATTTTGTATCTTGAACTCTTAGGGGGTCAAAGTATGGATGGGGTACCAAAAAGGATCATCTCCTTTTATATCCAGTGAACCCCCTCATTTAAAACATGTTGTAACTTAATAACACATTCATATTGAAAAATTAATTTTCTTCATGGATAGATACATTATTAAGTACTATTCTATGCATAGCATGTCAACTTTGAACAAGTTTTAGGATTCCTACCAAGTCCTAGAAAAAAATTCAAGACTTTCTCTCCTAAAAAAATGTTCGAAGATTCATAAAGAATGTCTAAACAATTGTTTTTGGCCCAAGATTCCTACCACAAACACCTTAAGTACTAATGTACATAAAATGTATGAATGTGACAAAAACCAAATGCCCTATTACAATGTAAAAAGTTTTAAAAAGTGAAATTTATGAAAATTTTGGGCCATTGATAAAATATGGCCCACATTGGACAAAAGTGAAAAAAAAGATATTTTATATGCTTATATAGATTTTAGAAAAACATTATTTCATTTTCCAGGAAGAAAAAGGGGAAATCTAAGACAAGTCATAAGAAAAATGAAAAAAAAGGTGAATTGGAGTTTTTAGGAGTGTCCTTAGTGTTCCTAAAGGGGTACCAATCATGCTTTGACCCTAAGGTGTGCAAGGATGATGATGGGAAATGGAAACATGATCTATATGAAGACATGGAAAAAATAGGCATGCAATAGATTAATATCCTACAAAATTCCTTACTTTAGGTGAAGATGGTCATAAGCTCTTACTACTAATGCACAAAAAACCATATGTTAATTCAAAGTTGAGAATTGTGACAAGTTTTCCATTCGGATGACCTACATGGATATTTTGGGGTTGATGCACAATTGAGTGGTTCATTTTTGTGACAAAACGATATGTTTTCCCTTGGTACCTTTTATTCAAATGCATATGTTGATTAATATATTTTTAAATTTATTAATTGAAAGTTGGATTTAAACTAACAATTTCATTATGAAAAGAACAGTGTGGTTATTTATTGATTAAAAAACTCAAATATTAATAATAATGGACTTTTGAAATAAAAAAATATGGATTGGTCATTTGAATAAAACATCACAAATGAAAAAAATTATGTTGATTCACATTCCAAATTTGTTATTGGGATTCAATATATGACATAATACAAAATGATAAACTCATATAAGGAATTTGTTTTTTGAAAACCTTAACCATTTAATAATTAGGGACTTTTGAATGGTTACAATTTGACCATATTTTCATAAGTCCATATTAGTTGCAATTTTTGTTTGTTTTTCAAATTTTTTTGTCCCAAAAACATATTTTTTTATAGTTTTACTTGGGTTATTATTCATATGGACTTTGTGGGTTTTCCTATAGGATTTCCAAATTTAAAAAATGACATTAACCACATAAATACAAGTTTTCACAAAAATTTGGGAAGGTTTGTTGGTCATTAAACATGTATTATTCAAAAAGGAAAATAATAATAATAATAATATTAAAAATAACAACCATGTCCATTTGAATCATTAAAAAATCTTGTATGGATTTATAGGGAGTGTAAATCTATCGATATTAAGCCACTTGATTGTGCATTCACCCTTGGGGTTCGCAATTCAAGTAAGTGTAGTATTTGCATTCATTTCCCCCTCTATTGGGTATTGACATGACCATTAGATTTTCAAGTGTTTAAACACCCTTCATTCACTAAGTTACAAAAAAGTTGGCCTTTTTGAAACCCAACATATTGACATAGAATTCATGGATGCTCTTCCATTTTTAGATTTAGGAAGTTGATTAGGGTGATATTGGAGCTAATTAAGGTGATTCCTACAAATCCTCAATTACTTATGATCTACACCTTAATTCCTTTGTTTTTGGAGATCTTTGGTCAATTCAGTATATATTTTTGCATCTTTCAAGTTTCTTACAACTCCTTGATTACAATTTCTATGACTTGACTAAAGAAGGAAGAAATCTACATGCTCCTCACCTTCTCAAGACGTTGTTGCACTACACCACCACAAACTTCCCATTCTTTGCAACAACAACAACCAAATGTGCAAAGTCTGCCATAGTTCATTAGTGTTTGTTGGTGGCGCCCCTCCCATTAATTCAATTTCACTAATCCCACATGCTAATTAGGTTTTAAGTTAAAATTTTAACGGCTTCCACTTCCAATGTTCATTATAATCAGGTTTTTAATTAGTTTTGGTTGATTCTTATCGAGTTTTTACTTTTCAAGCAAACCTTTGATCCCTATTCCATTGTGGGATGAAGGGAAGTATAATGAAATTACAACTACATGAAGAATTAATGTAAAGAGTTAGATTGCCAAAACGTGAAAAAAACAAAAGAGTGAATTGTTGATGGTGATTTCTTCCATTTATTAGTGGTCATGAATAGTGTTGTTTGTCTGTTTGTAGGCTATGGTGTATCAAAAACTAATTGTTGCAACCCTAGCTTTGGGATCGCGACCAATGCAAAGAGGTTGCAAGGGTGCGGGCCAAGAAGAAGCCCCGGAGTCACATCACATTCTCCCGAGAGTGTAGGAAAGTGTGAGGGAGTGAACCCTCACATTCCCAAAGCAACTCCCACTTTGGGAGATGGAGTCCTGGTGGATTCCCGAAATTTCAGAGAGCGATTTGAGGGGTCAAAACTCAATGTCTTGTGGCGTTTTTTATATCATTGGAACTATTTTAGAACGTAGATGTCTAAAATGGGCTCGCATTGCTCATTTGGACATTTGAAACACAAGTTATGGCCAAAAGAAGGGTCAGGAGTCAAATTGCCAATTTGTCTCCCGACCAGAAAAAGGTAGGAATCGACCCAATTTACTTATCTGTAGACAACGTGCAACATACCGTTGGAAAGCTTTCAACAAGGGCTACAACTTTTCTTTGGACTGCACTTCGATCCAAGGTCTGATCGTAAAGTTATGAGGCTCCAAAGTCGCGGGAATCCCAGCTGGCGCGATTTCGGGACTCCTACTCGGGAGTCTCGGGAGAGAAAAGCCATTTGGATGTAGGCCCTGTGGATAGGTGTAGAGTATACTATAAGGGGGAAGGTGGTGGCTTCCCCCTCTGGGCCATGGTGAGTCTTATGTGTCCGTGTTGCCTATGGCTCGTCCTAGCACTAAAGGTGCTCCAACTATGCACTAACCACCTTGTGTGGGTTGTGTGCTTGCCTGTGTGAGTGAGTAAAGCTTGTGAACTCTTCCTAGTCCTATCTCGGAGCTTCAACACGCCCCTCTACCTCTTAAAGTGTTGTGAGCTAGGGAGCGTGCCCCGACTCCTTCACCTTCCGCTGTCTTATACTTGGACTCACTTTTAAGTCTTTCAAAGAGTTGGGAGTGCGTCACTAATGGTGTCGCATTAATGGTTTTATTCAAGATAATTATTGAAACAATTAGTTGTTTTATTGCTTTTGATGAGTTTTGGAGATGGTGAAAATTGGTGATAGAAGTTGTTTGTGAAATCAATGAAAGGGAACACGATGTCTCATATAAAATGAAACACATTTTTGAAGTTAAGTATCAAATTGTTTTTAGCAATTGTGGGCCTAATTAGTCAAATGTGTATGTTCCTTGTGTTAGACTATTGGAATTGCTTACATTGTTGAGATCAATTATAAGACTTCAGTACTTCTTTATTACGCACTGGAATCTATAAATTAAAATTATGTGGCATAACTACATGAATAAAACATGTGAGTTTGGTGGAGATGATGAGAAGCCATAAGGGACGAAATGGTTGGTTTGGAAAAGGCATCAAGATTTGTGGGTTATGGGGTACATTAGGTGGCGAGACGTGAAAATCTTAAAAAGTTGAAAGACTTACATGATTGGGAACTTTGGGGAAATGTGTTAGGTTACATAAGACATTTGAGAAGTGAAAGCTACAAATGTCCAACAAATTTTCAATTAACCTGCCTCAATATAGATGTTGGAATCAACAAGATTATTTTGCATGAATAGATGCCACAAAAAGACAAGTCTCTTTTTGAAAAGACATTCAATTAAATTTTTTGATAAAACCTTTGGTCTACTTCCAAACCCAGTTCTTCACATTTGAAGACCCCTTGGGTTTCGGATTAATAAAAAACAAATAGTAGGTGAGTCTAGTTCCAAAATTGGTCCAATTTTCATTACCTATGCATAGCCTAAAACTACCCAAAATTGAATGTTTTTTCTTGTTACTAACATTGTACCACGAACAAAATGTAACCACCTAAATTTTACATAACTTTTTGGATCACACAAGGTATAAATATAAAAATTAAAAATTAAACACCCTAGTTATCAATTTCATTTTCAAAATAATACCATTTATTATCAATTTACTACGTTTTTTATATATTAACTACTAGCTATACATAAAGGTCAATTATCAAATATTCATTTTGAAAACCATTGGTTATATCTTGTATGGTTATGGTAAGTATAGGTTTTCATATTTTGTTTTGATTTTTTTTTCCTATCATAAATGTGGTTGAGGTTTTAGGATTTATAAATTATTTAGATGAAATTTCAATATTAACCCCATAATGGTCTTGCCACTTCTTGGATTCATATCTATCAAGTGGTAGGTTGTCTACAGGTTTTCAAAAAAATCAATTATTATTTGGTTGCAAGGTTATTAATCATAAGTTGATAACTAGATTTTTTAATACTCAAATAACATTGGTTTTAATTTCCTAATTAATAGCTCCACATCAAGTGGTTGTCTTAATTAAGTTTCAACTCCTATTTTTTTATTAGTAACTCTTAGGGTGATGACAAGGTACAATGATTCATTTTTTGCATCACAATGTAATTGTTTGCAAAATGTCATGCATTTACATGTTATCAACATGTCATAATTATAATAATACTCCAGGTTTTATTAGATTTTGATTTTCAACTTGAATAAAAAGAAATCTATCTAAAAAATATAATATATGCACCAAATATATAGTAATACATTTTTGAATTTGAAAAATATGAATTGGTTTTTTGTTTATGCCTTTCTATACATGCATTTTTGTGTATGGTTTTTATTTGGGATATCTTATAAAGACTCAATATACGATATATTAAAACAATAAGAATATAAATACAAAACTTTTGCTAAAAGAACTTTAATAAAAAAAAAGTTATAGATTTTTGAATGGCTTGAAATGGACCATTTTTTATTATAAAATCATATCATAATTATTTCTAATGCATTTCAATTATTTTTCTTTTTACACGTATGTTAATAAATTGTTTTAAATGATTTCTCTTCATATGAACTTTAAAAATTCATTAACCACCGTATAATTCCAAAATTAACCAATGATATCATAATATATTATGATTTTAACACTATTGTATGGACTTTTAAGTAGTAACAAATTTATTGAAAATGAGTCACCTTAACTTGCAACCACCTTCCACATTCAATTTTCATCGTAATTAAATTTCAACTCTTAAACACTAATTAACAACTTCCACATCCCACATCCATGATAATCAACTTTCCATTCCTAAGCCCTAATTAATAGCTTCCCCATTTGGTGTTCATCATAAATAGGTTTCAATTTCAACTAGTGTTCACCAATTTTAGTTTTTGGCTAGTTTTGTTTCAATGCCTAGTCTAATTACTGGGTACCCAAATTGTCAATTTAAAATTTTTAATTTTCTTTTCAAAATGAGATTTTGTAATTGATAAAAAAAAACCAAAACTAAAATTGTTACTAACCCCAAAACCTGGTTTATAAAAAATTCAATTTTGGAAATAAATTGGATACTTGAGAGCCAAACAAGAAATTCTATCAATTTCTTCAAAAATCTTTGAATTGTGATTAGAGGTTCTTTCAAAATTAAAATAAAATTGAAAGCATGATCAAAAGTTCTTTTAAAATGTGCAAATTAACCAACATTGGTTTCAATCTTAATCCCTAATTAATAATTTCCACCTCTAGTGTTCATCATAATTAAGTTTCATTTCTTAAACACAAATTAACATCTTCCCCATTCAATGTTCATCATGATTATATTTCATTTTCTAATCCCTAATTAGGGACTTTTGCATTTAATGTTCACCTAAACTTGCTTCCTCTTTATCTCTAAGCTTGAAACATTATTGAATCTATGACATTAAATTACTTTAATCAAATTTGTGGGCTTCAGCTACATTCAAATTTTGTGGGCTTAAATCTTAAATATATTCTATTTTATTATTATTTTCTTCCCATAGATTTAGTGTGTTGTTTTAATAAAGTAATGCCAAGTTAAAAGTTAATTGATCAAATGTGTTGCATGTTTTTTATATTGTTTTGAATTGAAAATTTAAAACTTGTGCAAAATAGATTTTAGTTAATCAATTGTATCATATGCTCTTTGTATTTATTTGCTTTGAAATACTTATATATTAAAAGATCATTGATCAATTGTGTTGTGTGTTTTTCATATTGCTTTGATTTGAAACATTTGCGAATTAAAAGTTAATCAATGAATGTGTTGCATGTTGTTTATATTTCTTTGATTTGAAATGTTTGCAATTTAAAAGTTAATAGATAAAGTGTGTTGCATGTTTTTCATAATGCTCCAATTTTGAATTTTTGCAAGTGATAATAAAAGTTAAATAATCAATTGCATTCCATGTTCTTTAGTTTGTTTTGGTTTGAAATGTTTGCAAATTAGAAATGTGTTTTGAAAAATGAAACAATTTTTGACATCAAATAAAAAAAGTAGAACCAAAAATCTTTTTAAGTTTCATTATGAAAAAATTGGGAATTTTATTTTATATATG
>Ga0209208_10010998_pt1 | contig 11647 bp, 6 predicted proteins | sample S1TSphfallax_3_FD_187694 | JGI IMG/M metagenome (GOLD analysis project Ga0209208, IMG submission 187694) | Host-associated microbial communities from peat moss isolated from Minnesota, USA - S1T2_Fd - Sphagnum fallax MG (SPAdes) (version 2) | ecosystem: Host-associated > Plants > Peat moss >...
AACTTTTCCTCCACAACATGTGGGAACATTTTGAAAAGCCGAATGCTTCACTCTGGTGAGTATTTTTCATATTTTCTTATGAAAACCACTGAGTATCTGCATACTCTACCTAAACCCTAAACCCTAATACTCTACCCCACTGAGTTTCATGAGAAAAATTAAACAAGGGGTTTGTGACCTTTCCATTTACATTAAACCATATTTTAAGGCAAAAGAAGAATTATAGAAACTCAAATTTCTCAAGATGCAAGACATTTTTCTTAAGCTTGTGAGACATTTGTCGTGTGATTGCATGACATTTGGCTTAAGCGATTAAGACACTTGTCCTAAAGGTGTAGGACATCTCTTACGGGTGCAAGACATTTGTCTTAAAGGTGTGAGACAAATCCCTTTTGAGTTGTGAAACATTTGGCTTAATGTTCAAGACATTTGTTTCAGAAGCATGAGACATTTGGCTTAATGTTCAAGACATTTGTTTCAGAAGCATGAGACATTTGGCTTAAGGTTGAAGACATTTGTCTTAGGGTGGACTAAGGAGGTTAGTTTGACCCCGTAATTCTAAAGAAGGGTTAAAAAATATGGTGTTGTGCTCACAAGAGCTTTTAATGTTGTTCTACCAACACACTAATTTTCATATGAGAGAACACATGGGATGGTGGGCAACACCAAAAACGTGTTTTTGTCTTCATAATCTGCCCAAAAATATCAGGCAAAAATTTCCCAAACTACCCTAAATTTTTAAGCATGAGGATGTTTTTAGAATGCCCAAATTTTTTGGGCATAAATGAAAAATTTCTTCAACATTTATAAGATGCACATAATTATCAGGCAGAATAAAATTTTCAAAATGCCCAAATTTTTTTGAGCATCATGATTTTTCCAGAATGCCCAATTTTTCTAGGCAAAAATGAAATAAAAATAAAAATCAACCTTTATAACTTTCCTAGTCAGCTAAATTTTCCAAAATTGCCAAAACTTTTCCAAGCATACTCGGAAAAAATTCTAGTCAATCTTTATGAGCACAAAATTTGTCAAGTTCCCAAAATTCTCAATAGAAATTAGAAATTTTCAACCTATATAATATGCCCAAAATATATTGGGCAAAATGAAAACATACTAAGTATCCCCAAGCTGCCCAAACTTTTTGTGTAGTTTGGAAAACCGTCAATGTGAACAGTCAACATTAGGTTAAATCGACCCATCATACTATTTTATCTATTACCCTTGTGTGAAGAACTTAAGGGGTTAGTTCACTCTTTATATTTTAGTCATTTAAACCCCAAATCAAAAAAGGGTTAAATGTAATAAATGTATCCCTACTAATCTTTGGTGTGACTCTAACTTTAGGCCTAAATAGATTTTAACCTTAAACAAAATAGTTTTAAAAGTCTAATTGTAAACCTTAGTGTTAAAGTTTTAAAAAATTCTAACCCAAAATAATAATAATAATAATAATAATAATAAATTAACCTTAGGCCTAAGTGCTAAAAATATTTTGACCCCAAGCTAAAGTGGTAAATTTCTTTTATCTTAAGCCAAAATAATAGTAATAAATTCATCCTTGCGACTAAATAGGTATTAACTCTTGAGCCTAAACAAATTCAAACATTAAGCCAAAATATTGAAAATATTTTAACCCTAAACCAAAATAATAAGAAATTTAAAACCCTAGGTCTAAAGAGATTCTAACCTTTAGGCCCAAATAAATTCTATTTTTAGGCCTAAGAATTTAAATATTTTAATCCTAAATCAAAATATTGATAAAGATTTTAACCATAGGCTAATTTTTTTCAAAAAAAAAAACCTTAGGTCAAATTTCAACTAAAGACCAAACTTTAAAAGATATTCTAACTATAAACCAAAGTCATAATGAAAATTTTAAACCTAAGCCAAATTGCTAAAAAGATTTTAACCTTGGGTCACTCTCATTATATTTCGAGGTGTACAATACTTGGTCTTGGAAACATTTTTCCATTATTTTTGTATGATGAAATGAGTACATATTAAAATATGTCATAAGGTTGAACCATGAGCCAACAAAATTATTTTCATATGATTGTTAGTGCTATCCATGAAGGAAGAAAAGAGGAAAAACTAAAGTCTAGGAGAGAGTTAGAACAAGGGTTAGAAGTAACAAAAGGGCCCAAGGGGGCATTTGTTTTCCACAAGAAACAATGAAGCTTTAGGAATAGTAAGGAGAAGAAGTGGTAGCAACAACATTCCTAGTTTGTTGGAACTTGTTTTCTGCAACAAAACACAATTTTCTTTTGTTGTTAAAGAAGAAGCTAATGAGTTTTTTGTTTTATTAGACCTTCGGTTGGGTTTCAAATTTCAGTCCTAATTTTTCACATTTTGCTAGGTATAAAGATTTTGATAGCCATGAGAAAATAGTGAGTGAGCTTGGAGGAGTTGTGCATGGGCAAGTAGAATTGAAAAGAAAGCAATGACATTTTAAGGTTTACAAAAGGTTAAAGACAAGCAAAAAAACAAAAAACAAAAACATAGAAGTGGATTATCTTTTCCCTTAAAGGCCACTCTATTTGGGGTACCCAATGTACTAAAGGGCTAAATTAGAGGGTTTTTTAAGCAATTTTTTTTTCCCTTCTATACTCAGTTTGTGGCATAAGTGGATTGTGGGACCCATGCCATAGGGGAAAACAATTAAAAGTGAAAATTATTTGTATTAAAAGGTGTTTACAAGGGGAGTAAAGGCCAATGAAATATAAAGTACATACCTTGTCGAATCACCCAACCAACAAGCCAGCCAAAAGCATCGTGGTGCATCTTACTAACATATGAAGTCATGTCAATTTTTCCACCACAAAGTTGGGTACCATTTGAAACCTTGTTGTACATAATGTATTAAATGCATTGGGATCCTCATGAAATGGGTATCCAATCCACTACAATCATCTTTAATAAACTTTTGTGGTTAACTTTGTAGATTTATAATTCTTTAAGAGGTTTCCAATCCTTTTCCCTTCATTTCGTTTAGTTTTGTGTGTTTGGCCTTGTAAATTTAAAATTGTCTTGTAGCAACGTGTAGTCTTTAGAAAGTGGGGCTTATGCTTAGTAGGCCTCCTTATTCATGGGCACCAAATGTCCCATGTCCCTTAATTCATCATGTTTAATCAAACCTCGTAACTCCCATTGCCCATTTTCCTTACCATGTGCCATCACAAACTTATCTTGCACCCCATTTCCCATGCAAACCACGAACCACCCAATAGTTCCCCCTCTTATTTTAACAAACCACTTACCAATTCCCCTAACCGACCCCCAACCCCCAACCCTACACTTTCCCAAACTCCTTTGATCATGCACAAGTAAACCATTTTCCCCCTTCCACTTTATTGGCCCATATAGTTGCCTTTGATCAAATGCCCCAACCTACCCCCATCTCTTCACATGTTTGCACCCTCCACCTAAAATATCTTGCCCCACTTGTGGGCATTTTATTGGTCAAAGGTTAACTTGTCATCAACATTCTTGTCAAACATCTAATTTATTTAATCCAAACCCTTGTGACCATCCTAGCTCCATACCCTCCCTTGTTTCTACCCCACCTACATTAACCTAGATTTGGGTTTCATCATTTGATGTTTTCGAGTTCTTTCATTTAGGCATTCATCATCTTCAATTGTATAACCGCATCCCTACTTTTTTACAACATGACATACAAGTGGCATTTTGTTTTCCATTGGATAAATTGGCACAAGACCCCTATGATGTGGTTGCTTAGCACTTGCTCCTCTTGTTACCCTTGTGGTGTTTCACTTTGCCCCTTCATGGTGGGGCAACATGGCAATGGGAAACGTGGATTTGACTTAAGCACTTTCTAGTAAATTAAAACAACTTGCAAAATGAGTATTTTTTGCAAGCCCAAAATTTGGTGGCAAGTTCAAACTTAATGCTTCTTCCCCAAAATGATCCTCCACTTAAAAAACACCTTCTTCACAATTTCATCCTTAGATGTGCAAGGGAATATTTTCGAACAACTTGTGATTTGGCACCATTGTCCTTCACAACCACATCCTCTAACACCACCTTAGCTCTCACCACACTACACCTTGAATCATATGGCTATTTTTTGTTTTTGTTTTTAAAGGTTACAAACCAAACTAGGATCTTGAGTTTTCTTTTAATTATTTCAAGTTAGCTTTCTAATGCATGCTACATTTGTCAACAAATGGTCCTTTGGAATTGTTTTTTGATCCGTTGGGAGGGGCATTATTTGTTTTAGCCCTCTTTAAGGTTTTATGTTTTATAGTTAGTCATTTCCCTTCTTATATATTTACATCTGTTGCAAATGACATTCACATCATACATTCCTTTTTTAATTGTATCATTTGCATATGAACATTTCTAGACCAAACTCTATGTGATAGGTCTTTTTATTCAACCTCAAAAATGTGTAATATGGTCACCTTATGGCCTACCACCTTACTTCATCAAATATGCCATGTTAAAGGATGTTCGACATGTGAATCTTCTCCTTAAAATGGGTATTGTTCAAGTAGCCTTTGGAATTATAACTCATTGATTCATGCAATAGCCATTGTATCTATTATAATGCACACTTCCCTCCACCTTCACAAAGTCCCTTTTTTATATATATATTATTCCCACCTTCAAATGTTTGGGTTTTTTTTGGGATCTTTTGATAGTCCAAAAGGACCTCTAGCCCATAAACAAGCCTCTTTCCCAATAACCTTCGATGCCATTGGGCTCATATCAACAACCACCATCACCCCAACAACTTATTTAAGGAGTTAAACCCTTGTAGCTTTAATCATACCTACTAGGTTTATGGTTGATCAATGTCCCTTCCTTCATGAAGCTTTAATGCGAGTCGACAATAACACCTTCCCTTTCTACCTACACCTTAAGGTGGCATGTGATTTTCTACCACCTTTAATTCTCATGTGTTTTCTTCCGTTTGAACAACAAATGGTTCAACTTCAAAATTCCATCTCGGAATGTCTACATCATCATACCCTTTTTAACATGTTTTTTGATGGGATATCTAAAGCCAATCATGTTTGAATTGTATCATGTTCTGGCTCAAGGGTGAATGTTTGGCTTACATCTTGATTAGTCTTCCCTACCTTTCAATTATATTCTTCAAATATTTTAAAAACATTTCGAACGCAACTTAGACTACCCCATCCTTTGATTGCAAATATACCATTGACCCCATGGGTATCCACCTTTTATGTTGCATTCATGGCAATGAACAAACAAGAACCCATAATGCAATTTGCAACACTTTTGTTACGATTACATGAAATGTTGGCTTCCATGTGAGATGAAAATAATAACATGCGTTTCTTTCAACCACGTTCAACTTTTTTCATCAATAAGTTGACATGTTCACAAAAGATAACATTTTGCACCTTAGTCAACATTATCATTTTTGACCCAATGCGAATGGATTTACTTCCTTAATCTTGCGTAACTCAAGGATTTATTGCCTTCAATATAGTTCCAGCCAAAGATTTGAACTATTACGATTGACACCCCAATAATCAATTCCTCCCCTTTAACAATTGAAGTATTTGGCTAGCTACTCAAATAAGTTGATGTGTTTTACACAATTGTGCCAATGCTATTTGGAAAAGGTCACATGGTCGTCCTTTTTTTGTCTTGGTTATTTTTCTTTGTCACATTGCAAAGAATTTAAGCATTTTCCATTTTAAGTTGGGTGGTTGTTGTAGGCCTAACTACTTTTCAACTTCCACCCCTTCAAAATACACTTGCCATCACCACAACTGACCCATAGTAAATAATCGATTTTTGACATGGAAAGATTTTGACATGTAGTTTGAGCTAACTTGACGTCCTGTAAATTCTCCCTTTTCCTTTTTTTTATTCCTTTGTACGTTTTCCAAATCTTTGATGTTTTTATAAATAAAGTTTTGGAGGATTGTAACAAAACTATTTTAGGTTCAAATTGAAATTGCTTCTAGTATGGCCATTTTGATATTTTGTAACCATCCATCCTTCACAATGCACTGGTGGCTGTTGGTTCATTGTGGTTATGGTGGAGTAGGGCAATGTTTTCAAATTAATACCCATCAACTCCACCTCAGGTGGGCACTTACTTCTAGAACTTTCCACTCCTTTAGCATTACCCTACTTAAGGGGAAGGTTCTTATAGGCCTGAAGTTTTATGGGGTTTACCTCCTATTTCTTTAGTTGATATGCTTCATGCAACTGGTAAAAGTTTCGGTACTTAGTGCTTTCCTTACCTTCGGGTGACTTGCCACTCTTCGGTTATTTTCCTGCTTGGACTTTGGTCCTTCACCCTATGACCTAAAAGGAGCCCTAAAGTGAAAAAGGTTGCCCATGCATTGCCCTAAAATAACAATTGATGGAAAACAATAATTTTCATGAGCATGTTAATGTTATATTGTTCAGAATAGTAGGTGGTTTTGTTTTGTGTGTTTTATGTTTGTAGGATTACATTCAAGGAGGAAGAAAAAGGCGGGTGCTCTGTTTCTTTTGATTTACAATGTGAACTTGCAAGTTCATCTAGGTTGGTTTTTGTTCTTCATGAAGCCTTTGGTGAATGTGACTTCAATTGACACTTGGCATTACGAAAGGATGAGGAGCTACACATATATGAAGGAGGGCAGTTCTGCAAGAGGGGCATCTTTCTAGGTTTTGAGCAAGAGGAAAAAAAAACTAAGTTTCTTATGTTTATCTGTTTGGTTTTGTTTTGTTGTGAGAAATATGAACATTAATGTTTTAGACAAATTGCAATACTTGGCGACATTGGAAGGAAGAATGCATGAAGGTGTAAATGGTTGTATTTCGGAAGGATAAGTTATTTCTATTGTGCCTTATGTCCTTTAACTTAATGCAGTCCAACATTAGGTGTAAGAGTCTGTGATGGGGGAATGATGAAAATCACTAGGGATTTTGCGAGTGACAAAGTTTTGCAATTGTATGTTTCGTGTGGGGAATGTATCTGCATGTTTGGGATTTTGGATCTACAATTCTAAAAGTGAGGGTGCAAAGTTCTATTGGATTTTTCAACATACACAATGTGTTTGTTGTTAGGTGTTCTCATCAAGGACTCTAATAATGGTTGATGGGTTATATTTTACAAGTATCTAGAGGACTGCATTTTATTTTTTTTCAGTATAACTTTTGTTACCTGTGTTGTTTAAACTATGTGCATTATTTTAGGAATATGTTTTGCCTTCATAGACTATCAGGGTTATGGGGTTTAGTTGCATTCATGGGATTTGAGAGTCTATGTGCCAAGCGATGTCTGTTGAAGCTCATGAGAGAAAGATCGAAACAATCTGACCCTTTAGACTCATAGATTTCTTGTTACAGAAATCAAGACAATTGTTAGTTTTGCCTTGTAAAAATTGATTTGATGAATTGATAAAGCTTAGTGAAGCTTTATTTTATGTTACGCAGTTGAACTTGTAGGTATAAAGGGAACACTCTGTTTACCCCCTTCTTTTTTGGCCACAGCCCCTTTGTTTTATTTTCTCTCCTTTTCTTGGGTACTTTCTTTATATGAAGGTTGGAAGGGTTTCATAAGTATGTGCAGGTGTTTATGCTGATTTTCCAATTAGTATAAATGAAATCCAAATTCAGAATTGGGGAGAAAAATTGATACCAGAACCTTGAGATTTTCATTAACTCAAATGTGAGAGAAATTCAAGATAATCAGCCCATTCCGCAGACCTGGTGTTCAATAAGTAGCAGCATTCTTACTTTCTAGCTTCCATCTTTAATGGGGATTGATGTATTTTTCCCGAGCGTGGGGGCGGTTATCAGAAATAGGGAGAAACTTCAACGGTTATCATGGTGGTTCTTAGGGTTCATAACCATGATTCTCAGAAAAGTCAAACAGCCAATTCTATTCTAAATGAGTGGTTTCTTTGGACCAAATTTCCGAAATTTGGGAATTTTTTTTCAGAAAATGAAATAAAACACCAAAAATAATTGCTCATTCTTCAAATAATCGCCATTTTTTGCTAATTAATGCTACGGATCCTCGCCAGTGAACTTACCTCTACAATGAAAAACTGTTCTTTGAGTTTTATGGCATAACTGGCAGGGGGCATTCTTTGATTCTGATTTTTGTTTTGCCCTGCCCTTTTTGTCAGCTCTTTTTTTATTTGAGAAAATACAATAAAAATAGATATTTAAATATTTAAATGCTTAAATGCAGTGATTTTTGAGATAAAAAATTTTCCTGACTTCGAAATAATGGAGAAAAGTGGCCAAATTTCTTTATGGGTTTATGTATAAAGCCTTACTTTTAGTATGCATGTAATTTTGAATAAATTACATATTGTTTGGTTATCATAACGCACATGGTTGATTTTTTTAGTTTAGTTGGAGGATGTCTTACTGCAAAATGAATAATTTTCTTTTCAAAAAATAAATTCATTTTTAATTTTAAAATTATTATATTTTCCATGATCTATTATGATATTATCATATGAGTAATGAAATTATTTAGAGTATATAACCTATCGTAATAATTATGATGATTTTTAACATGTCAACTTCATATTTTCACAAAAATTCGTTTCACTATTTTGAGGATTATGTAATGATGAAATTGACCTTAGGGTAAGGTATTTGTTTTTTCTTCAACAATGCTTTCACCAATTACCAAGAGGGTGGTAGGATTACCATCATAGATAACCTCCTTACAACGTCAATTCTTTACTAATTCATAACTAATTGAAAAAAAGGTTAAGAAATCAGCTTCAACTTGAGTTGAGTTTTAAATCATCTTGTTGTTTTTAAGAAAAAAAAAGAGTGTAAGAGAAAATTAAAATCTAATTTATTGGCTATGCTTATTCTGACAGTTTTGAAAATGGATGGATGTGAATCACTTTGAGAAATTTCTTGGTGAATTTGGAGGGCACCTCACATTTATGAATATCCCTCCTCCAAACTAGATGTAAGATCCTCTCCCCCTCCCCCCGCCACTTCTATTGCCTTGGTAATCTATGTATGTTTAGTGTAGGGTAAAGCCCTAGGATGAGGGTATTATCAAAATAAGGGGCCAAGGTGGGTACTCCCAAATTTCAGTGATATCCTCATCCAAGGGCTTTACACATAACGTAAAGCACGTGGCCAATTGCCTTGGATGACAAAACGTAACATCGCGATGATGATATAGAGGGAGAACCCATGGGACAGGATGAAGAACCAGAAAGTGAGTGCCTTATGGCTTATGATAAGGTGCACCTCGCGCTTTACGCTGGGTAAGGCTCATGGGCAGGGAAGGGGAACATTCCCAAAATGTGGGCTCGGAACTAGGCTACCACCTCATTCCAGGCCCCCGTACTTTGGCAATGCTCCCCACCCTGGGGTTTTACCCTACACAAAGATACCCAAGCATGAGATGTGGAATGTCACAAACCACCCTGACAAAGCAAACTTATCATTTGGTCGACATTGGCATCAAGCATCTCAGGTTGTTGTTTCATTTGTTTCCTTCTTTGGGGACCCAAGAGACAGATAAAAGAAGAAAGTGCATTGTTTTCTTCTGCTCATTGAGATGGTTGCATGTTGAGTTTCTCCCGTTGTTGGGAAACACAATCCAGAAACAACAAACAAGGAGTCTCCTCCTTTCACAACCCCAGTCTCATTTACTTTTCCCAACTTGTGGAAGTTGTTGGTTTCTTTGCCTGTTTGGTTTTCTTTGTTTAGTTTTCTTTGCAGAAATCATGTCTAGAGTGAAGAAGCCCCAGTGTGTGGAACATTCCCAAAATAAGGGGCCTAAGATGTAAGATGAGGTAGCCAAGTCTGGCTCCACACGACCCACCCACGGCCTTTACTGAGTACAGGCCCTTCCATGATTTTCAACCTGTTCCCTAGGTCTACCAGCCTTGGGCATAGATCTCAAATCAAGGAAGGGCCTGTTGTACTCAGGCCCTTCTCCTATACCTAAATCCCAAGGTGTAGGAGTGGTTCTTACGCCTACTACTGCTGACAATACACCTACTTACATGTGCCTACAGTACTAGGGATATTATATAAATAGGTGTAAGATTTCTTCCAGTCTTGGGCAATAAGTGTTCTCTCTTTTTCAAAGAAAGAACTGATGGGTGGGTTTAGGGTTTAGGGTACATGGACCCTTTGATCCACAGTTTCTCAAAATATCAAAAAATCTGGTTCGGACACAGAACTACAGGTATAAAAAAATTCAAGGAACTAGCATTCAGGGTAGGTTCTTTGACCAGTTCTTTGATATATTTTTGGGTAAGTTTCAAAGAACCAGCAAGTCTCTTTAAATAACTGGCAAAGAGTTGGTCTAGCAGGTAACTGGACCTACTGCCAGTTCTTTGAAACATTTCAAGAACCAAGAACCGGTGGTTATTTCATTTTGAATTTTACAAAAAGATTCAGAACCAGGGTTTCATTTCTTCAATTTTCAGAAAAAAAAAAAAACCCCCAGGACTTGAGGTTATAACAAAATCAAAGAACCACCCAACATTAGTAAGAACCCTCCTCTTCTGTAGGCAAGATATATTGATGCATATAAAGGTGCCCTCCAATTATTACATGAGGAAAATTCTCCCAAGTGCTTACAGCAGCCCAAAATATGGACAGAACATAAAGCTGGAGATTGAGAGGGAGACTCTAGAGATAACAAGCAAAGTACAGGTTCCTAAAACAAGGTTTCCTGCAGATTTGGGTTACTTTGATGACATGAGTTCAGTGGTTACAAGTACTCAAAGTCGAATATTCAATCCTTTTCTCTACAGTTTCTCCTCTCAAAAAATGAGATTTTATCCAGCCCTTACAACATGCTAATTGTGAATGAATTAGGGTTATAGTTATTTCTTCAAGAAAGGTCAAAAGAAAAAAAAAGGTTTTGGAACCACATGAGGAAGTAAGAGGAAGGACATCAACTCTCTGTTTTTGTATCATTCATCCACATTATGGAGAAGCAAATAGACCAGAAAGACTTAGCTAAGCCACAAAGACTTACTGCCTCACACTGGACTCTATGTGGTCCCATCTGGCTTAAGCAACTTTTGTGTAGGGCTTAAGGACTGCCCCGAACATGGGGCAGGAGCTTGACTCCCACCTCATGTGGGACTCATGCAGGACATTCCACATGGTAAAGCCCTCAGCCGTGGGCTTTACCTGAATCAGGCTCACGCTTGGCTCCACCTAACACGGGCTTTTGTTCATGTGAAGTCGATGGCCAAAGGCTTTACATATCACCGATATATTTGATATTTGGTAAGTTGTGTGCTTTGATGAAACTCTCCACCCTCCCCGAAGTGGCTTCTCTAGAATCTGCAATTGTTGGAGATGAGTAGAATATTGTCCAAGTTTTCTATTTCCATGAGAGTGATTTCATTTGGCTGAATTGAGTGTTTCATAGACAGGTTGCCATCACGGCTAAACCGGCACCATCAATGGATGGAACCCTGTTAGATTCAGATTTGGATGAACCTCAACTGAGTTGATATTGGATTACACCTTGGTAAGGGTATTTTGCCTTGTATAAATTACCCCATTTGTACCTCCTTCTAACTCCTACTTGCTGCCTCTCACTTGCTACCACTACCTCTCCCCCACCCCAAAAACCCTAAACCCCAAATTTCTCATTCCATCATCTTGCTGAGTTGCATGCCATTTCCTTGTG
>Ga0209208_10010999_pt1 | contig 11646 bp, 14 predicted proteins | sample S1TSphfallax_3_FD_187694 | JGI IMG/M metagenome (GOLD analysis project Ga0209208, IMG submission 187694) | Host-associated microbial communities from peat moss isolated from Minnesota, USA - S1T2_Fd - Sphagnum fallax MG (SPAdes) (version 2) | ecosystem: Host-associated > Plants > Peat moss >...
GGTGGTTCGCTCGATATTCAAGTGCATTACCGGCCGTTGGGAAGAATTGTCCGTGCTGATTGGCGAGTGCGACGGACGCATCAATAGCGCTCAGGGATGTTCCACGAATTCCCACGGCGCAATTGCAAATGCGTGCCAAGGCGCTCGCAGGCCAGGGACTGGTGAAGTAACCGGGGCGTATCTCTGGATCCGAGGGCCATTGATGACCGGTCGCGAGGATGACATAGTCGAAAGGGAAATTGGCTGCTGTCTTGCGTGAGTCGCTTACCGTTAATTCTATTTGTTCGCCGGTAATGCGCACGTCGGTGACTACCGACTGCGTGCGAACTTCAATCTCGATGCCCATCGAGCGGGCTCGATACACGAGCGCCCAAAACTGCGCCGCGAGGTACTCACCCAGTGCCAACCGTGGATAAAAGGCCCGATCCTCGATATCCTCGCGCGCGACTCCAAGAGACGCAAGTCGCTCATCCGTTTCGCTGCTCAACCATTCGTTCAACCGCTGGGGCAACGGAGGTATCTCAATGCTTGCAATATTCGCGAGCATTATGGGATCCGCCCAGTTCGCGCTATAGGGCGTACCTTGGCCGGCGCGGCGTTGGCGCTCGAATACAGTGATGAGGGCGGGCGCCGCCGTTCGTGCGAGCAGCGCTTGAATCACGTAGATCGCGGTAGGTCCCGCGCCAACCAAAGCGATTCTGTAACCCCTCAAATGAACCCCGCTGGCGACGATTACGTCTGACCGGTCTGTGAAACGGCTTTTAGACGACTCGCCGAAATTACGTCACTCCTGGGCCCGGCATCGTAGGTCTCTTCCTATTTTGTGGCACCGGCCGCGTCCTACACGAGGGATCGCATTGGCTTATTGGATGCGCCATTTATCTGGTCTCGACGGGGTGGGCGTCAGTCCGTCGAAGGGCGGGCACGCAGGGGGCTTTCGAAAAGCGCGTCGCTCTGTTGAGCCCGGAGAAACTCAATGTCGGTGTGACCGTGTTCGTACTCATCAAGACCAGCCAACACGACCGGCAATGGTTCGACCGATTCCATGCCGTGGTGCTCAAGGTCCCCGAAGTGGTCGAGTTTTATCGGCTGAGCGGCCAGGCGGACTACCTGTTGCGCGTCGTGGTGCCGGACATCGCCGGCTACGATGCCGTGTATCAAGAATTGATCCGGAACACGCAGCTATTCGACGTCAGCTCGAGTTTTGCCATGGAGACCATCAAATTCACTACCGCACTGCCTCTCGATCACATAAAAAGCTGATCAGGTCCAGCCTAGTGCTGGTTTTGTAATTACAAAAGGATCTTTCTCGAATTGGGCCTTTGCCGACGGCGCGTGTCGCAACTTGGTGCATCCCATATTCCATGGCGACACATAGGGCGTCATCACTATTTTTCTAGCCGTTGCTGGAAGCCTGCGGCTTCTCGTCGGCATATCCTTAGTCAATTTTGTTTGCAGGTCATTCAGATTAAATGTTGACTTCGGCATTCGTGTGGAGGATTCTTTTATTTGGCTAGACAATAAAGTTTCAGGGGATCGTTGGCTTCACCTTCACAATGGGCAACGTTATGAATAAAGGGATACTGCGGGATGCGTGGGTGGTAGCGGCTGTCGGCATGGTGCTGGCCGGGCCCGCACTTTCCGACGACACGGGTTCGCAACCGACGGCGGCGCAGCTCGAGGAAATCACGATTACAGCCGCGAAAATGCGCTCCCTCGAGCAATTCACGCCCACCGGCAGTCGATTGGGCTTAAGCCAACAGGAACTGCCTGCCACCCTCGACGTGATCGACAACGACGAGATGATCGGTCGCGGTTTCTACAACGTCCAGGAAGCGGCCGACAGCCAGCCGGGCGTCACCTCGGGCGGCTCACCGGGCGATCAGTCGCAATTCTCGATGCGGGGATTCACCGGCAATCAGATCACGACCTTGCGCAACGGCCTCTACATTGGCCCTTCCAACATGACGACCCGCGACAACAACTCCTTCAATGTCGCGAGTGTCGAAATTCTCAAAGGTCCTGCCTCCGTTCTCTACGGCCAGGGCGCAATTGCCGGTGCGATCAACGTCGTCGATAAAGCTCCAAGCTTTGGCCCCTCTCAGATCGAAGGCCTGGCGACCGCCGGCAGCTATGGCACCTCGAATGTCGGAATCGGTGGCACGACGCACTGGGACGACACCTTTGCCGTCCGGGCGGATTTCAGCCGCACGGCAACCGATGGTTACATCCACAATCCCTCCGATACGACGGAGGCGACCGTCACGGCCCTGTGGAAGGCCACATCGACCCTCGACGTGCAATTCACGGTCGACTGGCTCGAGGATGACCCTTCGAACTATTACGGTACCCCTCTGGTTCCCGCCTCTTTCTCGGGGAACCAGGCCCAGAGTGGCGTCGTCAGCGGCGTGAATTTTCAAGGCTACGGTACCATCGATCGAAGGATGGAGGGAATCAACTACAACGTTGCCGATTCCTATATCCATTCGCAGCAGGTGTGGCCGCAATTGTTGCTCAAGTGGACGCCGCTCGAGAATTTGACGATCCAGAACTTCACCTACTACTTTCATGCGCATCGGGAATGGGACAACTCGGAGACGTATGACTTTACGACGGTCGCCTTGGATGGCGTCACACCGTTGCCGAGTCCCGAAATCAATCGCGACCGATTCTATGTCTTTCACAAGCAGAACCTGATCGGCGATCAGGGTAGTGCGACCTACAAGAGCACGATATTCGGCATGGCCAATACCGCGGTCGTCGGGTTCGACTACAGTCACCTGAATTTCAACCGTATTCGCGGTTTTCCGAATAATGATCTGGTAGATCCATTCCAACCAGACCCGGGGCTGTTCGGTCCCTTGCTCGAGCCCGGCGATCTGACGGAACGTCAGAGTCCGACCCATTGGAATGACTATGCGGCGTTCTTCGAGGATGTCATTGACCTCGCGCCGGGACTCAAGCTGGTGACAGGCGGTCGATATGACCGGCTGGATCTCATCAGGCAGAACTACAACACCCAAGGCGTCGAATTGACCAATGGGTTCAGCGAGGACTACACCTCGAACAACTGGCGGGTGGGGGTGGTCTACAACGTGACCGACTACATCACACCCTACATCTCCTGGACCACGGGCAAGGATCCGCCGGGTACCAACAATATCTTCCTGGTCAATGCGCCCGAAGGCACCTACGCGCTGAGCAGCTCTCATCAGATCGAGGCGGGCATCAAGGCACGGACACCGGATCAGAGGGCTGATCTCACGTTGTCGGTATACGACATCAAGAGGTCGAACTTGCTGGTCCAGACGAGCGAGGAAGACCAAGCGACTGCCGATCAGACGTCCAAAGGCGTTGAACTATCGACGGACTTCAAGGTGCTGCCGAATTGGACGGTCAGCGCGAATGCGGCCTATACCGATTCGGTCTATACGACGTTCACCGACCCGTCGACAGGCTCCACGTACACGGATGTTCAGCCCGCCAACATTCCGCGGGTCACCGCCAACGTGTGGACGAGCTTCAAGCGGGTGGCCGGCTTGCCGCTCGAGATCGGCGGTGGTGTCCGCTACATCAGCAATCGCCCGGGCAATACGGCCAACACGCTGACTCTCGACAAGTATGCGTTGGCCAACGGCTATGTCTCGTATGAGGTCAAGCCGGGGATCCTCGTGACGGGCCGGGTCAATAATCTCTTCAATAAGGAATATGCGCAGTGGGCGGATATCTATTACCCCGAGGAAATCATCCTGGGTCAACCGCGCTACTGGGAGATTGGGGTTTACTTTAAGCTCTAGGCCATGCGCTCACTCTGGTCCAGCGTCAATCGGTGGCTCACGTGGTTTCACCGCTGGGCCGGAGTGGTGCTATGTCTGCTCTTCGCGATGTGGTTCGCGAGCGGCGCGGTCCTGCACTTCGTGGGCTTTCCGTCGCTCTCGGCCGTTGATAGGCATGCGGCCAGTGCTGAGATCGATCTCTCGCGATTGAATATCAGCCCCACTGAAGCACTCGCGCGCGCTAAAGCGGCGACGGACTTGCGGCTCGTGAGCGTGGGGGGTCGGCCGATCTATCTGGTCCAGGAGCCCTCGGGCATGTGGGTGAGTGTCGCAGGCGATACGGGCGAGATGCTGCCGCCGCTCACCGCGCAGGACGCCACCAGCATTGCAGAACGATTCGGGGGGCAAGTTTCGGTAAGCACGTCTGGTCCATTCGATTACGATCAGTGGATCGTTCACCAACATTTCGATCCATTTCGGCCGTTCTATCGCGTTGACCTTGACGATGCCGCAAAGACTGACCTGTACGTCTCGGCTAGCACCGGCGAAGTCTTGCAGCGCACCACTTTTCGGCAGCGTGCGTGGAACTGGATGGGAGCGGTGATCCACTGGATCTATTTCACGCCACTTCGCAAGAGCTGGTCGGCGTGGAATCAGGTGGTCTGGTGGGTCTCCTTGGTCGCGCTACTCTCGAGTGCCGTCGGAACCTGGCTTGGCGTGATTCGCATGGCGGCCAATCGCGCCGCCGGTCGCAAGGGTCTTTCGCCGTTTCGTGGATGGATGCGCTGGCACCATATCATTGGTCTCTTTGCCAGCGTGATCGTGGTCACCTGGATGCTGAGTGGCTGGTTATCGATGGACCACGGTCGTCTCTTTGCGCATGCGGAGGCCACCCGCGAGCAATCACTCGCGGTGAGCGGTCGTTCACCGAGTGAAATTGCCAGTGCCATACCCCTCGCCATGATCCGCAGCCTTCCTTCGGCGACGGAAATCAACTTCAACGCCGTCGCCGGCCGACCCTTCGTGACCGCCTATGACGGGAGCGGCGCGGCTCGCTTGTTTTTCCCGGACGAAGCGCAAACGCAGGGCCTGACGCAACTGCCCGAGGCTCTGCTCTTGAGCGGGCTTGACGACCTATCGCCGGGTCATGTGCATGCGATCGTCACATCCGACTCTTACGACCAGGTATATCGACTCGCCGAATCAACCGGCGGGGCGGCACTCTTCGAGGTCGACGGCAGCGCCGGCTTGAGGGTCTACGTCGATCAATACTCGGGCCGCCTGCTGGCGGTGATGAACGCGAGCCGGCGAGATTACGCGTGGGTGTACTACGCGCTGCACACCTTCCAATTCCCGGGGCTGATCCAACACCCCGCGATTCGCACCACGCTGGTTCTCTCGTTGCTCGCACTCGGATTTCTTGCAAGCGTGACCGGCGTGGTCCTCAGCGTCAAACGCTTGCGACGCGAATTGTCTTCACCGGTTCAGATCCTCAAACCCATAAATCAGCCATCGAGAAACGCACTATGAAAGATCAACTGTACCTGCTGCGGCCCGGATTCATGAACGCCGGAATGGGACCTCTCTATTGCTCAGACTCGGCGCCGGTCGAAGGAGTCCTGAGCTTCTTTCCCCAGTTGCGGGATCTGCTCGACATTCACTACCTGGAGTTTCCGCGGCCTCGGGCACCGCTCATAGAGGCATTGGGGGAGAGCAACCAATCCTTGCCGGTATTAATTCTTGCGGCAGACCGGCAAGTGAAGGATCAAGAACTCGAGCCGAGCCATGCAAAAGGCAAGGTATTTTTTACTGACGAGAAAAGCATTCGGCACTATCTCTCGACGCAATACAACCTGCCCCTCGCAAGCGAATAAGGCCTGCCCAATCTTCGGTGGGCGCTACCGCGCGGGGCGGAAGTGGCCCACCAGGTTGTGGCGCGAGTCAGGGTGCCACAAACGGGCGAGTGTGACAGGCGTGCTTTGATTCCATGTGCGCCGGTCCACCACCAAACATGCCGTGCCGACTTTGACCTTCAGTTCGGTGGCGACCTCCGGCGGCGCTTCGCGCGCGAAGATCTTGTGTTCAGCATCGGTCCAGGGCACCTGTGCGAGCAACCAACTGCCCGGTCCTTGGGTCTCCAAGGGTTGGCACGTGATGTTGGGAGCGGCGTTGATGTTGATCAGGCGCTCTTCCAGTTGGATCGGCGTGCCATCGCTCAAATGCATGCAGCGCATCCACAAGATCGGGGTCCGAAGCGACACGCCCAGTAACTCGCGTCGTTCTGGATCCGGACCGAGTTTGCGGCATTCGAGCAGTTGATACGCATATTTGCCGCCATTGCGCGCCACCAAGTCGGCGATATCCCAAATCTCGAATACCGGGCGCTCTTGAGCGCGCTCCGCAACCAGCGTGCCGACTTTGCGCCGCCGTTGCACCAATCCATCGGAGACCAAAGTCTGAATCGCCTTGCTCACCGTCATGCGGGAGGTGCGAAATTTCTCGGTCAGTGTCGTTTCAGTGGGAATCCGCGTGCCCGGCGGCCAGGCGCCATTCAATATGGGGTCCGCCAGAGCCCGGCGGATTTGCTGCCAGATCGGACCGTCACCGTCCAAAGCTGGGATGACCGGATGAGGCAAGCTCACGTTCGCCGAGACCTTCGGAGTTCGCAACGCCTTCGAGTCGGATCTAGTAGCCACTGTATTTCTCACTTCCAGACTCAAGTTTTCTATGCGCCTGAAGCCAAAGCTCGAACGCAATCGGCCTGCGCAGCAATCTGCCGGACCGGATTCATTTGTATAGTCTAAAGCTTGATTGAGCTATGCGCCAGACCGGCACCGGTCAAGGGGACTACGACGCGGGGCGCGGAGCGATTAAATCGCGAGGTCCCTGTCTCAGGTAGTCATGCTCGCTTTTGGAGCTTCGCCTGGCGCCGTGGGCGCTCGCGCAGAATTTCCTGTCGCCGAAATGGCGTCATCTTTCGCCACTCGCGGCATTCGTCCGGCGTGCGTAGGCACCCAAGGCAAAACCCCGTCTTGCCGTCGAATTGGCAGAGCTCGATACAGGGAGACCGCGCACTCATGCGCGGGTGGCGAGCGGCGGCTCGATCTCGATCGTGATGTGGGACAAGGAGCGGTAGCGCGCCAATTTCGCTCGATAATAATCCGCTGTGCACCGCTCCTTGGGACAGACCGACACAATCGCACCGAGATGACCGGGCCCCAAGCGCCACAGATGTAGATCGGTGAGCGTGCTGCCGTCGCTTTCGATGGTCTGCCGCAAATTACGCGCTAGCTGGCTGTCTGGAATCCGATCGAGGAGGATGGCACCCGTGTCACGAATGAGTCCATAGGACCAACTCGCTATGACGCAGGCTCCGATGATACCGGCCAGCGGATCCATCCAGAGCCAGCCAAAGGCGCGTGCGAGAATGAGGCCCACGATCACCAAAACCGACACGGCCGCATCTGCGATTACGTGAATGATGGCTGCGCGCATGTTGTTGTCCCGCCCAGTCGCAGCGTGGCCGTGGTCATGTTCCTCGAAATCAGCCGTGTACGTATCGGCGCCAACCCTGACCTCCGCGGTGAATGCATGCGGCTCGGGGATCGTCGCCACAGACTCCAGAAAAGCACCGCGCGCGGCTAAGGCAAATTCTTGCCGTGCCCCGTGCGGTCGCACGGTCGTGATACGCGTGGTCTCGGCGGCGGGCGCTGCGCCGCCCGCTGCGCGCAATCGGAACCGCGGCGGCACTCCGTCCTCGAACACTTCGAGAATGAGTTCGCCGGCAGGTGTTTTTATCAGGTGCGCCTCGTCGTGGTCCTCTTCATCGTGCCCATGACCGTGCCCGTGACCATGACTATGGCCGTGGTGATGACCGCCGCTGCTCAAGAGCCACGCACTTGCGATGTTCACGGCAAGGCCGAGACAGGCAATCGGTATCGCCTCAGCAAAGTGGATTTGGACGGGGGCCAGAAACCGGGTCACCGATTCGTAACCGATGAGCAGCGCTATCATCGCAAGCACGATGGCGCTTGTGAACCCAGCCAAATCACCGAATTTCCCCGTGCCGAAGGTGAAGTCGGCGTTGGTCGCGTGTCGGCGTGCATAGGTGTAGGCGAGTGCTGCGAGGAGCAGGGCACCGGCGTGGGTACTCATGTGTAGACCATCGGCCACTAGCGCGATCGAGCCAAACAGCAGACCGCCCACGATTTCGGCGCACATCATCGCTCCGCAGAGCCAGATCACAGCCCAAGTCCTGCGCTCGCTCTGCTCATGCCCGTCGCCTAGGAACACGTGCTGATGGATCAGTGGCGCGGCGGATAGGGTATCGGTGGTCATAGCAGTGCTCACTTCAAGTAGGTACGGACGACGTCGAGCAATTGTTCCGCAGCGTCGGTATTGAGGGCTTGCGGATGTTTCTCGCTGTCGACCAGATGCGTGCGCACATGGTCTTCGACGATTTCCGCCATCAGGCCCGCCATGGCGCCGCGGGCGCCGGCGATGAGGTGCATGACCTGATCGCATCCCGCTTCGCTCGAGAGCGCGCGCTCAATTCCCTCGACCTGACCTCGAATACGTCGCACTCGGGCCAGCAATTTCTTTTGATCGCGGATGGTATGGCTCATACGCGAGTATGGCATACCCCCCCATCCTATGCAATCCGGGCTTATCTAGGGCTTACACAGAAAAGCGCAAGTACGTATTATCAAAACTGCAAGAAAAAATTTATGTGAGTGGGCAACGTTGCGGTGTCGGAGTCGATAGACATAGTTTATGTCTCTACATAAAGTTTCGGTCGGTGCAGCGTGACCAGCCGATCGGCGAAAACGCGCATGTGACCGTCGAGGTCGAGAGACTTGGCGACCGCTTCATCTTCGAACAAGGACGAGGTCTTGACCCCCATCACAACCGGAGCCCCGCGATCGCTTTGGGCAAACCGTTAAACTCCATTTATGCGACAAGTAGATTTACGGCGTCCGTCCAGCGGTTCTTGCTGTAACGACAGTCGCCGTCGCGAATTCGACAGCGCTGGTCTTCAAATCCTTAGTCATGTCTTGCGCCCTGTTAGCTGCTTCGCTTACTGATTCATACAGCGACATCCATTGCATGACGTCCCATAAGTAATGATTACTTTGCGTCCCGCATTGAATTACCGCTGTTGTAGCTATATCGCTCGGCGACTCTTGAGAAGTTGATAAGTTCATTGCCACCGTGTGCACACACACGTTGTAAGCCTCCGTGTCTTCTTCGACTGCCTCTTTGTATTGCTGGCTTTTCTGTGTTTGGGCCGGAGATGGCGGGTAAGCCCTGGGTATCTCTGCACAGCCACTTATAAGGGCGCAAGAGCATACCGCTAGAAGTGCCGGGCTTCGTTGCTTTGTCAAATTAAAAACTCCATTACTATGGTGAACCAAGAAAGTCGAAGCCGCGCAAACATTCTGCGTCCATGACAAAACTGCGCGAGGGACGGCGAATACGCCTCGCTCATTCCGTCGCGGGTCTGCCGGCGGCTGCAGGGGCGCCGAATATGCCGCGGATCCAAGGTCAACGGGATCAACGCGCATGCAGGCCGGTAAATCAGAGTTTCCCTAAAACTCATAGGTCAATGGACAGAGTTCAACGCTACCTATGCGCACCGCTTCAGTACGCCCCATGACGCTATAGACGCAAACCTTTGTCATGCCATCCACGTATTCGCCGGTCTTGAACCCCATCTGCTTCGTAGAGCTACCACCGCCGAGATTGGCCGGACCATCGTCATCAACCTGCAATGGGCATAGGTCCGTGGCATTGAAGGAATAAACCTCCCCATTTGTATACTTGCAGAGGTGGAATTGACCGCGCACCCCAATGTCCTGCGAGAGGAAATAGGTCAAAGCCGACGCCGAGTACGCGCAAAACAAGAGCACGGATGCGCCCAAGATCCTGATAGCAGACATTTGTGCGTCCATCCCACAGTTATTTTTTTAATCGCCTCGACTGTAGCACGTGGCGGCAGCTACTGCTCTCTATGCGGCGGCAGGCGCGCTAAGATCAATCAGGATCCGGATTTTGACATGCCCCACCCTCTCAATGCCGAACTCCGCACAGCGATACAACCGCGTCGTCGGTGAAGCGGCGTCTGGCTTGCCGTTTACGAGTGCGACCGCAATGGCCGCGCAGCGCACACGTTGGCCGGCGAATCGGGGCAGGCGGTGCTGGACTGGATCGGTGAGCAGGCGATCGAAAGCAGCATTTGGGAGGCGGTAAAGCGCACCGTATGCATCAAGCAAATAATGCCGGAATGCGATCCGCATCGGAGGGCGCCGCGTTAGTCGGATCCACCCAGGGTAGCGCCATTGCGTACCGAGCCCCTCTCTTGCGAGCGTCGCACGACGCTAGGCTACCTTGTCGTGCCGTGCCCACGCCTCGACGTCAGTCCCGTTGAGGTTGGCGATGGGTTTTCGCAGCGCATGCGCGGCCTGCACGATGGCTTCAACGGCCGCAGGGAACCGTTCGAGTTGGCGACGTATATTGTGCAATTCCTGCTCCTCCGCGATGCGGATGCCGCCTGGCTGTTTCATGGCGCACTCCAGGTCCGCTTGGCGCCGAAGGAGCATGAGGGTGTCGTCGATGGTTTGCATGGGGAGTCTCCGGGGTGGGTGAATCTTATCGCGTTAATTCGTAGCCGCTTAGTTGGCGGCGGTTCGCAATGTGGGAAAGCTCCAGTAGCGCAGCCTCGATCGAGGGCGCTGGCTTAAAGCGCGCGCGACCCAAGGGACTTCCGCGCCGACCATGGACCTGGGTGATGAGCCACCCGGCCCAGAGGTTCTGCTCGAGGTGGACGCGGTAATAACGAGTACCGCGCGTCCATTGGAGGGTAATCCAGCTCGTGGTGTCGATCCCGGCGAGGGATTGAGATGCGGGTGCGGCGGTCATCGCTTGCGCCGGCGCGAGGCCTTGGGCGAGCGGGGCCGAGCCGCCGCCTTCGCCGGCCGGGCGGCCTTGCGCTTGGGGGGAGCCTGCTTGACTCGCTTGAGAGCGGGCGATTGTCGGCGCCTCGCGGTGTGCTCGACGGATTTTGCCGGCGCTCGGAGTGGCGCAGAGCGCTGCCTCGCGATGGCGCCAGCGAGCAGCCCTGCGATCTGTTGCCGGAATTGCCCGATCTGCGCCTCGAGATCGGCAATCCGCGCATCCCTCGCCTGTACCGTGGCCTGCTCCCGCGAGAGGCTCGTCGAGAGGAGGAGCAGATGCTCCCGGGCATCGGCGAGCGCCCGCTCGCGGTCCCGCGCGGCCGTCTCCCATTGGCGCTCCCGCAAGGTGAGCGAATGGGCCCTAACCTCATTTTCTGCCGCAATTTCTTTGAGCCGTTCCCGCGCGGCGTTGTCGCCGTAGGTGGCTGACGCTTGCGCTAAGGTGAGTGCCTGCTCCCAGAGTTCCGCGGCGGCGGCGGCGAAATCCGGCGGCAGGCGGGTGAGGGCGTTCGGGTTGCCGCCGTTGAGGGCCGCCTGATCCTTCCAGAACCGCTGCATCGCCTCCGCAATCGTCGTGGTCGATCCGCGTTTCAATACCTTGCGAACCGCGGCGACGGAAGGGTAGTCGCCGCCGCTCATCAACTGGCGTGCGGTGGTCTCGATCTCCGCGTACGAGACGCTCGCGCGGCGTTTGCGGGCGTCGCCGTAGGGTATATCTCGAGGATCGTCGTCCATGCCGATATCGTACCATCATCCGTAACGGTTTTTCTGTTACGTATAACGCCCGTGATAATGATAGTTATCCGGACTTATGGTACGGTACTTAAAATGGAATTGACCAATCAGAGGCCTGAATCTTTTGCCGCGGCCGCCGTGCTGGCCCTGAAAAATCCGCCGACGCCGGCCGAGAACGTGCG
>Ga0209208_10011002_pt1 | contig 11645 bp, 9 predicted proteins | sample S1TSphfallax_3_FD_187694 | JGI IMG/M metagenome (GOLD analysis project Ga0209208, IMG submission 187694) | Host-associated microbial communities from peat moss isolated from Minnesota, USA - S1T2_Fd - Sphagnum fallax MG (SPAdes) (version 2) | ecosystem: Host-associated > Plants > Peat moss >...
TTGTGTGATCATTACCCCCAAAAAAAAAAAGAGCTACTTATTATTTTGGGTGATAAAAGGTATGTAATCAATGGGGAACATCATCCATAAAACAATCATGCTGACATCCCAAACTCAAAACCCTTTCCTTGGTCCTCCTCAGCTTTCAACTCGAGTGACAATGCCAAAAGATGGGGGAGGGAAGGGGGGGGGCCATGATCCCATGAATCATTCAATTAGACTCCCCCTTTCCTACACTACCTATCCTCCTTGACAACCATATCACCAATGTCATGTTTCTTTCCTTATAGGCTGACCTTGTAAAGGCTCTTTTTTCATGCCACTCATCCAAAGGGGCATTCCAATCATCTTGTTCCAAATGAAGAGCCTTTTGATTTTGTACCCATTTGCAGTACAAATTCCATCATCCAACACAACTAGTTGACATCAATTGATCTAATTTTCTTTCTCTCTTTTTTGTTCTTTTGGCAAACACCCGAATGTGAAGAACACAATATGACCAAAGCAAACATGGCAAACTCTCTTGCAATTAATTTTAGACAACCTTAACTCGGTCGTTTGTAACATTTTTATTGTTTTTACTCATATACTTGAGTCAAGTTCTAATTGTGCAGTTCTGAAAAAGTGCTTAGTTATAATATAAGTCTGTGGTTCCACCTTAAGAATGTTATAGTGTTGCATGATAACATCATGGGTGAGGGTTTAATTTTGCGAAAACATCAGGGTTCAAGTATTTTGGCATGGATACATCCCTCGGTGCACTTGCACTTGTGCAATCCCATTGGGAGTATATGTTAATAACTGCCGGTTCTGGCTTTCTTCATATGAATGCTTCAGAATCAGAGTACATCAGTTCTGGTTACCTCAAAGAACCTCAAAGAACCTCAAAGAACTAGAGGTTTTCATAAACCAACTGGTAAAGAACTAGCGGTTATAATTGAGGCAGTTATTTGACAGGTTTCACATTTTGTGGGACTCGGGGGTTATATATCAGAGTATAGATTCTTTTGTTTTTTGAGGACCATGGTTATCAACCCTAAGGAACCATTTTGATAACCATCCTGGGGATCTATTCCTTTTTTTGATAACCAGCCAACATTGGTTTTTAATTTTGACCCCTGAATATGATCGGCTGTTTGGTGGGCATTGTGTTTTTCAAAACACTCACTCATTTTCATTATTTTCCCAGGGCACCCACCGAGTAAATTACAGAACAAAGTATTGATAGTGCTATGGTCTGTAAGCTTGGTAAAACCCACAAGCTCAAGCTTTACCCTTCACTTATTTGTTGTTGTCACCAGAGAAGCTATGCAGCATTTGCACAAGGAAAGGCTCCATGTCAAGCTCCGTGTCTGCCAACACATGTAAAGGATTAGAAGTTGGCTTTCCAGCTACCTGAAGAAGGTACACATAAGCTCCTTTCCAAGAACCCACAAACATCTGACAGCAACCAAGTCAGAAGGCCCGAGGTAATTTTCTGGTTCATCAATTGCCACCACCTGATGCTTCATCCACGTTGTGGCTAGAAATGGAATTGCGCATAGAGAGAGAGGATTGAACCAGTGTTGGCAAGTTGTCGAGAGAATGGCTGGCTGGTTATCAACTAGTGTCCACGGGTTAGGATGGGTATGTAAGGTTGTGATTTTGGAGATACCTTGCTAGCCAATAGAGTTATCTGTAAAGTCACGCAATTAGGGGGCGAGAATGACCAGTTTCAGCATAACAGGGCATCAAATGCGTAACTGGGAATGAAAATTTTACAAAACGAAATAACTGGGACCCAAACTAGTTTTTTCCACCAATTTAGGTAGTACAGTAAACTGAGTTTCATCATGTCTTTCCTTTTTCCTGAGCGCCTCCACCACTGCTGCTACATATATTTTCACTGCTCCTACCTGTACAACTACTATAATTACTCTCAAGCCTTGTGCATTAAATGCTGAGTTTCAGCATTTCATACTGAGATTTAATAAAATTTCCTTACTTTGCAGATACCACTGAAAGAGGGGATAAGGGGTGAAAGAGAGAGTGAAGACAGGGTGACTTTCTGAATAACTCTAATATCCAACTGTTCTTAGTGTTCATGTAACCACAGTCCCCCCAACAAAAATCAAAGTTCGACAAATTCTAATATTGTAAATTGCTCCTCACAAGGGACCCAATGCTTATGTCCTAGGTCTAAGTGGTAATTGTTGGAAACCCTAGAACTCAAACAACCACCTATAGAACCATCCACTGGTTCTTTCATGAAATCTGTCAATTCTTCAAGTTTTTTAAAAATAATTGAAACTAGTGGTTCTTTAATTTTGATTCTTTTGAAAAATATGAATCTAGTGATGATCAAATTCTGAAATACTAAAGAAAGGCTGAGATAAACAATTCTTTATAAATTGAAATAAACCACACAACAATTGATTTGAGCTTTGAACCCAAAACCATTACCACTTGAACAATTTTAGTCCACTATGACAAAAGGAAGCTATGGTGGCTCAATTTTGTACAAGTCACCCAAGGAGGCCGATTAACATAGATAAGCCGGTAACTGTATAGGATTGTGAGGCCATTATCACAGAATCACTTGCTTATTGATTACTTATGTGGCACAAATAGTGTGGAGCTCATGGAAAAACAGGAGGGAAACTAGCAAAAATTGGAGTCTTTTGTGCACACCATGCATGTAACAATGAAAAAACCAAAGGACACAAGCATGTTTGAAAGGTTCACAAGCAGCCCAGAAGCTAATTACTGGACAGTTCAAAGGAATTGCGAGAAGTAGCTCCAGTCTCTGAAGCTTGCCCCTTGTGGAGAGGCAGTTGGGTCTCTGGAGTTGCTTTGCTTCCATTAATCTTCAAGAGTCAAAACTCAGTGGAACATTACAAAACAGAGGTGCAGCAGAAGTCTAATGAAATGTCCATGTTGACCTCACTATCATTTGATTGAGCCTTGAAATTTTGCAATCATTTCTCAAGGTACCACTTTCTTGTCCAAACAACTTCCTGATGCCATAATTTCATTTCTGTGTTGCCTGATTCTACTTATAAGATTTCTCAGCATGAACCATTTTGCAAACCACCTCCTCACCATGCTCTAGAGCCTAAACCCTGAACCCAAAACCTCATTACAATGGAAGCTAAGCAAACGCCTAACACTGTCCTAAATCACAGGAACCTGTAGTATTCAGCTCATTGCAATCTCTCAAACATACATGTACTACGATCTCTGCAATTGTACTGTTTGGGATTTTTCATTCAGAGTTAGTACTTCATATCCTTGTTGCTGAATTAGAAACTGAAGCACCACACACACAATCCTTGAATCACCTACAAGGGAGTTGATTATCCTTCAACACCCAAGTTTCCACGATCAATAAACTTCACAAATATGCACACAAAACATCGACTCAACAACATTTTGCTTGATTGCACGATTATGAATTCACACTCAAAGCAATGCAAGTTTTTTCTGATTTTCATGCCATTGTGCCAAATAGTCATCAACACAAACTTTGATGACTTTTTTCTGAGAACTCTCTCTCATACACTGAAAAGCGAACTGAATTGGTCCGTGCTGACATTTAGAGATTAGGGGTTAGCTACAACTTCTGTCAAATTGCTCTCTCAAGACCACATATATTGCTACAGGAACTTGCAAGACACATAGTTTGCGTGCACATAGTTTTCAAGACTTAGGCTTTTTGTGCCCAAATTGTGTCATTCTTACAAGACTCTCCTTGGAGCACAATGGATATCAATGAAATCCCTTGCACTTAGTAAGCTCCTTGTTAAGTTGTAAGATAACTTCAATACTTATTGTAGGCATGAAAAATATATTTCAAGATCAATATATCTTTAGAAAATTCAAGGTTAAAAGTTTGGTTCATGTTTAGTTTTTCTTTTTGGAAGGGTCATGACAATTAATTGTCCTCGACTGGGTGTAGGATTCTGCAAATGGTAAAACAAGAGGTTAGTCAATTGTTGAAAAGAATTGAGCACAATATTTGCAACCAACTAAAATCCATATCAAGGCCAAAAGAAACACATTAAGTCTTATAAATCCATTGAATTTCAAATTCAACATTTGAAGTTTAGAATTTTAGTCTATTGAACTTTTTGGGAAAATCTATGTATTTATAACAGTTCAAATAGCAAACTTGAAACTTCGCTTTCCAAAATAGACAACAATGAAAGTGGATACAAAATCTAGAAATTTTAATTATTCCAACTTTGAAGCTTGAAAATTTAGTCACATTAAACTCATTTCTCTATCTTTGATTATTTTTCTCTTCGCATTAACCCATTAGCTTCTAGTGTGACAAATAGAATATTCAAAATGCAAGAAAACAACAAAGGCATTTATGAACTCAATTACAAAAACACATTGACAAATCTTTGATTGTATACTATAACCATCATGTGCAAATCAATCATGGACCACAATTGACCTTGTTTTCACACCCAATGAACCCTTGAAAAGTTTTGTTAGTCCTCAACACATGGAGCATTTTTCTTAATTTAAATTGAAACCAACCACACAATCTTAATAATATAGTGAAGGTTGAACATATATAAATTGCCCTCAAGACACATGGCTACAAAACAGACATTAGCAACAACATGTCTATCAAAAAAAAGCTTAAGAAAACAATATTTCCAATTTGGTTTTGATAGCTTGGAAAAAAGTCAATGGGACCATGGAGACTTGTCACCATGGAATCAAATTAATAATTTCTCACACAACTTATCAACCCAAGCCCTCATTTCTAATCTCCACATCCTCATGTCATTCTTCACAAAATGGTCAAATTCAATTGCAACTTTTGGAATCCATTTGGTAGACATGGTTTGTGAGCTTACAAAATTTTGTTGAAAGGAATTTTTATTTATTTTTTAAATCACATGTAAAGAGGAAATAAGAAAAAAAGTAAACATAAGAAGGTAAGAAAAGGAACCTAAATCCTAATTGCTTTTATTAATTAAATATTGTACAAAAGTAAGTGTGGTGGCCTAGTGCATCTCCAAGGAGGGGAAGTCAAGTGGATCCCAAACATGTTTATTAATGTTAACTTACCGTGGAAAGTGTTCACATTTTTGTCTAGCAATAGAAACTCAATATATTAAAAAGAAGTTATGATTATTGGAAAAAGGGGTCTTTTGGGTTTTTTAATCCCAAACTTTGTTGGCAAAATCAATTTAAAAAGCAACAAATTACTTATGTAACAATCCAAATTTTCACTATAACAAAATTGTTCCTTAGACAACACGAAAGTCCTTTCCTTGGCATGTGATGAAGAAAGGTGAAAGGTGTTGCCAACAAATGTCACTTAGTTTGCTAATTATTGTAGGTTGGTGATGGTGAATGGGAGGTACTAATTACTAACATATTACATTTGAGAATGTAAGTATTTTGAGGGACAATGTAAATGTGGAAGGAATAGGATACAACTACTTGACCAAGTGACATAAATGTGAACACAAAGAAATCTAAGGTTTAAATAACATAAAAAATCATATAATATAATAAATGGAGTTTATTTTGCCTCTTGATTATCAATGAAATTAGTTAATTAAAGTGGTAGGTGCAACAACCTGCTTGTCATTTACACAAGGGATGATTGTTGGTGTTAAGGGAAAACAAATAGTGGATGCAGATAATAGTAAACTTTTGGTATGGTTTAAGAGGACAACCTCCCAAGGGACTATATGTTTGTTTATGTTATTGCATTAAGAAAAATAAAATTACATTCCCATATTTCAGTTCTACAACTCATTTATGATGCCATTCCTTGCTTAGATGCCAAATGGAGGAGATTAGAGTTTACACAATGAATAATGATGACAGTTACAAAATACTTATGTACTTCCATAAAACACAATCATGGGATCATTGTGGGTTTCATTTTGTTAATATGGAGCATAACAAAGTAAGTGGATATTCATAAGGGCAATAGATTGGTTCCAAATGCATTGAAACAACTCGGTTACCTACTTGGGTTTCACATTGTTACACATTATTAGTGATGATTGATTGATGAAAGAAATTGAATTTATTTTGTGAAAATTAAGTTCCCTTCGTATGAAAATATTGAATGACATTGCATGTAACTTGAATTCAGATTTTTATATTTAATTCAAATTCAACTAAATTGAAAAGAAATGGGATTGAAAAATCTATTTGTGACCATTAGTGAAAAAATTGTCTTTTGTGGCTTGTCTTATGTAACTACACATGTTGCAACATTTTTCAATTTAATGTGACATGAGTAGTTGCATAAGACAAGTTACAAAAGACCATTTTTCTTCTAGTGGATTGTGGTGTTGGAAAAACACTGTCAAAAGACATAGATCTGAAAAAAAAAAACCCTTTCCATTCCTCTATACTTGGGAATTGGTTAAACATATTCTAGTTTGGAATTGCCCAAGATCAACTTATAGAATCTAAAGTTGTTTTACTTAAACCAATTCCAAATAATCATCATTGGATTTAAATTTCATCAAAAGTAATATATGAACAAATGTTAAGTGGGTTTCCAAAATTTTCAAAAAATTGTTAAACAAATAGGTACATGTTTTGAAATGTTTGAACAACATTACTTAACAAAGTGACTTTTCAATATCTTTCATAGATATTTTGAATTTTCATTCCCTTCATATATGGGCTTTAAATTGTTAATTTCAACCTCTTAATCATTGTGTGACATCACAAACCTAACATCTCACGACTTAGTAATGAAAATTGTGCAAAATTCGTCCATTCATACTTTGTTTGTTTCATGCATTGATATTGTGCATTGAAAACACATTTGACACATAGTTTTATAGGAAGATGCAAAATTCAACACATTTATTTGTTCAAACATGTTTTCAATGCATGATATTCATGTGTAATATGTACGACCTTATGAATGAAAAGACTTCACACAATTTTCATTATTAATTCATCACATGTTAAATTTGTGATGGATGATCATTAAAAAATTTAGAATGTTTATTTTTTCATTATTATAATTAATTGTTCCATCAATCTTTACAAATGAAAAAATTCATTGTTTCATTGTTTGATGTCTATGCAAATTGTGACATGATGCAACCTTTTTTTAACTTATGCAAAAAAAAGAAGAGAGTCATAATAATGAATGTTACAAAAACTCACCAAATAAATTGGTCCACCATGCTTATATTTGAAATACACTTACTAAGCTACCACACAAACAAATATGCATTATCAATCATTTTGTTTGGCTTCAAGAAGCCATTTTCTTTGGACAAATTCGAAAAGGTGGTCCATTATGTTGTTCTAAATGTCCCTTTAGGAATGATCAAGAAATCCATGCCACATCAATGAAAAATGATTACCAATTCATTTTGAGATTTTTCAACATGCCCTAATATAAAACATTGTTGTGTTTTTTCTATTTAGTCTAACCATCAATATGAAGTGTCCTTGAAAACTAGCACTTGAACAGAACAAGCAAAATAGTTGGTAATTTTTTTTATGGATGGTATTAAATAGAAGGGTTTTCTAATAAATGTGAAATTAGTGATTCAAATCATATCACAACAAAAATAGATGATATGATTTGGAATTTAGGTTATTTTTTTTAGGACATTTCAACCTCCTTTCCCAACATGCAAGATAGTTAGCATGTTACTATAGTTGATATGTGTCAATATATATTACAAATTTGGTTAGGAGTTATATCATAATGCACTTGGGATTGAAATCAAATAATTGGAAAATTATATATATATAAATCAATTCAAAACAAATAAACAATATCCAAAAACAATGTTTAGAATAATTGAACATTTTTATCCATGGATAATGCACATTTCCAAAACTACACTTAAAAGTGATCACATGCAATGATTTGAGATTTAATTCAACAATGAAATGTATCTAAGATTTTGAAGGTTTTTATCACAATAAAATATCAACATTGTTAAACTACCCATGATAATCAATAATTTTCTTTGAATTATTGATATAGGAAAAAACAATTGTTAATATACTTTCAAATGGCTTATTATTGATTTTTTACATTATAAATTTTTTGATGGATAATATTTTCTTTTTTGTTTCAAAATTATGGGTTATTGTAATCAAACTAAAATATTTGATTAAAATCAAAATAGTTGAAACTATATATTAATATTATTACACTTTGGAATGATTTTGCCAAACAATCAACATAGACATCAAGTTATGGAAAATAACTCCAACAAGGCATTGAGACAATTCTAAATGATTTTTTCTTTAGCTCTTCAAAAGAAAAATAAATAAATTGTTGACATATATGTTCCACTGAAATAAATTGAACTACATAAAAATGAGAGTGATGTCATATAAAGTTTCACCATAAGAAGAATTAGGGGTTCACTTACTATGCTAACTTAAGTTCATAGTTTAAAATGTATTTGGGTTTTGCTTGGGAGTTGTTACACTTGCTTACTTTCCATTCAAATAAACTAGGACAAATATCATTCATAAGTCACATCCTACATGTTCACATTATTCATGTATTATCTATATTGAAAAACATTGTATTCAACTAATTTAACTTATGAAAATAATTGTCCACAAACATATATGAGTTTGACAATACAACAAAATGTTGAAATCAATTTGGACATTTATTGATATGACCAAATGATTCTTGACAACAAAATTTTAAACTAGATTCAAATGAATGATGATATTTTATGCAATGCCTTACTTAACATGTAAATCCCATAACTACTATTATATGGAAAGTTTTGCAAGGTAAAACAAACTACAATATTTATCACAAACAAATTTTGCCCCATCATATATGTTTACAATTGATAATAATTAATTACAAGATTCAAATGTTCAATTGAATTGTTCAATGGATTTGCAACATGGGTGCGACTGGCTTTGGTATTAAACTATGATCCATCTTCCAAAAAAGTTGTTGAACGAAAAGGAATGCTCAGCTTGTGGTAAGGAGGTTGCAAATCATTTACAAAAGTTATTGAAAACTTGTACCGATGTCACTTAAAACAATATTCGAAAGGAATGACCAAATCTAGATGCTTTGGCATCTAGATCTTAAAGCTTTCAACCACTAAAGAATAATTTGGGACAAATTGCATCATAGTTAAAACCAAGTCAATGCATAGTGATGATAGGAACATGATAGTTTGATGAAAGAAACCTAAACCCATTGAATTATCTAAAGTAACCTTAGCCAATAAGACACACGAAACTGTGAAGAAAAAAGAATCAAAAGATGAAAGGTGCTACATTAAGACCTGCAGAATAATTGCTAGAGTATTAGGAGGGATGTTCTAAACTGTAGTTTCCTGTTGCCTAAGGGGAGGAGATGAATTTATTCTTGAAGTGGGTTCTTCCATTCCAGGGTGGGATCTTCCATTTTCTGCAGATCTTGATCGTAGAAAAAAGATTAAGAAATTTCTGCAGCATCTGTACATGGGGTAACACCATTGGATGATGACATTACTGGAATTGGGCCAGTGCTTGGCTATCACCTTGTGCAGGCTCTCTTTCTGCTAATGCCCTCATCCTTGGGTATTTACCCTACACAAAAAAAATGGTGTGGGAGGAAAACATCAAAGCAAATATGACTTAGGATGTTGGAGGAAGCATAAAATTGGGAATTTCAATACCCAAATTTTGGCATTTCTTGACCAAGGTAGCAAATTTGCACTTTGAAATCCTATGATATGATATGCACTCATGGGGAAGGAGTTGTACCATCACCCACAAGAATGATAAAATTAGCATTAGGATATGGCCGCAGATATGTACCAAAATATAACACATTGATCTAAAAGCTCAGCTTCTCACCCAATGGATTTTGATGTTGGGAGCCAGGAAATCCAGCTCAGTGCTGTTGGTAATGAAACAGGCCAATTGTTATGCGCTTCAGATTTGGATCTCCCCTCTTTAGCCTGAAAGACTGGCCACCTGCTGACATCCTTATCTCTAGATAGATGTGAAGCTGACCTAGAAATGTTTCATGACCCGCAAAACTCCAGATACCAATTAGAACCAAAGAGGTGGTTGTGGTAGCAGCTGCTGTTGCTACTGACTTTGATTCTTACTGAGTCTAGTTCCATTCAGGAAATGGCAGGAAAAAACAGCAACAACAACCTACAATTTTGCACAGTCCCAAAATTAATTGCAACTCACTGTGCATCCTCTTCAGATCCCTGCAAATATGAGACCTCAGATGATGTATCCCCACCATGAACTGATCCTCCATCTCGTCCAGGATGGCCGAGCGGAGATGACCCTGCAACTCCTCCTTCTGCACTGCTCATTGTCTGGTTTCCATTCCTAGATCCAGATGGGTTGTTTCCATATTCAGATGAGCCCCCCATGGACTGAGGACCGTTACCAGCCCTCGTAGAACCATCACCAGACATCAAGTGCATTCCTGCACCCGCACCTGACACCATTCCTTGTTGGTTATGATACGAATGCTGTGAGAGGTGTGGTGAGACCTGTTGGCTTTGTTGCAAATATTGTGGAATTGGGGTCCTTTGGTTCATCATGAGTTGTTGGTGCTGCTGCTGCTGCTGCTGCAGGTATTGCTGTGCTGGTTGCATTGATGGTACCGGTGCAGCCTGCATGGCTCACTTCCAGCTGCAGTTAGTCAAGCTTAGACAACTTGGAAAGAAACCAAACTGTCTCCATATCACAATTTTCTCAATAGTCGTATAGCAAACACCCAAGTGCTAACAACATTTCTGGAAGAGTGAGTAGGTGCACCCTTCTTTTCACTCCAACTTTATATAAGGATTTGAATTTGTATATACTATATGGAAGTATGCAAAGGATTTGAAATGCAAAAGATTTTCCTGAAAAAGTGCATTCAAATGTACCCGAGGTGAACTCTGGACTGCTTGTGGTTGTGCATCAGCTATGGCTGCCAGGTACATGAGATTCTGCTGCAGTTTTGCTTGATACCTGGATTCATGCATGCCCATCCCCCAAACCCATACAATGCTATAACAACCCAATGCCATTCATTACTCTTTCCATTTGCAAACAAATGCAAATCTTGAGAGGTCTGACCAGTCAGCATCAAAAGAAGAGAGAAATACACTGATCATACTTGCAAAAGAGGCCACATCCACATAAACTTACGTCGCACATTCGTTGAGCTGTCCAAGGTTTTGGTTGTCAAGGATGGCAAGGATGAGCTGCTTGTTTTCGTCCAAATACTGCACCATCCCAACTCCCCACCCCCTCTTCCACATCAATCAGAATGACAACAGTGGAATTTGCAACAAGAGTGGATAGATAGATAGATAGCTACACCACCACATGCAGACAGACACAGTAAGTCCTTTGGTGTATCCAGGGTTTAGGGTTTAGAGCAAATGCCTAAATCTGAGACTTGAGATTGCACCACTTTTCCCATCCAAGCATAAACTGCATTGCTTCTCTAGATGTGAAATCGGTAGCATCACTGTTAAATAGTACAAACAACAAACTTCAACCAGATTTGCAAGGCTTGGAAAAAAAAAAAAAAGAAGTCGCAGAGCTTCCTCGCAGTACTTTGTTATCACAAAAGTAGTGCAGAGATCCGGAGGAGGAGGGTTTATGACCAAAATCCAAAGCTGAATTTTCCAATGTCACAAGAGTTTCTCAGCTTA
>Ga0209208_10011003_pt1 | contig 11645 bp, 9 predicted proteins | sample S1TSphfallax_3_FD_187694 | JGI IMG/M metagenome (GOLD analysis project Ga0209208, IMG submission 187694) | Host-associated microbial communities from peat moss isolated from Minnesota, USA - S1T2_Fd - Sphagnum fallax MG (SPAdes) (version 2) | ecosystem: Host-associated > Plants > Peat moss >...
TTTTTTTGTCCCTCTGTATTTTGGAAGGGGTTTGTTTGTGTGCAGGAGGATCTTTGTACTTAATTTACAGAACTAAGAGCGTTGTGGCTGCTGCTGGATTTTTGGTAGGCTTGGGGCATTCCGCAAATCCTTGGTCAGATTCATTGCGAAAAGACGAGCCTCTTTTTTTGTCCTCTTTGATGCAATCGAGCAGAAGCAGGTGATCAGGTTATGTGTTTTGCAATTTGAGCAGACTTAACAAGGTGATGGATGGGCAGGTATGTAGTCTCTTGTTCATGAGGAAGGATGTCAGCAATTTAGGGTTTCCTTCTTGCAAATGGGGTTTTGTTGGCAGAATTGCGTGAGATCAGAATGATGATGATGCATACTGCAGGGATTTGCACTCCAATCAAGTTTTTGTCACGTGATTTTTGTTTGTTTATTTCAGGGATGGGGACCCATGAGGTGAAGGAGACGAGAACCCCAAGAAGAGGTACTGCAAGGTGATTGCAAGATTGGTTTGAAGGAGATCATCACTCTCTGCACCACTACTGGCAATAAGGAGATAGATCAGGTTAGTAAAAACGATAAAAGATGATGTCCAATTGCAGGGTCTACAACATTTGGTAACATAGAAGACAATGAGATTAGCATACTATACATACCATGGTGTGAAGTACATCATCATCCAGCCCTAGAGAAGATATCATCATCATCCCCTTGACCCTTTGCAAGGTGATTGCTTGACTGGAATTGTGGGGTTAACAAAAGTCAGTAAAGTGCTTTATGAGAAGGTGTATGTGTTGACTAAGCATTTGGGGAGAAGTTGACTTTGCTGCATCTCGAAATTTGTCTGTCTGATTCCTTAGGCTGATTAACAATTGGGCTTTTTACATCACTGTTGCTGTGTTGGAGAGGCCTTGCAAGCTCCCACTTCCTACTGCTTTGTTGAAGCAAGCTTTTTGTTTTAATGTCTAATCAAGTGGGTTGATTATGGTATGTATTTTTTCTTAGAGCTTAATGCTGCTGGGTAAGACTGACCCTCTTCGAGTCTGTCATGGCTTCAACAACAGATATTTATCTTTCTAATTTGTGGGTTGATGTTTATGGACATGTGAGTTCAACATCCTCCAAGCTTCCTTGTATAGGAAGCTTTACTTACCCATTTTTGTACGTTTGTACCTGCTTGATAGAAATGAGCTGTCAGGAGCATATGAAGCCATTGAGGAAGTTATGGTCACTGGTTGATACCATACATGTTTTTTTTTGAGACAACAACATACCTTTGACTGCCATTGTTGTTAAACCTCTCCTCCATTTTGTTTCATTTTGTCTTGTTTTCTCTGAGTTTCTGGATCGGATTTCCCTATTTCCCATTCACTGATATGTTCTTAGATTTGAAATCTCTTAAACCATACTATCAGGTCGTCTCTCCATTTGATTCCAGTTGAATTAAAAGCATACATATGGAATTGCCCTCAGTACATATAAAAAACATGAAACCCTATTTTGCCTCTACTTGATTCAACGAGATCCAGTTTTCAATGCTTTTAGTCCATTTTGTTGAAACTGTGACTGTTTACAATGGTGTGTGTTAGCCCTTGGTATCATCCAAGTACAGCAGCACATGTGGATAATGTTACCCAAGCAAAAAAACAGTGATGCAGTGAGTCCGAAGGATTCTCTTAGAGTGATTTAAGATTGGAAACCAAGTGATGCTCACAAAGGCAGTTCCTTCGTTTTTTATCTAAATTGCTCAAGGGATCTATGGCACTCAAATCTGTGCAGGATCTCTTAGTTTTCAATCTGAAGCTGCTGTGCCTTGTTATCATATTTTCCAGAGCATCCCTTCTCCAGACATGTACCTATGTGTATGCCTGCTAAAGGGCATGGCAAGCAGACAGGCTCCTCCTTTCCATGTGTTTCCATGGTAGAAACTGCAACTGCATTTTGGTTCTTGGCTGGCTGTGAATATCCAAAATGTCTTAGAACAGTGGCCCACTGCAAATATCCTGAATCGGGTTATGTGCTTGCAATTTGAGCAGAAGGTGATGACCAGATATGCGGTCTCTTGATTGTGAGGAGGATGTCACCAATGTAAACAAGCTGATGTTGTGGAGCTGAGCATTACAATCCTCTTGCATTGGTGCAAGATAAACAGTCTACTATCACCGTAAGACTGTCCTTCTCATTTCTCACCACATTTTGCTCCTGTCTGGGAGAATGGGTTCCAGACATGAGTTTCTAGGTCATTGTTGTCATCATCATTGTGTTAACTTCAAAGTATTGTTGTGGAGTTTTGTCCACAATCATAGAGACTTGATCAGGTCATCATCTTCTGGTGTGCAGATGCTTGGGAAGTCTTTGAGGTAGGGGTTTTCTTATGGCACGCACTATGGCAACGTTGGTGATGGAAGGGGAGGTTCCATCTGCCACTTTGCATCTCAGCTTTGAGACAAAGGGCTCCAATTGGACGTTCCCATTGCGGAAGGAAGGTTTCTTTAGAGGTTACAACTGTATGAAGGACTTGAAGTTGGCTGGGGTTCTGCAAACCAATGTGGTTGCAGTTGATGTGGAGCAGCTGGAGCCTGCTGCAAATGAGGATGAATCTCAAAGCTCAACAGAAAATGCTGCCAAACAGCCTGTTTCACTTGTTGCTGTTGCTACTCCAGAAGAAGAAGCTCTGATGGCTTCAGAATCTTTAAGAACTCTTGAATCTCCTGAAGATTCCAAAGAAAATGCTGCCAGACAGCCTGTTGCTGTTGCTACTGCAGAAGAAAAAACTCTGATGGCTTCAGAATCTTTAAGAACTCTTGAATCTCCTGAAGATTCCGAAGAAAATGCTCCCAAACAGCCTGTTGCTGTTTCTACCCCAGAAGAAGCTCTGATGGCTTCAGAGTCTTTAAGAACTCTTGAATCTCCTGAAGATTCCACAGAAAATGCTGCCAGACAGCCTGTTGCTGTTGCTACTGCAGAAGAAAAAGCTCTGATGGCTTCAGAATCTTTAAGAACTCTTGAATCTCCTGAAGATTCCACAGAAAATGCTCCCACACAGCCTGTTGCTGTTGCTACTCCAGAAGAAGGAGCTCTGATGGCTCCAGAATCTTTAAGAACTCTTGAATCTCCTGAAACTTCTAATGTTCTTGCAGCTGAAGGATCTCCAGAAAGAAGAAAAAGGAAGAAACTGGCAGGCCGGGCTGTAGGCCGTATCCCACCTAGATCAGCTTTAAAATTGCTGCAATGTGAAGAAGAGGAGATGAAGATATGCTCTCTCGATGAGTATGAAATTTTTGATGATGATGAAGAGGCAGCTTCTTTGCTGGACCTTCCCCTACATTATAGGAAGCATACCCTTGGAGGGTCCACCACAGCAAGAGAGTTGTATGTCAGGGGGAAGGCAGACAATTTGGTGATGGTGATGAGGAGAATTTCAGCTTGGCACTTGAAATGTTTCCGGGATCGACCTTTATCACTGCAACTGTCATTTTTGGGTTCAGATTCCTGGTGAGTAGAGTCTGTACACCTTCCCTACTGTCTTTTGCTTCCCCCTGAAGCCCTAAACCCTGAACCCTGTCTTTTGTCTTCTCACGATCTGTGCAAGCTGGGTGCAGGGCCTACAGCCACAAAGATTGTAGCAAAATACTGTATATAGGTATTACAGTGTAATAACTTTGAGACATGCTTTGACTTGTGCAGGGTAAAGCTTTTGAGGCCCAGTTCTGGGTACAGAAAAACAGCAGCAGCTGTGCTTATTGTGGCCAACTTTCTAGCATACGTCAAGATTGAACCCCATGCTTCTGAATCTGCAGTTTGGAGGCATCTGCAAGGCATCAAGACATTGTAATTATATTCTCAATTCACAGTTCCTTCATTCTATATATGAGATGCTGCCACCCAGTCTTAGATTACTGCTAGACATGAACATGCTTTCCTCTGATTTTTTGGTGGTTGAACTGACTGTAGGGATGTTGGAGAGAAGATCATTCAGGAGACCTTGCTCCAACACTTTGAGCTCATTAAGGAATATGCAAAGTTGGATCCCTCCTTGAAGGATGCTAATGTAAGTACTCCAGTACATTGGATGCAGAATGAAATCACATTTGGAAATATTCTTTTTTTTGGAGCTTTGTTTGTTTTGGGTCTTGGGTGTGGTGGTTTGAGGATTTAGAGTTTTGTCATGGGTCTAGATATTGGGGTTCAAGATATGTTGGAGTTTAGGATTTGGATAAATATGGATCAAGGTTCAATGCTGGAAGTTTTAGGGTTTTTGCAATCTGCACTTACTGCAGGTTATCGAGAGCCTCAGATCCAGCCTTGGGATGGAGAAATCATCAGAACAACAGGAAGCAGATGATGATGAGCATCTTTTGTCAAATAAACGACCAAGACTTCTGACCAGTAACAAAGAGGAGGCAAGCACAGAGCAGATGTCTGAGGATGCAGAGGACTGTAGTGTGGAAGAGAAAGAAGATGAGGAAGAAGAAAGCGAAGATGAGATAGATCAGGATGATGAAGAACTTGGTGACCCATTGTGTACTATTTGTGATGATGGTGGAGACCTTCTGTGGTAAGAAATGTGCATGACTCTTTTTTTCTTTTTGCTATCTAATGGTGTATTATGTCTCCCTGGGTACTGTGTGCAGGAAAGTACATCAGAAACTGCAAGCTAGACACCATTTTCCATCATTCTCTTCTTCCTTTTTGATCTTGATGCATTCCTTTCTGTGTGCATTGCAGCTGTGATGGTCCATGCATGCGCTCCTTTCACACATCCAAAGATGCTGGGACAGATTCACAGTGTGAATCCCTGAACCTCGCACAGGCATCAGTGGAGGTTGGCCACCTTCATAGACTGTTATTGGATTTTCCTGAGCAGATTGGCTTATAGTCTGCAGCAGCAATTGGTTTTAGTTACCAAACTGGATAGAAAAGAAGCAAGCCACAGCTATTCTTATTACCCAGCTGCAGCTGTAGAAGTTAAGGTAGCGGTGTTTATGTCCAAAAGATGTAAACCCATATACTGACAAGGAATTGTGAATGGCAGCACCTGGAGAAATGGCTTTGCAGAAACTGCAAAGAGAAACAGCACCAATGCTACATCTGTGGGGAACTTGGTGCCTCAGATGAAGCTTTGAAAAATAAAAGACAGGTAATACTGACGACTTCCCACCTGCAAGAAGTGGTTTTGGTCATCCTTCTTTCGTCTAGAGAATACACTCCAGTTGAACATTTGCCTTCTGAACTAGGTACTTAACTAAGTTCCAAATTCTGTCATGTGGCAGGTCTTTGTATGCGATGTTGCATTGTGTGGACGGTTTTACCACCCCACATGCATTGCCAAGGAGCTAGTCCCAGAAAATAGTAAAGCATTTGCAGAAAACATTCGAGAAGGGAGAGATACATTTTCTTGTCCATTGCACAAGTGCAAGCTGTGTGGGAAGGCAGAGAACAAGGAGGACAAAGACCTGCAACTGGCCAAATGCAGACGGTGCCCTTCTGCATGGCATAGGAAATGCTTACCAGAGTAAGTCACTCTCTACTGTGTACAAATTCATATTTCTGTGTTGCAGCATTTCATCTGGTTGTTTTGCTTCTGATTTTTGGATGTATTGGTGTGCACAGTTACATCAGTTTTGATGACAAAGGTAAGGAGGGGCAGCGGCGTGCCTGGTTAGTTGGCAAACGGCAACGAGTTGTGATTTATTGCAGGTATGTAATCTACAACAAATCTGTTGCAACATTTTACATGAAGTCTCATTCCCACAAATGTAATGGATTCCACAATTGGCTCATTCTTTTGTGGTGGGAGCAGGAAGCATCCCATCATCAGACACCTGAGCACTCCCCGACGTGATCATTACAAGTTCCCTGAAGCTCAAATTCAGCTGCCAAACAGGACCCAACCTCTCAACTCTGTGCAAAGACGTGCAGGAATATCTAATCTATTGCAAAAGAAAAGCAGTCAGAAAGAAGATGTAGTAGAGACACCTGAAGTATTTAGCTCCACAGACTGGGAAGATCGTGCGAAAAAAAGGTACATGTCTAATCCATCACATATGTTTGTAGAGTTTGCATGTGTTCTTGTGTAGGGTTGGTAAATGAGCAAATGGGTTGATGACTGAAAAAAATGACAATATTCTGTGGGTACAGGGTTCATGATATTATCAGCAAGTCTCAGGAGATTGTCACTCTTGAGTCAGTGAAGAAGAAGCTCTATCTCCCCTCCAATTATAAGGAGCCCTTAAACCGGGAGTTCATACACCAGGGGAAATTGGCATCAATCATGAGTGTAAGCTTGTTCTTTCTGAAAATGTGGGTAGGTTGGTGCTTTATGTTTGATACATACACAGATTTTCAAATGCTGAAGGTTCAACCTGGAAAAAAAACCGGTGTTTTGACTATTTCTCTTCTTTGTGTACTTATGTAGGCTGTTGGCAAGGCTCTGGAGCGTGTGAAGAAGGGGGCAAGTCTTGAAGATGCCAATGTCATCTGCTCAAGGGATGACCTTGCACGACTTTTCAAGGCTGAGGTATTGGGTCTTTTTCTTCGTTGTCTTGCTTGAAAGACAACGATGTACTTAACAACTGTATGCATAGTCTTTGTGCAGTACTACATCTTGTGATTCATATGTTGATTTTGCTTTGCAGACAGTGTTAGGGGTATACTTGGCTCCTGCTTTGCATGGGATGCGGTACACCACATTTGGCAGGCACTTCACCAAAATCAGCAAGCTCACTAAGGTTTGTACTGGACATTCTCCTCATCTGAACTTTTGGTTGAAAAATGAGAAAAGGGTGTCTCTCATATTCAACATTCTTCACACAGCCAATGTCATGACTTTTGGGATATGGTGTTTGCAGGTTGTGGATAGAATTCACCCATTCATCGATGATGGTGACATGGTATGCATGAACATGTTCTATTCTCCGTTTTTTTGCTCTCTTCCTTAGTTCTGGTGTCTGTATTGTGTTGGGACCTTTCTACTTCTTGTACCAAAATAGGCATGGAACATAGATTTTCAGACTTAGTATATATCTTGTAAACCCACCTTTCTCTGAGTTCTATACAGAGGCTGCACTCCTTTTGCCTCTTTTCTTTTCTTGAAGCCAAGCTTGAAGAAAATATCATGTGTGGGTACTGCCTGATCACAATCCTCACAGATCCTCATTAGTCCGAGTCCAAGTTGCCATTGAAAGGAACCAGAACATATAGATGGTCCAGGTTTGGGTCTGCAGAAGCCCTTGTTTGGTGGAACAGATTATCTTGGTTGGAAATCTCATGCAGGTAATCAAAACCCAGCCTTCAAAGCCCCAGCCTTCACACTTAACACTTGTGCTTTTGAAGTGAAAATAGATTGTCGACTTCAGCTGTGGCACGAATGACTTTTCCATTTTGATGCACAAGGCTCTTACAAGTACCGGGAAGTGCAATTGCAAGTACAGGAATTATGACATCTTTACTCCAAAAGTAAGTTTTAATGAGCCATGTATATTTTTCTTCAAATGTTTCCTTTGTACTTTTTGTTTTGTTTTGAACATAGATTGGGGCCTGCAGAGGTGCTTTGTCATGTATCAATGAAATCTGTTGCGGTCTGTATATTCTGAAACAGAACACCTTCAATTTTGAAAAACGAGACTGGTTCAGCGTGAGTCGCAACGAGCTCCCAACAGATGAGACATTGGTGGGTTGAACTGAAATTCATGCTTTTGCTTTCACCTCTGTTCTTCATTCACAATTCCTTATCAGTTTGCTGCTTTTCTCGGTTCTTAAGTTCGCACTAGATTTTGTGGTTCCATTCGATGTGCAGGTTATTGGGTTGAATCCCCCATTCGGAGTGAATGCAAGTCTTTCCGACCAGTTTATCAGTCATGCACTGATTTTTAGGCCCAGACTCGTGGTGCTTATTACACCACCACAAACAAAGACGTATGCCATAAAACCATACCTTACAAATGCACCTACTCTCACCTGCCTGCAAGAGTTTCAGAAGTAGTCAATTGAAGCATAGAACTGCTGCAACACTCTTCCAAATATTTTATATAGGAGTACACTAGTTCTTTACTGATGTATTTGTGGTTGGGTCTATCAGGTTGAAGCATCGGGGGTACACCATGATTTGGGAGGATGACAAACTGTGTAGAGATCGTGTAAGTCTGGTTCTTGTGACTTCTTTTCCTTCATACCCAATGGTGAGCTTTGCATGTATTGAAATCCCTTCATAGTTTTGGTTCCAGTCAACAACAGTGATTTTCTAAACCATAAATCCTTGCTATCTACATGCAGGCATTTTATCTGGCAGGATCTGTGGACAAATTGGAGTGTCCATTGGATCAATGGAATGAGGTGACCCCTCGGTTCTACTTGTGGTGTCTGAACAAATGGGCTTACAAGTATAAGCAGTTGGCAGCTGTGTGTGGACACCATATGGTACTGTCTCAAGATGCACATGAAGGCAAACAGTATGTGATACCGCCTAGGGATGCAAGATTAGGCCGGCAAGCTCAATATTTGCCAATCACTGTAAATCCAGAATCTAGGCCATTTAGATGGCAGCCTCCACGTTCCCAACCATCACCAAGTTCATTGGCTCACCCTGCACCCCCATTTCACCAGCCCACAATGGGTGAAGGTGAGACAGGTGGGTGGTTAGATTCCTAGGTTCCCTAGAAGCAGTCTTCTGTAGATCCATTGCTAGATGTAGTCTTTTCAGGAGGCACCTATTTCCAAAATTCACCAATTTTTCCTTCTGTGAGGACTGTGAGTCTTTCTCTGAGCTCATGTCCATCTTTGAAACATTTCTTTGGAATATGAATGCTGTTGTTTTGGAGATTAATTTGGGAATCATTTGATTTGTGAGCATCTGTTTGTTGGGATGATTTGAAATGGGCTCTTTTTGTCTATGGATGTATGTTGAAATGTGCTGTAGAGGAGTATTGTACCCTCTTTCCCATATCGTTTTCCTTCTTGTCTTTGGTCTTTCAATTTCATGCTTGTGCCACATTCTTTCAGTTTCTGTCCATCAGCTTCTCTTGGAGCTATGCTCTGGATTCTACTTGGATCTTTCAATCACCCTTGTCCCAAATCAGGGTGGTATAGGTCAAATTCTGAGCGTGCTGTTCTGGTTTTACCACAAGGATTCTTAGGTCTTGTGACTGCTGCCATCTGCTGGGACTGTTGACTAAGCTGCAAAAGTAGGAGTATGGAGAGGGAACAGTGCTGTGCCTCCGCGGTGGGATGGATCATATTTCTGGCCTTTTTCTTTCCCATTCACATAGCTCTGAAAGGTAATGACACTTCAAAAGGCAGCTGGAGGCAAGCAGGGGTCATCCTGGTACCTTGGATTATCATTTATTCCTCATTGTTCCATGAGTATGCATTGTCATCAAATGTTGATATTGTTCTTTAAGCCTGGTGGTCCATGTATTGTCACTGTAATGGGTGTCTGGAGTGCAGCCAGGTGCAGTTCATGTGCAGTGTCTTTGTGGCATTGTGGACAGGTGGTGTTAAGTACCATGGCCCCTGGCCAAGTAGACGTGCCAAGCAGGTGCCCTCCTCACTCATCAGGGTTCTGTTACTGTCTCTGTCTGCAGTTCTCTAATATGTGATCTGTTCCAAACAACAGGGAACTGGAAATGGTCCTCTGTTAACATTGCCAAGATCCAACAGAGTGCCCCACCAACTCTGGACTGAGTTCTGTGCAGGTTTTCATTGCACATCTACCTATGATTGCTTTTGTCATACTCAAGAAAATGGCTGCTTTTGCAGTGACACTGCACAAGCACCCTGGTTGGGGTGGTAAGCTCCTGTCTTCATTCCTTTCTGTTGACACTTGGGCAACCTTCTTTTCTGAACATGTGACTAGCCACAAGTGCTTCTGTTTGAACCAAGAGAAAGTGGGAGTACTTCTCAAGGGAAAGTGGGATCTTTGTTATAGAAACAGCTGTGAGAGTTTCTGAGCTGGAATTGAGACTGATGGAGTATGGTGGTGGGACTGGCTTTCTTCACTTAACTGTTCTTGAAAGCTTGGGTCATATCTTGTTGAATGGAACAGAATCTAAGGTCATCTTGTTGTTCTATAAAAGTATGTTCAATCCAGCCTCCAGCAACTCTTTCGTTACATCTCAATCACAATATCTGGGCTTGTTCCAAGTCTAACATCACTAAACTCTGCATTAGCCTGTATTGTACTGTTTTGCCTGGAAATGACAGTGCCCCTGGATGATCTTCACTGACTGCATCCTGAGAAGAACGGGTTTTGCAGAGCAGCTGTGTAAGGAGTAACATACATCATTTGAGTTGGTTCTGCTAAATTGCTGTGATGTTCTATCAATTCTATACAGGCTAAACCATCATGTGGAAGACCCAATTCTAACCTTCTAATCCTTTACTAGCAGCCCTTGAAGGCAATTGTGTCCAACAACAAATGCAGAGTCATGTTCAAGAAGCTGGGTAAAAGATTTTTTTTTTGTTGCCTGCTGCTAGTTCCTAATATAAAGCTGTACTGCACTAGATTGCTCTTGTCCAAGTCCATTGGGAAGACACAAATGTATTTGTTCCCTCCAACACTCTAAGGGTTCATGTGCAGAGGGGGTTTTGCACTGGACTGCACAGTCTGTCCAATTGCAATCATGTACAACAGATTGTTGTAGATGCTTTTTGGAACAGCGCTTTTTGGAACAGCAACAAGTATGTCTTTGTGCTTCTGCATTTTGTTCTTTGCTTGCCTTTCCTCTGAAAGGTGCAATGTAATTCTTTGAGTAAAAGATGTGTGACATATGTTAAACCGTTCTGGGTGGTGCCATAGCCAGTCATTCACCATGCATTTGATGTGCTTGATGACATCAGGGGCAGTTATTTGTGATGTATGCTACCTGGAGCCTTGGACTCTGCAAGCCCAGTAAGACACTGATTCCCACATTCATGTCATTCTCCCCTGGCAGCAAAGCCCAGCAGTCAAACCCTAAACCACCTCCCTTATCCCCTTTGATGCTGTTGCAATGCACCAACAAGACTGCTACTTCCCTTGCTCTCTTCATAATTCCTCATAAATCAAATTTTCAACCAGAAAATGACAGCTTCTGCAAAATTCTTAGACAAAACAACAGCCAGGTAAGGAGCAGTTCACACCTTGTTGGTGGTGTGTTCACAGAATTGAAATTACTCATGACTGCAAAATGGATTTACCCAGCCTGCTACAGCAGAGAACTGACATGTGTTGATTGACTTCTTAGTTCATGACTTTAGGCTGCAGACTCGGGAGTTGAAGCATCAGTACTGTTTTGTAAGAATGTGCATGGAAAAGCTGCAGTTTTTTTACAGTTTATTCTTGCACATTGAGGTGCTCCAACTCCAGAGACCTAGCCATATATCTCAGGAGTAGTATAGTTGGATCAAATGGTCCTTCACAGACAAGGCAGATGAGGAGCTAGTGCAGGTATTCTGACCTGAGCAACTTCATCAAGTTCTCCCCAACTTCTGACATTTTTCTTTTCCAGGATGCATACGGAAGGATTGCTGAAAACTGTAATAGATAGTGGCATTGGAGCAGCTTTCATCATGCTCCACCCAAGCAAGTATGCTGCTATGTTGGCTGACAAAATGAAGAGCCATGGTGCCACTGCATGGCTGGTTAACACTGGCTGGTCTGGAGGCAGGTATATGGCTGG
>Ga0209208_10011004_pt1 | contig 11644 bp, 5 predicted proteins | sample S1TSphfallax_3_FD_187694 | JGI IMG/M metagenome (GOLD analysis project Ga0209208, IMG submission 187694) | Host-associated microbial communities from peat moss isolated from Minnesota, USA - S1T2_Fd - Sphagnum fallax MG (SPAdes) (version 2) | ecosystem: Host-associated > Plants > Peat moss >...
TGAAAAAATAGTTGAATTGGAGATCAGAAGTTGTTTTCTTTTAAAGTTTATGGTAACGTCCTCAGAGTGGGGAGTTTCGGAAATAAGCACCCCACTTAAGGTGCAGCTGAGGGGAGCTTATTTATGGAACTCCCTTGCTTTGAAGGTGTTACCAAGTGTTAAAATTGACAAGATTTTTTTTTTAAAAATCCCCTATATGTATCATAGGAAAATAAATTCAAAAAAATGTGGAAAATTTTGAAAATTGGACATGCCTAAAGAATTTCATTTTCCAAAATGCCCCTGCAAGATTTTACCACTATGAGAGCGTACCTCCAAATACACTATGAAAACTCTCGGAGCTTTTCACAAACTAGTTTGAACCAGAAGAAGAGTGTCCATCAATCAAATCGGAAAAAAAAATTGGAACCTAGACCTGAAATTCTTTTTAAGAACTGGAATTAGGCAATCAAATAAGGTTATCGTTCCCAAGTTTCCTCCTTCACCCTTGCTCCCCACCCACAAGAAAAAAAGGGTGGCCCTTGTGCAACCTCTTATTGTTTGCATGGAAATTCTATTCCTCAAATTGGCCAGGAACAGGATGGGAACACATTGGCAACAAGAGAAAATATGAAAAAAAATCCTTTCTCCCCCAAAAATTAAAAAGAAAAAAAAGCAATCCACCTTGAGTGCATGATTGGGGCTTCCCATTGACTGCATGAAATTTATCCTCCCAAAAGAGTTTGTTACCATTTCTGGCGTAGGCTAATACCCCTTGTGAAAAACACCCTACCTAGCTTTTGCATCAACCTGGGGTACTTATTATGTTTCATATTAATTAGTTGGGGGTGCCTCACAAGTCCAACTTTTTTTTTTGCAATGAGCCAATTTGATTGGCCCATTGCAAAAAAAAAGTTGAAACTATGGAGGCTCCCCAAAATAAAAGATTTTATGGAAAGATGGAGTGCCTCCCCCTTTGGCCCACCTATATAGGTAAGAAGGGGAGGACTTTGGGCAAAACATATTGGATTGAAGTGAGGTGCTATTGGGAACAACCTTGGGAAACACATTGGAAACCTACGTAACATATTGGGAACCCATTGGGAACTTGAAGGGAACAAAGGGAAAATGAAAAAAAAAATCCCCTAGCCCCCCCCTCCCCCACCCCCCGCCCCCCACAAACCCAAAACTTTAAAGAAAAAAATCAAGGCACTTTGAATGCATGTTGAACCTTCCCATTGGGTGCATGAAATTTCTATGTTTCAAAATTGTTCATCACCATTTTTGGCTTGGGCTAATACCCCCATTACAAACTAGCAATACTTATTTATTGGGGATTCAAAGAGAAGACAAACATTCCTTTCAAATTGACACATGATCAAGGAAAATATTAAATAGGCCAAAGAAATTGATTATGTTTGGTACAAGGATACGAGTATAATTAAAGGAGCCAAAAATCATGTTGAATAGTGCTGAAAACTATGAACTTTTTTATATTATTTTTTTTCTTGACATTTTAAAATTATGTTAATCATTCCAAATTATGCTAAATGATTAATATGAATATTGAGGAATTCAAATTATTAAATTAAATTTTTGGGTTTTGATTTTCATAAAGGACATTTGGATTTGAATATGTGATACATTAGATTGTGGTTAATTTTACCAAGGACTAAATAAGGACTATTTTAATATCATTTTGATGGTAAGAAAATTTAGATGATAATAACCTACTACCCACATTCAAAGAGCATTCACAATTAAAAAGATGTGGAATTTTTTATTTTTAAAAATTCAAAATATATTTCAAATTTTTAAATTTTCAAAAGTCATTTACCACATGTAATTGGGGTGTAATGTGCATGACATACAAAAGAAATTTGTGTTTTATAATACAAAAACCTAAAGTGATTAACATACTTTGGTATGATTCAAAATTATGATAATTTTTAAAAATGAAACGTAAAATTTGACAACATCTACAACCTTTGAAATTTTTATATTTATTCAACAATTATTTAACATAAAACCTGTGATATATTGGGGCAACTATGTGTATTTTTGGTGATAAGTTGCAAAAGATTTCATTAAAAAAAAATTCATCCAAAAAAATGAAAAAGACTAAAAAATATTCATTATCCTTTTGTAAAGTAGTCCCGTTGGCTCCTTTAATCATATCCCCACCCACAAAAATATCACCAACATGTTTTGTCCTCATTCATTCCTATTACCCTTCCCATTCAATGAAACTTGATCCCAACAACATTTTATATGTAACGCAAATATGTTATGCCCATTTTGTAACCGATGACACCATCCTCATCTTTATAAAATGCATGCAAACAACATGCCATGGGATGCCATTTCTACCCATTAGGGTTTATGTTTTGCAATAGTTATGTGCATGTGTTTCAAGGCCACCATTTTGTGTTTTCTTCTTTGGTGTTTTTGTTGTAGCACCTTTGATCTTCCAACTATTCGAATATAGTTTCAATGCCATTGTGAGTTCCATCGTGAAGAAAATTTTTACCTTGATTTTGTGCATTTTCTTGAATCACAAGGTTAAGATTGGAGTTTCAATTTTGTTGTTAAGTTCATCCAACGTTGGTTGTCATGGAATTGCACCAAGGTTTAAGGTGTGTGTGTTTCCACGAATGTTTGCAAATACATTACTATGAGCTTGTTAATAATGTATTTGCTTACATATGTGAAAGTGTTATTGCTTGGAGTCCAACTAAATTAAAATTATTTGGTAGAACTTCAATGATCGCCATTAAGGGGAACCATTAGATTTCCATTTCAAATTTTTTTAAAAATTGTTACAAGTGCCTTAAAATTATCAAATTCTTCCTTGTGTGTGAACTAGGGTCACGATTTACGAAGGGCGCCACTCAAAAATACAACAATCCAAGTGTGTGCATCCAAGTGCAAGCAAAATCACCTCATCCAAGTGTTCACATCTAGGTATTTTCTTCTTCTAAGTCTTGCAATGTAACATAGGGTGAACATGGGAACTCATATTGTAACAACACTTGGTAGGAGACACGTAGTCAAGACCGTGGTGTCAAACCCTAATTTTAGTGTTGTGAACTTGTGAACCATGAATTCACTACAAAGGGTTGAAGTTTTGTAAAAATCTAAAGCCCTCAAATGAGCTGAGAAAAATGTATAGGGTTTTTATTATTAGGTCGCATTATTTATTTGCACAACTATGGTCACAACTAATTTTGAGATAATTCCTTCTAAAATGGTGGTGGGTCTAGGTTGCCATAGGAAGTAACACAAAGTTTAGTGGCAATTGGAAGATTTTAATGTTTTGGAAATTATGTCTAATATGGCTACAAACAAGGAAATAGGAGGGCCAAATGGGTTTGAGGGGTTGTTGAAATACTATGTGAAGTTAACACCTACTTGATTTATAAAACAATGGGTCATTCTTGAACTTTATAGTGAGCTTTTCTTGGAGACATTTTCATCAAAAGTGACCCCATTAAATGGCGACAAGGATCATCTTGACTTCAACTATGTGTATTTTCAAGGGGAATGGTCAAATAAGTTATGACTTTTTTACCATAGGTATAAAGGGTGCTCGGATGGTCCTATTGACCCAAGGACAAATAAACCCATCTCTATTATAGTGTTTCCCAATTTGGTTAAAGCCTAAATATCGAAGGAGTTGAAGTGGCAAATCAATAACAATGATGCCTCTTCTATTCAATTGAAGTTGAAGACCCAAGTTAAAGTAACTACATAGACAACCTTGGAGAAATTTTTAATCAATGGTGAGCACATTCATGTCCAAGTGTGTAAGTTCAAATCTTTCAAAAGGTTGTTGTAAGAACCTCATTAAATAGACAATGTTAGAAAGGTGCATCAAAAAATCCGAAACAAAGGATGGTAAAACCAAAAAGGGGGCCATCACTTAAAAGATGGCCTACAAGTACATCAAGCAAGCATATCTTGGATGTGCCATAGGAATAGCCATATGTCAATTGATGACCCCAAAGTTGCAAAACAAATAACCAAAAAGAGCAAGTTGGTTCCTTCAATGATCAAGACACAAATATCATTATTAACAACATAGGTGAGACCAACTTGCAACACTACAAGAAATCATGGCTTATTAGAAGGCTAACTTGAAAAAAATGGTCCACATTGACCAAAAAGTATGTCCATTTTGACTAAAGGTTTGGACATGAGAAACACATGTTATATTTAACCAATATATTTGACTAAATGACCTATTTAATCAAGTGTCAAGCCCCAAGATTTGGACAAAATGGACAAACGTCCATCAACATGGCCATGGTTTAATCAAATTGGCCATATTGAATGAATAGAGTTTAGTCAAATTGACCATCCTGATTTGACCCTTAGTCAAATTTACCATTATGTTTTGACACTTAATCAAATGAACCATGTTCATTTCATGCCTTATCTTACATATTAAGCCTAGGCTACCTACCTAACCTAAGATAAATAGTAGGTTAGGTAGGCTTAAACTACCTATAAAACCTAACATAATTAATAGGCTAATAGGCTACTTGCTAGGTAATAACCTAACTAGTAGCCTAGTTTAGACCTACCTAGAAGGTTACCTAGGACGTAGTTTAAAACTACTAATTAGCCTATAACTAAGTAATGTAAGCCTTTTAGGTAGGTATCTTATGTGACCTGGGCTTATTAGGTAGACCTATTAACCATGTAGGTAGCCTATTAACTTAAGCCTACTAGATATAAAATAACATAGGCCACCTAGGCTAGGTAGGTAAGTAGCCTATCCTATTAATTAAGTAAATAACTTAAACCACCTAAGCCTACTAGGTAGGTAACCTAATTTAGGCTATCGAGGTCTACTTGGTAATTATGTACATAACATAGGCCACCTAGGCCTACAAGGTAGGTAGCTTAACCTAAGCCACTTAGGCCTAAGCCTATTAGGTATGTACCATAGTTTAAGCCATTTAAGTTTGTAACCTAACCTAGGCCACCTAAGCTTACTAAATAGGTACGTAGTTTAATCTAGGCTACCTAGTCCTACTAAGTAGATGTGCAGCCTAACCTACCCTACCTATGTAAATACATAGTTTAACCTAGGTTTAAGTAATTTAGGTTAACCTAACTTAAGTTTACTAGGTAGGTATGTAGCTTAACTTAAATTACCTAGGCCACCTAAGTCTACTAGGTTGGTATGTAGCTAATATAGGTTAGGCCATCTAGGTTATTAAATAAGTAGCCTAGCCTATTGAGTAGGTCTTAAGATACTGACCTGATAAGCTAGGCTACCTACCTAATATGCTTAGGTTAAATATATTAATACGCTAGTAGATACCTACATAGCCTACTAAATAACATCTAAGGCATAGGTAGCTTACTAGGTAGGTATAAACATAGATCTAGTAGGTACTTATAAGGCCTAATAGATTATAACCTACATGTTACTTAAGTACATGCATTTATTAATAGGTAATTCCTACCTACCTAGGCAAACCTACATATAACCTACCTATTTATGTAAGTAGTAAAAAAAAAGTCAAATTCATTCAATGCAATAGGTTTTAAAAAATTCATGGAAATTGATTACAATATATTGTTGATCCAAAATCATGTTCATGACAATTATGTTGTCTAAAAAATCACCTTATGGGGTGGTAGTGCAATGGTTAAAAACTTGATTCCTCAATGTGGAGGTGAGGAGTTTAAGTCCCTACACTTGCAACTTAGGTTACCTTTGCTACTTAGGTGACCTAATTAGGTAGCCTAGGTTTCAAAGCCTATTAGTCTACCACCTAGGCTACTTGGCCTAGCCTAGGGGGCTTGGCCTACCACGCCAAAACACATTCTTTACAACTACATATATGACTAAGTTTGTAATCATATAAGACAAATCTAATTACATATGACTACATGACTAATTAATCCATTAGGACACATCACATAGGACATCCAATCATAACATAGTGGTATGCATTTTATTTAACCTTGTTTCATTGTAAACATTACACAAATGCCAATTTTAATATTTAATATCATATTCATATTGTGTCCAAATGAAAAAATTAAAAGGTCATTTTTAATCTTTTTTCAATAATGTATTCATTTATATTTTTCTCCTTTTACAAATGTAAATTCATTTGAGTACAATTGTTTTTGAATTTGTTATTTAATAATATTTCAATGACCCTTCTTTCATTAAAAACTCAAGCACATGATTTAATTACAAATGGAATTTTTTTACAACCAACATAATAATAAATAATGATATACCTCCCACATCTTAAACCTATATTTGATTAAAAGTTTGTAATATAAAAAATTGATGTATTTAATATATGATTTATTGACATATAATATTCATAAATAGATCATAAATATTTTATATTCAATAAAATTTAAATATCAATTATACTATTCATAATGTACAATATTAATTTAAAAATTAACCTCTAATTTTAACACTATCAAATAATTTTATGGAAATTTAATGTTTATTTTTATATCCTAATATTAATATTATAATAAATCATAAATTCAACCAAAATTTATATACTTTAATTAATTTTATTAAAATTTTATTTATAATAGTATTTATAATATTAAATATAAATACAAATAAATTTATAACTTATAAATTTATAAGATTTTAATGTTTCCTTCTTATATTATGACAATATAATATATTTTAAATAATGATAAAATTGAATATTATACATTAAATAAATGTATCTTTAGTTGTATAAATGAATGATTACGAATGTTGTTAATAATTTTTTTTTGGGTTAATTATTGAATACGATATTTAAAATTTTCTGAAATATAAAATATAATTAACATTATTTATGTTTTATAATGAAATTTATTAATTTAATGTACTAGAAATAAATTAATCTAATTATTTTTGAAAACTTGAATACCACCAAAAAATCAAACAAAAAATAAATAAAAATTCACATGTGGTGATTTATATAATGTAATTGCAACATAGTTGCAAATGTCACAACATAGTCATAAAAATGACTATGAACAAAATAGGGACATGACTAGAAAAATGAGTACATGGCAAGATTTAAACATAATCACAAAATTTTCCAATCATGAATGATGCATTTGGCATAGTGTAGTCTAGGGGGCTTGGTTTAGTGTAAATGGTTTGGCCTAAGCCTAGGACATAGGGTTGATAGGTAAATAAAAATATATATTTTAGCATTAATTATCACATTTCTTAATTAGGTACGGTAATTAATTAATTAATTGATATTTTCATATTATTTTAAATAAAAATTAGTTATTATAATTTCTAGTTAATGCACAAATTATATTATTGTCATGGTGTTGCAATAAAAAAACCCTAATGAAAAAAAAACCAAAAATACCTAATCAAAATGGACATGGGGGCAAAAAAACCATAGGGGGCTTTTTGACCAAAATTCCCAGTCAAAAAAGTTATGATTTCTTGTAATGCAAATGTTGACTTCATTTGACCGTGCAAAAAAGTGGGATAACAAAAGTGAAGAAAATATCAAAAGTCTTCATATCTTCTAACACATGCCACTACAAATAAAATTTCATGGAATAACTACTTCATTCCAACATTGGAAGGGAGTTTGAAAGTATTGAGATTCTTTCATACATCTGGCCATCTCCATTGCATCCAAATGTTGTTTTATAAGAGTTGCACATTTTGAGAGACATTCAAGGTGTGCAAAACCATAATTGAATTTCACTAGAAGAAAAAAACTAATGTGATTAACAAATTTACAACTACATGTGACAATTTGGGCTTTGCAACTAAATTTTTACCCTTTGCAATTAGTCTAACATTATGTTGACATCAATTGAGTGACCTACGACTAGCTTATGATAAGTTTGTGATTAAATTGGTTTACATCTATATATGGGTTGGATTTATCATCCAAAACAAAACATTTAAAATCCCATTAGCTGCAATTGAGGTAATGTATGGTCTCATTAAGCTTTGTCCACATGATTTATTAAGCTTTAGTGTCCTCATACTGCATGTCACAAATCATAATGGTCATCATTGTATAATAAGCAAGATCGTACACATGACAAGCCATAGTTGTCCAACCAACAACATGCTTCACATGATTAAACATGATCCAAACATTTTGCAAATCCCCTCCAAGTTGCATTCACATGACAAGGTTTGCTCCACTCCCCACACCATGTATTGACATCTTGAAAATGAAAACCTTTTGTCCTATAACTTGACCTGGGAAGCAACACTCCTAGATGTAGTCATAGCGACTTTTTGATTTCAATTCAAGGATGTTATCAATATAGCCATGACATGCACGATGCTTAAAAACAACAACTAAGTTACAAATGTTGGGTCAACTCAATTTTAAAAACTTGTCTTGGATCTACTATAGTTATTTGTTGTTCAAAAGCTCCACAATGCCATCACCATTATCATCAAATAGATGTTTAGCCAAAAATGTCTTGTTAACACCAAGTGAAATCACATATATCTTCGCATTAGGCGTTGTGAGCGATATCAACATAATCATGTCTAGTAGTCTCAATTTTTAAGAATTGCATCAGGGAAATTTGAATGTGGTTAGGTTTTTAGGGGTTTTTAACAACTTTGTGTTAGAATAGGGAGTGATGAATGCACATGGTTGTGTGGGGGAGTTATTTTCTTTTATGGAATACGATATTGGTGAATAAGGTGTTGGGTTAGTTTTTTTCTTTTACAAAATGTTGGTGAACCATAGTTTTAGAACCTCAATGGTGTAATTAGGGGTGAAAAATCTCTAGATGGTTAGGGATAGAAGTAGACACCAAAATGGTGTGCAATAAAACATTGGTCTTATTATAGTATTTAATGAATAGCAAGGAGGTTTGAGATTCATGGAGCAAGTGAAGGGGTGCTAATGAAACATCTACTAGAGATAGAACAATCTTCAAACCTTATAAACGTAAGATTAATAACAACTTAACAATTAAATAAACATGGGGATAGGGTGACAATGACAACATGAGGTTCATAATGAATGAAACATTTATTTAGATTTTGGATAAGTTCAACAAAAAATTGCAATTACATGTGAAGTCATAAGCTATGCCATAATGATAGTTCACAATTGCAGGAAATTTAAGATGCGTCAAATGGTGCGAACTAAGTAGTTTGCTTTGTTATTAGGAGATAGTCGACGAATCAGACCATGCAATCAATGATAGTGTCCAATGTCGAAAATTGAAGACCATGTGAAGGTGGAGGTGTCTTTAATTACGTAACAACTTTCACAAATGGTTTTAAGTTCATCAACAGAAGCAGGGTCGACTTGCAACAAAATCACCAAGGTGTAAGAATTCGAAGAAATGCGATAGTACTAAGTTCAAAAGGGATCAACTTCAAAACAAGCGTGCACCTCTTGCGGGTTGGGGTTTTCATCACAAGGATGTTGCATCAATATTAAATTTAAAGATGATTCTAGAGCCGATTTTTCATTCATTTGTGTAGTTTGAAACCTGTAAGATGTGGCCATACGCGACACCATAATTTTAAGGAAAGGAAAATAAATCTTCAATCAAAATCAAATTGGCAATGAATGCGGAAAGGACTTGTGACATCGAGATGCGTAGTCATAATTTATAGGTCAAGGAAAAGGGAGGAAATGCATAAGTAACGGCCTAGAACCATGGTAAAATAAAAGTTTAAGATCAAAGGAAAAAATGAAGGTTTGAGTAAAATTTGTTGGGGGGAAAATGAAAAGAGGTGAAAATGAGCTTCTCTCTCTTTTCCTTTTCTTTCCATTGGCTACCAAGCCTGGGGAGCTTTTCCTTTTCCTTCTCCTTCTCCTTCCATTGGCCACAAAGCATGGGAACCTTCTCCTTCTCCTTCCATTGGCCACCAAACATGGGAACCTTCTCCTTCTCTTTTCATTGGTCACCAAGTTGGGATCTTCCTTCACCTCCTTCCTTCTTTTTAAAAGGGTGGATTTAGATCATTTGGGGCTTTTTTTTCGGACATAATTGTCAACTCGAATCTTGAGAAAACTTCCCCCCGCAACCTTCTTTGGTGGGAGAAAAAATGTTTAGTCTTGGTAGATGGTAGAAAGAAGGAAAGTACATTGGATGTTTGGGGTAGTTTTGAAAGAATGGAAGTGAGTGGAAATAATGTAGGGAGCTTGAAATCCTAGGAAAACTTTACAAACCCTCTCGAGTTTAATAACATAACTTATCACTGGTTTTGTTGCAAAGTTTAGGGTTTGGTAAGAAGGTGCACCTTGTAGTTAACTTTCTAATGAACTAAAATAAGCCAAATTTGAATAACATATGTGTTAGGAATAATATTTCAAGTGACTGGTGGTCTGTAGCCAAGTTGAATTTTTTGCTTTTGTAAAACCCTCTCGGGTTTGGTAACATAGCTTGTTACTGATTTAATTGTAGAACTTAGGATTTGATAGGAAGTTGTGCCTTGTAGTTAACTTTTTAACGAACTAAAGCAAGCTAAATTTAAATAATGTACATGGTAGGAATAATGTTTTAAGTGATTGGTGGTCCGTAACCAAGTTGAACGTGGTGTTGAACCTTTAAAAGTTGGTTTAAATGAATCATAATTTAACATAAATTTTAGGATTTAACGTGTTTGAGCTTGGAGAATGTATTTATTAGTTTTAAATTTTAATTGATGCATAGGAGACAAGCTATTTGATTTCAACTACAAACAAAATTTAACATCTAAAATTACACTTCATTTTCCTTTCACCGATAACACATGTACTTTCATGTATAGTCACCTCATAGAACCAGGAGTAGAGGGATAGAAAGTCACTTCACAAGTGTGTAATCAAGCTCTTTTACAATCAACCTTTTAATTTCATCCGCAAACTCCTTACACTTGCCATCCACCATTAAATGCTTGTGGACCCCGAAATGAATAGCCGTTCTAATGATTGTTGGTAATTTAGCACAACATAATAAATTTGTCTAATACAATTTGCCACACACAAGGAAGAGAATGATAGAACTTGCATGCAAAGGAGGAAGCGAATGGAGACAATGCCTTCTGACCCACGATTGGAATATGTGTGCACTCATCACAATAGAAGATTTCATTGCCAGAACCAATGCGCATGAAATTTTCACAATCATCATGAAAACACCATAAATGACCCAAGTGACAAGCTTTGCTAAAGTTAAACCCAAAACTATTCTTGATATTGGTTGTGATCACCTTGCACCAAGCATGGCCATCATACTTTGTATCCATGCCCTGCATTTGTGAAGGCCTATGTGTAGTCAAAAGCATGGGTGGGAATTTGAAACAAGCATCTCCATCAAAAGCAATCGATAAGAATTGAACTTTTTAAAGAGGTATCTTGTTATAATCCAGATTTTGCAACTCGTTGGAGGTATGTCTAGGTAGTGCCATAGCGCATAAGCAAAAGACAATTGACCAAATAATGTTTGTAGGGTCGGAATTGTGGTAACTACGAGGCAAAACATTGAAAATTCGCAATCAATGATCTCATTGAAGACCCATTGGGTGTTAAGTCGTCACTTGAAGAGAAATCAAAAGTTCAATGAAAATAGAAAATGCAAGAGCATTTAAACATTGAAGGAAAATGTTGAGAACTTCGTGCTTGTCTTTCATAATCTTGACAATAAAACTTGTGATTTTCAACATGAGAATGTT
>Ga0209208_10011005_pt1 | contig 11644 bp, 7 predicted proteins | sample S1TSphfallax_3_FD_187694 | JGI IMG/M metagenome (GOLD analysis project Ga0209208, IMG submission 187694) | Host-associated microbial communities from peat moss isolated from Minnesota, USA - S1T2_Fd - Sphagnum fallax MG (SPAdes) (version 2) | ecosystem: Host-associated > Plants > Peat moss >...
TTTTTTTTTTTTTTTTTTTTTTTTTTTTTTTTTTTTTTTTTTTTTTTTTTTTTTTTTTTTTTTTTTTTTTTTTTTTCTTATTTTATATTTTATCCCCTTTTTTTGGTTTTTTTTTCGTTTCAATTTCCTTTCTTTTGTCATTACTTATGGTTTTTTAAATTTTTTTTGTTCACATTTCCTTTTTTTCACAATTAATGGTTTTTTTGTGGTTGTTGTGCAAGGCTTATAATACAAATATATATTTAAAAAATTATACATTGCACCTCCTTTATTTATTTTGAAGATATAATTTTTGCTTGTAAATATTTGCATCACAATTTTTTAGGTGTGCATAATATCAATAATATATTTGGTAATTTTTGTAAAACAATTTCTTCATTTGAATTTTCACACAATAGCACTTGTGTGAAAGATGGGAAGGTCCAATGAAAAAATGTAATATCCGCCCAATACGAAGTTTGACCAATGGTGAGTGGGTAATATTTATTTATACTTATCTTTGGGTAAGGATATTTTTCAATTTGTTTATTTATCAGATAAGGATATATTAATGTTCAAAATTTTCATCAATTTAAGGTCTAGGTATTTAAAAATAACTTTGATAGAAGCTTAAGGTTTGAAAACCTATCATTTATCACTTTTGGGGTAAGAAATGGGTATGTATATATGTATTTTTTATTAAAAATGAAAAAAATGTCCACATTTTGAAATTTTAGAAATGATTTTCAAATCAAATCCAATGTCAAAATGCAAGAATGAAAATGTTTGATTCATCATTGATTCAGATAAACATGCTTACAATTGAACATTTTTTTATTAGAAGATAAGGATTTTATGATCAACACTCAATTGATGCTGGGGTTTTTAAATAATTTGTAGTTCAGTTTTGGATGTTCTGATAGGCTTTGAATCATCTAATTCTATTATGTAATGTGAAACTTATGGCCCTCCAAAGAAAGGGGTCTTCTGTGTGAAATATATCTTTACAACACATTTACCATTTCTAAGATGTGTACTTTTAACACATGTTAACATTTCTCAGTTTTTATTTCATATAGTTTGACCAAATTTATCACCCTCTCACATACATGTATGGGCAAAAGGGTAAACACTCCATCTTCATACATAAACTTAATAGAAGTAACAAAGTTTTGAGGGTCTAAATCATATTCACCCTGGTTTGTTTTATACAAATGTCAAAACATATCTAGTTGTTAGTATGGATATTTTTTACATATATCCAAGGTTATGGATAGGGTATAATGTTCTAAACTTACATATTTTTAGGTATGTGTTTCATTAGGATGTGTTGATTTATGAAAAATAGGTTAAAATCAATAATATACCTTTTTTTACTCAATGGGTATATCTGGGTAAAAAATACACTCACAAAACATTGTTTCAACCTATAAAAAGGTTTTTCATGAAAAGGAGGGCCCAAATTCATCACATGCTTATCTGAAAGGAAAAAAAAAAATTGTCAAATTATTATAATAGGTTCCAATAGGTAGTCAAGAACATAAAAAGATCTTTTTAAAAAAATTAAATCTCATATTTGGTTTATAGTTAAAATTTAGATGATCACCACTTTGATTATCTCACAAATTTTTAAAAATAAACATTGAGCACAAGTGGCAATCATACATGAGACATTTCAGCCAAAATTGGCTATAAACAAAATATGAAAGTAAAAGAATTGAAGTGTAAGGGTAGTCTCAAAATAAGAGGCTTAGGATGAGGCAGTACCCAAGTCCAACTAGGAATTTTGGGGATGTTCCCCACCCATGGGCTCTACTCATTGTATAGCAAAGGTTATTATGAACCTAAACATAAATAGTGGATCACAAGGTGTAGGAAGGGGAAGGTTCTTATGCTTACTCCTCAAGAGTGTGTGAAATTGCTCAAGTGGCCATAATATCTCTCCTCTTTTCTAGGAGCAAAATTCATCCAAATAAGGGCCCATGCAAAGTGATAGTTGAGCACAGATCCAATTTTGGTAATGCCTTCAAACTTGGGCTTTACATGATGTAGAGATCTGTCATTACACTTGGGCTTTACATGATTACACTTTCTTTAACAAGAGGCAGATTTTACAATGCACAACACCAAAATCCTGCAGTGTTGCAACCTCACTTCAGTTCTGAAACTGCAATTACCATAATCATTTCACACAATGGCTTGCCCCAACACTTGAGAGCTTGCAAGAGCTTGAATGTTATACTTTGCACATGAGACACATTTGTGTGTGGTAGGGTGTTTCAATGTCGGGTTTGTGAACTTCATCTTTGCTCATAAAGTCACACAATCTGTACCCAAGTTTTTTGTGCAGGTGGTACAGCACCACCCATCCATCACCAACCACCACCATCAACCTCAACTGTGCACTACCAACCTGCTGCTTCCAGCCAAATAGTCCTTCATTTAATTGTTTACTTGTGCACAAACAATGAATCCGTATTGCACACTCCTCTGTATTGCACACTCAATTAGACAAGTGAGTAGCCCAGTACATGCATAGCAAAAGATGGATACAGTGAAATGGTTTTCATCTAGACTCAAGTTTTAGTATATCAATGTATGCCCAAAAATGCACTAGTTTTATAACAAGGAGAGAGAGAAATTGTGATGTGCACCCAACACAAAACCCTTTGTCCAATTTGTACAGGGTCTTTTTTTTGTCACCACTGCAAAAATCCGCAAAAAAACCAGACACTAGTGCTGTCTTCATTCATAAGAAGTGGCAGAAAAAGTCCCAATTGTTCTTATGAAAATTTTGCCAAATCTGGCTACAATCCACATTTAAACGTACAAATGTTTAATTATCTTTCTGTATATTTGGCTACTTATTGAAACCAAGTATAGAAATCTGGCAAATTTTCCTTTTTGGAAAGAACTTTTGGCAATTGAAAACCCCCCAAAAATATCTTCATTTTTTGATTTCTCAATTTGGTCTGGCAGAATTGACACTGTATGTTGGGTATGTGATAAACTGTGAATGCAAGCCCAAATAGAGGGGTGTGGGTGGAGATGCTCTTATTTTAGAGATGGATAGAGAGCATGGCAACTGCAGCGGCACAGAAAAAAGCCAAGTGGAGAACATAAGACACTTGAGAGCTCGTTGGAGGGTGTGTTTGTTGTTGTCCTGGCTTACAGTACCAGAAGATATCGGAAAAACCAAAAATGCACTTGAGGAACATTAAATTACACTTACACATAACATCCTTGTGGATGGATAGGACAAATGAGAAACAACTTTGGGGGAAAAAAAACTGAAGAGAACTGAGGATTAGTTAAGAGAGGAAATTGAAGACTCCTCCTCCTCACCTTGGTTTTGTTTTTTCAATTTGGTGATGATGCCACACTGGTGATCACCCATGCACAAGAGGAAATTAGCCAAATTTGGCAACAGGTCAAAGAGGAAAGTAAACAAATTCAAAGAGTCTTGCTATACTTGTATTGGCTACCTGCCAGAATTTATTATCTAAATATGGCGATTCCAGACTTTTACCCCTTGAAATCTGGCAAATTTGGGACATTCTCTTCAAAAAAAATCCTTTGTCTGAGTTGCACTGGATTTTTTTGGTTGCCAAGAGGCAATAATTCAAAATTAAAATGAAAAAAAATAGGCTGCTGTGAATCCTCACTGCGTCCTCAGTCCAAGTACCTACCTTATATAGCTTTAGGTACCTACTCCATGAACCAGGGCTAGACTATATACCAGTGTTGGGTGGTTCTTGACTTTTATGAAGAACCTCCGGTTCTGGTTCTTTAAGAATATTTAGAATCGTTCCAGTTCTGGTTTCAGCTCTGGTGTCGGTTCTTGAAATCTGACCCAGTTCTCATTTCAGTTGAAATTTCATTTCAGTTCTCATTTTAGCTGAACTAAACTTTTGTCTCCCCTAAAGAAATTATCTTGAAAATTTTCTTGTTCCGGTTCTAGAACCGGGTCCAGCCGGGTTCAATTCTGGTTCCAGAACCGGATCCATTTGAAACCCAGTTCCAATTCCAGTTCCCAGAAATCAGACCCAACTCTCGTTCGGTTTTGGAAGTGGCGGTTCTAACCGGCCAAACCGGGTAACCGCCCATGACTCTCGAGACTCAGATTATATGCGGGAAAGTGATGTGATCGTGGATGAGAGACATCCATGAGAGACATCTTGGGCGGACCCCCGGTTGGATTCTTTCTTTGAAGTTCCCATTTCCGCCGTCGAGAACTCTTCCCGCCACTCTGCGTCGTCGTCGTCGTCGTCTCTTCCTCTCTCTCACTCTCCCTTTCCAGCTCGCACTCTCTCGCGCGTTCGATTCTTGCGTTCTCACCGCTCTTTCTGTCCTTCGGTTCCCCCCTAAGCCTCCGCTTTGTCAAATCTTGCCTTCAATTTTTCTTCATGCTTATGACTGCAGGCAGCAGTTTATCGTCTTTGGCGTCCCGGCAGTGAGCTTTTACCTTTCCCGATTGTTTTACTCACGTACTTTGCAACCATTTCCAACAAGTCAGTAATCGTCAGTTCACATCGCTGTGTACCGGAGCATCTCTTCGGTACATTTATCCTTTTCGTGCCTTGCTTGTGGACTTTGATCGCCCGGCTTTGATCGGGCTTTGATCGCTTTTTCCTGCGTTATTTTCCGCCAAGAGTTGAAGGCTTTGGCAGCAGTTCTCTCTCGTCGTTCGTGCTGTCTGCGAATTGCTGCAATGGCCAGTCCCTCTCTTCTTTTCCTGTTCTCAGTTTTGCTGATGTGCGTGCACGGAGCCGTGGCCTGGGCTGACAATGGCGGATGGAGCCGCGCACATGCAACGTTCTATGGAGGCAGCGATGCCTTAGGCACCATGGGTAAACCAACGCTCCCTTCTCTTACTTTCATACTTAGTCTTGCGTTAAACATGATGCCATGCTCCTGCCTCACGTGAATTGCCTTTTTTTTCCTTCGAAGATTGCTTCTTCTCGCTTGAGCTCTCGTGAATTTTTTTCTCTTCAAGACACGATTCGAAGCTCGATGTCTGGCCCGTGGATAGTCATTGCATGGACGTCGGGATATTAAGGCAAAGCGCATTTGCATGTGCTCGAAAAAGACTTGTGACATTGTTTCCGGCACTTGTCCAGTGTAACGCAGTCGTAATTTCAAGGTTTTCCTTCTATTTTCATGTGTGAAGTTTATATCATTGTCTGCCACAATGTCTGACTCCTGACTGCTTGCTCTGCACTGTGCAGGTGGTTCCTGTGGCTATGGCAATGTCTTCAATTTTGGATACGGGGTGAAGACGGTGGCATTGAGCTCCGCACTGTACAATGGCGGGCTCTCCTGCGGAGCTTGCTTCGAAGTAAAGTGTTATGGCATCGGGACTTGCGTTTCCGGAAATCCTTCTGCCATTGTGACTGCAACCAACTTCTGTCCGCCGAACCCAAGCCAGGCCAATGACAATGGAGGCTGGTGCAACCTTCCACTGCAGCACTTTGATATGGCGCAGCCTGCTTTCCAGCAGATAGCCCAATACAGTGCAGGCATTGTGCCTGTAATGTACAGAAGGTAGAGGAGACTAAATAGAAACTCTGAGTATCCCAACTTGATGCTGTCTGTTTTGTCTTTGTGCTCATGCAAGCATTAAGCTATTGGAAGGGTTCGTGGCAACCTTGGAAGCAAGTGGTAGTGTTCTCATCTGCCTAGATGTTACATGCTTGATGCATTATCCAGATGGTTGTCATGCTTCTAGATATTTCTGCAAACAGATCTGTGAGTCTCAATGTCTAATGCTCATTTCTTTTCTGAATCTGTGATGGCAGGGCTCCTTGCCAAAGGAGTGGAGGGATCCATTTCACCATTAATGGCCACTCCTACTTCAACCTTGTCCTGATCACCAATGTTGGTGGTGAGGGCAATGTGCAGTCTGTTTCCATCAAAGGCTCCAAAACTGGATGGCAGCCCATGCTTCGTAACTGGGGGCAAAACTGGCAGAGCAATACTAACATGGGTGACCAGAGTTTGTCATTCATGGTTACTACTGCTGATGGCCGAACCACCACATCAATGGATGTTGCCCCTCCCAACTGGAATTTTGGTCAGACTTTTGAAGGAGTACAATTCTGAGGACTGTCAATGTCTCTAAGTTTTGCAGTTTTGATCCTTTTGATATGTAAAGTACCTAAATTGAACTCCATGTACATTATCAGAACAGAGGATTGAGGTTTATATGTTTTGATGGGGGTGTCTAGTGTCAACTGTTCAGTATGCAAGGTTACTAAAGCCATGCAACTCCAAGGTGGGAACTAGAAGCTGTGTGATGTGTGACGGTTCCTGTCCCTCCTTTCCACGTGCAGTTTGCAGGATGTCATGCCCAATGCTGGCTGAAGAGGGTTGGAATCATGCTCACCAGTGGCTGTGGTAGCTGAGAATGGGCCATTATCTAGTGAAGGGAACATGGAGGTATAGTTTAAGTGGTTTTGGAGGGAGAGCTCAAAGGCTTTCAAGTGTGATGGAGAGGTGATTGAAGCAAAGAGCTCAGGGATCACCCCCATCATCAACATGGAGAAAGTACTGTCTCTTGTTAGGTAAGAGGAATGCACTCTAAAAGGACTATAGGATAACCCGCCATCATCATCCACATGGAGAGAAACTACTGCCTCTTAGTATGTAAGAGGATGCACTCTACCAGGATTTTAAAGCTGGGATTATTTTTTTACCATCCTAACTGAAAAAAGTCATAGCATATGTAACTGTGTTGAGGCTGATGCTGCTATGTGAGAACTGCAATGCGACTTTGTAATTGTGTAGCAGCTGTGGCCAACTGGAGAGGATAATATAGTAGTGATTCTGAGAGTTCTTTAACTCTTTGATGCATGAATATTTGGAATGCTTGAGATGCAATTCACAGATGTACATGTACCAAGAAGCGCACTCAACAAATCACTCATCTTGTTGCAAAATGACTCTGCCCCCCTTATGGCAAGTTCAAACCAGCAGCAATTAAAATAGTAGACATGTTCCAAGAACTGCCCAACAAAAAATGAGCTTGCAGTCCACAATAATAATACTGAACATTCCTAAAAAATGTAGGACCAAATGAAAACCACATCATTCTGAAGTTTACCTCACGCAAGCAAGCAGAGCCAACAACTATTAACACATTCATGTGGGTAAGCCATGCAAGAGTGCACAAGAAAAGGAAATTCATTCAGTTGTATGTGATCAGGAGGCTGTAAAGCAGTATTCGCCTTCTGATACTCGGATTTTGCAAAAGGGGAATGCAACATGGGTGGGGATGGTTTATTGCAAGTACTTCCAAGAAATTGGTAAGCTCCAAATTAGCCCATTTTGTACACATCTCATCCAAGAATGCTGTCAAGGACTAGTTGTGGAAGGTGAATGTACTATCTGCTTTTGTGTTGTGTTTTTGCAATTTACACGAAGACAGGGTTTAGCTTAAGCTTATGCTTTCATGTTGCTTGTTCTAAGAGCATCTGCAAGCACAGCAGGAAAATGACTTGCACAACATATTTTGGATGGCATACAACAGTCAAATGTTGTGAAACTCACTTTGGGCCTGCAAGAGGGCACTATAGGAAATCATTGTTTTTTAGAAATTGTTTGCTTCAAATGTTAAAATTTAAGGAATTTACAAGGGAGAGAAAAATACAGAATTGGTGGAAACCCAATATATTGATATATCCTGAGTATTCAAGAATAGGTATCCAACAATTGACAATATTTTTCTACCTAATAATTTGGTGGAACATTATCTCTCCCCATTTTTACAAAAGGAAGGAAAAAAAAATGTTGTAAAAGGTCTAATTATGTTAAAGGTTCAAAGTCTACAAAACCTAGCACAAAAACACTACCTATATTTATTGCCAAATTTTCATAAATCAATTTTATTTACTGCCAAAGTGAAGTTTAAAAAATAAAATAATTATTCAGCTCCTGAGTGCCCAACCTGAAAAAGTACTATGGTAGTATTGTCACACTTTTATTCTGTTCACTTTTCCATGTTTTTGGGTGGGGATGAAGAATAATGAATCACTATGTATTGGACATGGTTGGGGCTTATTTTGGGCTCGTATCAATGTCCTAATATGCCCAAATGGGGGTTGTTGGTGGAGAGGATCTTAGCATCTTGCATTCATCTCTACCAATTTGATGAAGTATGAAATGGGGTTGCGGTACAAATATAAATACAGGTACTAGTGGCGAGGAACATTATTACTCCGTGTCCCACACTACCTACAATTCTTAACTTGAATAACTGTAACTGTACAGTACTTGCAGATAAGAGTCGCGTTGCCACACTCTGTACGTGGGTGATAATAATGACTATTGGTTTTTGCGGTTATTTGCATTGATGGAACGTACCAAACAAGGATAATATAATATCTATTTATTATGCAAGACAACAAAAATTGTACAATAAACACCCATCCTTAATACCTAATTAAAAGAAAATTAGGTTAAGATATGAATCCAATCCTCAACTTGAGGATACAATTAGCTCGTTTGGTTTGGATGGCGTTTTTGTCTTGTGGATTCCAATATAGAATTGATGAAACCCTGCCCAACCTTAAAGATAGAAAAATTGGTACAATAGACTCCCATCTCAGATACATAACAACCTCTCTTTTTATTTCTCTTTGTATTTCGAGGGATCTCCCCCAGCAGAAGATCCCTAGGGGGTAATGTGGTGGGGGAGATCCCCCTATATTTCTACGTTCCCATATTCCCATGTAAAGAAATTTTGATGGGATGGATCAGGAAAATTCAAAAACACAAGGAGGAAAAGGACAAATCAGGAAAATTCAAAAAAACAAGAAGGAAAGAATGGAGGAAAGAAAAAGAACAGATTTTTATTTACTTGGAGGTTCCCATACTTGTGTGTTCTCCATTGGTCGGGGATGCCCTTGAGCTACCGCCCTCATGCAACCCTCCCTCAGGAGAAATTAGGTTAAGATATGGATTTTTATGCTCAATTTGTTTCATTTATATGGTCTTTCTGGTCTTGTGGCCGCAAACATAGGATTTGGTACAGTAAACACTCATCTCTAATATTTGACTAAAAGACATCAAGTTAAGATTTGGGTCCATTTGTCAGCTTGAAGATTAGATTTTTTCCTTCATGTAGAGCAGGAGATGCCATGTTGGCTGTCATTTAGACTTCAAAATATTTTTTGATATCCAATCACGAAAATGCAACTTCAAGACAAGGGACAAAAGCATGTAATTAGGGCATCTAAAGAACAAGTAACTTTTGACCGAAACCATGGATTTCAATAGTTTGCATTTTCAGAAGAATGCGAAGGATTTCCAAATATTTTTCATTCCTCCATGGTTATGGGGCTTGCAAACTTGTAGTGCCAGTAGGAGTGTAGGTGTATTGAATATTGAATGTGGGCTGCACAAGTGTTCCCAAATTTGTTGTTCCAAGCATGTTTCCAAAGTTCCCAATTTTGTTCACAAAATGGGTTGGACATCTTTCTTTAAAGTCTTCATGGTGTTTACAGTAGTACTCAATTAGAAAATTGGTGGCAATTTGTTAATTGGTCATTTTTTGGTGATTATGTTTCATCTACACTTGTTATCTTTGAGAACGTCAAATGCAATTCAAGTTAATTAAAAGATTTACTTGGAAACCATGAATACCTTGCCTATCATATTTATTATAAGAGATGAAATAAAACAAATCATGTAGAAGATGAAATGAAGTAATTTGAATGAAAGTTTGTGAAGGAAAGACAAGATGAGAATGAGCTGATTTTGAAACATATTCTAAGATCCCCCCTCCCGCCCCCCCCTTTGATATATATGTATTTCAATTCACATATATATATATTAGAATGGTTCAAAATGTAATAAAATTGGTTAACAAGCACAATTGATTTTTACCATTTTCCCCAATCTATTTGTTGCTTCATTAATTGATGGGTGAGAAATACATGATTGCGTGGAGAAAAATCTTGTTTGTAGAAAAGTCATAAGTTGGCAAGAGAATTACATAGATCATGTCAATTCATTATTATAGTTGGCGTCATATACGCCCAAAACACAAAATGAATAGTTGCATAGAAGTTGACATGTAGCTCATAATATTGAAATGGTGCTAAATCAATCGCCCCCATGCCACTACTATTACTACCTTCACACTTTGAATTTCAAAATCTCACATCATGGTGTAATTCATTCAAAATTAGTTATTGTGATTCCATATAAGTTTCATATAATTGAAATAATTTAAAGTAATTATTTTAATAATAATTATCCTTATTTAATATATATATATATATATTCAAATTATGTAAAAAAATGCACATATAAATGTTTCAAATTATAATGTTTAATAGTTTTTTTTTCAAATAATTGGTATCACATTTTTATAAATTAGTTAAAATTTTCATTACATAATGTTCAAGTTGAAATTTCCTAAAACATGTATAATGATCCAAACATAAATGTATTTTTGTGTGTTTAGATTTTTCACTGATAAAATTACTTAATTATGATTTATTCGCACAACCTTATTCCAATTAGAATTTCATTTTCCTATTTTGTGATGTAGCCAAATTGACAATCATTCACAAGATCTAGTTAAACAAATTTGGCCACAAACTAGATACCAAATTAATATAAAGTTTTAAAATCCTTCTATATTTTGGCTACCTACTAGAACCTATTATAAAAATCTAGGACTCTTTTGTCCAAAGGTGGCAAGTTAAAGCCTTTAGTTTTTTTTACAAAAATCCTTATATGTGTTGAAATCATAAGCTTTCAATTATGCAACCTAGTGGATTGAGATCACTTAAGGAAAGAATCAAATTTGAAAAAGTTCACTAAAATAGACCAATTGGTGGTTTTCTTATTTTTCCAATGTCCTATTTTAAATCAGTGACTCTTGAATTTGCCAACACACAATGTAATGAAAAACCTATGTATTTCCTAAAACCCATCATTCAAAAAAACAAGTTGTTCTACAAAATAACCACTTTGTGTAATGGGTTAATTAAAAGGGATGATTATCATAGCTGACTCTTTTCAATAGGATGGAATATCATTGTTGGCCCTTGATCATTTAAAACATTATTTGCAACATTGCTATCTCCTCAAACAATAGAAGCAATGGTAAATTAATGATCATTTTGCACATTACCATCATTAATAACCCTTTTAAGTGTGTCCCCAAATCTTATACAGTGCATGACACCTAAAGGCGACCTGTAAAATAGTTTGACGGCCAAATTTGGGCCAAAAATTTCAGCATAAATCCAAGGAGTTTTTTGAATTTGGGTTAGGGGATGTAGGGTTAGGGTTATGGAGTGGCGCGGCCTCTGCTCCTGGCAGGCCCATGCATAGACATGCACAAGCCCATACTACTTCATCTTCACCCAAATCCAATTCGCAGATAATAGTGGCCACCATGGGGAGACTTAACAAATGAAAGTAGCAGCTCAAGAAACTAGCTGAAGCCAGGCAGGCACGTCGCAACAAAAATGACTCTAGACGCGAGGAGGAGGAGGTGATTGTATTCGACGGCGAGACGACCGTTGATGTTGACGTTGATGCGTTTGGCGAGGACATTGTTTGGCAGGAGGAAGAGTGACGCACTCCCAAGTCCCGGGGTGAACCCATTTGAGGGTTCACCAAAGTGTAGTTGCGGAAAGAGGGACTCGGA
>Ga0209208_10011006_pt1 | contig 11644 bp, 8 predicted proteins | sample S1TSphfallax_3_FD_187694 | JGI IMG/M metagenome (GOLD analysis project Ga0209208, IMG submission 187694) | Host-associated microbial communities from peat moss isolated from Minnesota, USA - S1T2_Fd - Sphagnum fallax MG (SPAdes) (version 2) | ecosystem: Host-associated > Plants > Peat moss >...
TCAACCACCCACTCTTGTCTGGAAGCCAATTCTTTTCTTTGTAGTACCTAGTGTTTGTGAGAAAGTTTGCAGCTGCCAGGGTTGTATTGGCTGAGCACCCAATACATGAGGTGTTTGCTGTGAAGGTGGTGCCAGTTTTGTGCTGAGATCAATCTTGGGTTACTACACCATTAGAAGCTGTTGGTGCAGAAACTGCTGCCTCTGGCTTCCTTGCCAAAATGGAAAGCTTTCTCATATTTGGTAGCAAAAAATCAGGATCTGTAAGAACATTGCATAAACCTTTGAACTTTCAGAAATTCGAGTGTCTTCATCTTCTGAAGTAATGCCGAATTTTTCTTTGGCTATAAGGGAGATTACCTTTTTTGTGCTATGGTTGTTTGATCTCTGAGTTGGCATAGCCTCCAGGGCAATGTCATGTAGCTAGTGTGATTGAAAATCAAAGCATTGGTCGTTGGATGCTCCCTTTGCAACACTACTTTCTTCTTACTTCAGTATTATCTGTAGTTGAAAATATGGAATGGACCTCCATAGGTGCTTTCAGAATTTGTTTCAATTTAGATAGTTGACTAAACCACTGTCCAATGCTTGTACTCAATTCCCTTGAATATCTGCAATTGAAACTATGGATTGAGCCTCCATGGGTGCTTCCAGAATTTGATATGTGGAATTAGAGGTTAAATATGGTCTGATTTCCCATTGACACTTCATCTGGTGGCCAGATCGAGTAGTAGGAATTGTGCAATCAACTTCGGTTTGAATGTCTACAGCTAAGCGCAGAGATAGAGATCATGTACCTCATATACATTTACTAGATCAAGGTTAGAGTTGCGGGTGTCATCTCTTTGTGGAGTTGCTCCAACTCAATAGTGAGTAAAATGACCTTCAACTCATGCTCATATTGTTGACAACCTTTAACTTGTTTTGAACTTCGATTTTCTTCAAGGTTTTAATGTTTACTCTTCACCAATTTCTTGATTTTGTTCAATGCTTTCATGTCCTCTTCCCCCTAATAGTTGGTTGCCTCCGAGGCATTAGCTTCTTAACTTCTTAAGTGCTTTGTGTAAAGTGTTTTGTATCCCTATGACAAGTTCATTTTCCTCCTTGAGTGTTTTCACATGAACCTACAATGGATCTATCTCTTGTGTCTTTTTACTTGCATTGCATTCTAACGGCCCCCATAACTTTCGAACATCCTAGCTAGGTTGGCTACATTTTCCCATTTGTCTTTGGGTGGCCCTCTAACAATTTTGGATTCTTTTAGAATTATTTAGTTAAACTCCTGGCCAATCTTCTACCCTAATTAGCTTCTCTTTTGCATCATCTCAAAGTTTCAAAGCTTTGATGACTTATGATGTGGATGATGGCTCATGTTGGCTTTGCAACACAATTAATTACTCTTGCAATGTCCATTGCAAGTGGGTTTGGTACCCTCTCATCTACCTTAGTTTCATTTGCTTCAATGCATGATTTCGGACCTTCCTTTGCATGCGATAACATGACAATCCCAATTCAATTCAATCACAGACATTATATCTTCCTCTACAGTTATTATACTGCCCAGAAAGTCATAGCACCACAAAATCATATGGCATTTAGTGTTATGACTGAAGGCATTTGGCAACAATAGTCATGCATGCGTGCAACAATACCATTGCTTTCAATAGTGACTAGTTGTGTTCCTTACAGTGATGGCAAACTTTGGATTGTGGAATACTTTGGCATCATGCTACCATGACCATCCAAGTAACATTGAGTATCTTGAATCCAACAAGTAATTATTTGTTATGGTAAACTTTATAGTTTGAGGGGTCACATGGATTTTGAATCTTTATCAAATGTACCAATTTGGTGGTTGTTTGACTTGCCATTTACATATGGTAAGGTGTAAGGTTGGGTAATGGCAAACCCAACTTGTTCTTTCATACCAACAAGTTATGTAAGTGTTTTTTTTTAAATCCAATCCTTATATGTTTTGAGACAAACCATATTACATGTTAAATTATGAGTTATGGAAATTCAAAAGGTCAAAACTTTCTCAAATTTTTCTTTTTTTTTTCTTTATCAAGTAGAGCTTGTTAATCACACACCCAAAAAAAATCCGATAGAATTAATTGGATCCAGAATGGTGCATAAGCAAATCAAATGCAAACCAAACTTAAAAGGCACATCCCAACCCAAATTTGAAAATAAATAAATAATCACTTTTTTATAATTGTTTTTGTGATTGGTAAAAAGGGTTGCATCAAATTGGCAAAAAGTCCTGAAACTATTAGGCGGAAATCAAACATGGTTAGCATTGAGAATTGTTTTTGTGTAATTGGGACAATAAATTTGAAATTTTCATTCCTAAACATTGTTTAAGGAATAAATTTAAAAGGTTTGTGAAAGATTGGGACATTGTGAATGAACTTTTCTTGAATTACAAAAACAACAACACCATATGATTTCTTTTGATTTAATGTGATAATGTTTAAGTATTAGTGTTTATGAATTATGTTTATTAATGTGTGAAATTCTAAAGTCTTCAACCCACAATGACAAATTAAAATTTATAAAAAATGCCGCAAGTGGAAAGTGTGTCATCAAAATGGCACAAACATCTAGGAATGTATCTAGTTGTTTGGAGCCCCCAAGATGTGACAAAGAACCTAGGGTGGTGGCATCTCAAGAGATTTGACCCACTATTCCCTTGTTAGTTTCCTACTTTAATTTTTATAATTTGATTAAGCAATGTAAAGACTCTCAATCTTGTTTGATTCGTAAAACAATAATTTTTTAGGTTTGTTTTCATGCAAGCGAGGAGGTCAATCTAGCTTTAGTTTTGTATGTGCTTGACATCAAGTTCATGAAGCCCTATAATAATTGCCTATGGTGCATTACATAGTCTTTCTTCAAAATTGGCCCAAATCAAACAATTTGTTTCTATATATCAAATACAAGTTGCTTTTAGAATCTCATATGAACATTAAATTTCAAGGAAGTTGCGTCAAAGTTTTGTCACTCAAAAATTGTAAGACAATGTTGATTCATATATTTTATCTTTATACTAGCAAGGGTAGGGTTTAAGGCAAACGGGTTGTGTAATATGCATCAAAAGTTATAATTTATGTGACACACACCTTTGTTGTGATGTCTAGGGTTTATAACATGTATTTACTGAATTCTATACTTTGTAAAAGCTCAAAAATAACAATAAATATTTTGGACAATTGAAAAAGGTATTAAAATTGTAAATTGAACCTAGTGGTCAATAGGATAATTACAAAATCAAACTAATTTAGAAGAGTGTAAACAATCTATAGAAGATATTAGATTAAATGTTTGGTGGTCACCAAATTGCTTTAAAAAATCATAAATTAATTATTAATAGTGGCCACAAAAATCACAATAGAAAATATGAAGGCTAATTGAATATATATCATCTTTAAAAATGGAAAATAGATAAAATTAACATATGGTGACCACCAAGATCCTAATATTAAATTCAAAAAGGTTTAAAAAAAGATGTAGGCCAAAAAATATTTTGAAAATAATTAAAATATAAAACCAATCATCCAAGATCCATCATTTAAAATGAAAATATCATACTAAATGAATTTTTTAAACTTATTACAAATAGATTTTACACAAGAAAAATTTAAATGATAAAATTTGAATAATCCAAAATAAGATAATTCATGTGGTGTCAATGATTTTTCACATGTGTGATATCTACATATAAACTTTGGTTCAAACCCAAAAATGTGATTAATGTTTGAATAAATTTGCATAGAATTTTTGGGTTTTCTTTTCTTTTTGGCATTTTATTTCATGCACATGGGACATACATTTTGAGGTACAAATTTTAAGCCTAGTGAATAGCAATAATTTAATTTTTTTAAATTTTTTTAATTATAAAAAAAACCAATGGCTAAAAATAATAATCTTTATTCTTGTAACCCCAAATATTGAATTATGTTGCCTTCAAAATTCCCATATGTTTTGTTATGTAATCAAGTGCATTGAATGAAAATTTCCAAACAAGTATTATTTATTCAATAAATAAATTGACATCCAATTCATTATTTAATGAATTCTTTTTTATTCTTTTTTAAATGAGGTGCAATTTGGACACTTGATAATGTTAGTTTAAAGGACTCAAAAGGACATTTATAAAGTGTCTAAACTATTTTCAAATATTTTTATTCATTTAATATGACATCATTTAATCTATCGGCATATAACAATACACTACCATTATAATGATGCAAATAGAAGAAAAATCTAAATTTGTCATTTTGAGTCCTTTAAAAATTAGACATTCCTTTTTGGCACCCCAATTGAAAATGGACCCAAAGGCTACATCTAGTTAGGGGAAAATGCCTTGCAAATTAGGTGAGTGATTAGTCCAAGACTTATGTGCATCTTGTCATTAAACTTGTTGTTTAGGGCATTAATGGAAGAGGTCATTTTATTTTGTGGGTTCACAACAACACAAAGTTTTATTTCATTGACCTAATTTATTTTTTAAGTTGCAACAATAATCATTGTTGGGCTAAGTAGTGGAAAAATTGATGGGAAGGTGATATGAACAAACCATGTGCCTATGAAAATGTGAGAGGAGTTTTTGCCCAATGCCATTTAATAAGAGAAAACTTACAAAAATGAAAGTTGACATGATAAAAAAGGTCATCTTTTCCAAGTTGTGAGAACGTGGTGCCTAATGCAAAGTTAGAAATAACTTTTTCTAAGATAAATGGTCTAAAAATATTTACATGAATCAAAAAATGGGGCAATTGTGAAAGAAATGTTAAAAAATTGGAAGGCAATTTCACAACACTAAAACATGGTTTTTATGATTAAGACAATTTGAGACTAAAGTCCAAACTTAATCATGTAATTGAATGCGGACATGAATATATCATTACAATTATGACTACAAGAGCTATAATTATTTTCGAAAATGCAACACGTGTCATAATCTAAGTGATTTTAGATTACCTTAAGTAGATTAATTTAATAAGCTATCATGGGAAAATGAAACCTAGGTAGCATTGATTAATGAAAGTTAACATAGATAGGCTTATGTGTCCCTATGTTATCCTATTTAGGTGGCATTCTATCCTTTAGTTAGTCTAAATTATTTTAAGTTTAACCAAAGTTTACCCAAATTTTATTTAAATTTTAGTTCAAACAAGGGTTAACCAAGGTTTAACCAAGTTTACCTAAATTTATCCAAGTTTTAATTTAACCAAGGTTTACCCAAAGTTTACCCAAGTTTTTGTTTAACCAAGGATTAACCCAAGTTTAACAAAATTTTAACCAAATTTTAATTTAACCAAAGCTTAACCAAATTTTGACTTAATTAATATTTAACAAAGGTTTAACCATATTTTGGTTTAGCCAAGGTTTAGCCTAATTTTTGTTTAACCTAATTTTTTAAAACCTAGGTTTAAAGTATAAGCTCAACCAAGGTTAATTTAACTTAAGTTAGTCTAAGTTTAAGCTTTAACCATCAACCTAAGGTTGACCTAGAATTAACCTAGGTTAATTTAAATAAGCATTGAATAGCCTAGGTTTGTCTAATGTATAAGTTTTTCTACTTAGGTTGCATTAATGTATTGTTTATATTTTTGTGATGGATAACTTTGTTACATAAAAAACAGTGTTAAAATGGTTAAAGACATGAACTTTCAAAATAGAGGTGAGGGGTTCAAGTCCTCAAACTTACAATGTAAGCCTAGGTTACCTACCTTCCCTACCTAGGTAGCCTATTTAAGCTCACATCTTACGTTTATTTTTAGACTAGACTAGTTTGCTTAGTTTAAGCTTTCTAGGTTAGGTCACCTAGTATTGTTTGACTAGGTTTTATTTGCCACATGGCATCACACAATTGGGCCAAAAAAATCAAATTATAACATTAGGTTGTCATGGGGAGTTCATAATTGGATAATAAAAATTTCAATTTGGCCCAAGTTGCCATGTAACAAGACATAATTAAACAACAGAATATTTATGACCTAGGTCAAAGTTGCCATATGGCAACGTATTATTAACATTTAGGTCTAGGCTGCCTAGGCCAACCATGTGGCAACAAGGATTTAAATCAAGAATCTATTGATTTATAGTTTAAAAATTAAAGTAGGCCATTGGAGGTGTCTTCCATGACTATGGTAAGAATGAGTATCGTTATGGTAGTTACAATTCATGACATATATATGATTAATGATAAATACAATGTGTGTGTTTGGATTACATAATCATGCAATCATGTGTAGTCATAAATGGTATAAATGACTACAAATTTAGTTGTTTATGCAATCCTAAAAGCCATGTTTTAGCATTGTGTTTTAATTTCAATTCATGCAAAAGGTTGATCCTTTTCAATTAAATAAATAAAAGGGGCCACTATTGTGAAATAATGCACAATGACATATTGATAGAAGTTAGTGAATCTAAAGAAACATTGAAAATCATGAACAAAAGTTCATGGAAATGCCATCTCCAAAGATATGTAACTTAAGAATTCCACCTGAAATGGTTTCATGAAATTCATTAAACTCATATTTGGTGTAAAGCTTGACTTCTTTAAGCTTTTCCAAAACAAGACATACATGGTACTCATGGTCCTCCATGTTCTTGAAGAAAATGAGAATGTTATTGATAGAACAAACCATGAAATCATCCAAATATTCATGAAAATCATTGTTCATTAGGTGTTGAAAGACAATAGATGCATTTATAAGTTCAATGGGCATCATGACATATTTGAAATGGCAATAACATGGTTGGAATGTTGTATTTCATTTGAATATGCACCAAATTGTATGTTCCATGTATATCAACCATGGTGTACATTTTCATGTGATTCAATAGATTTAGTAATCCTTAGATCAAAAGTAAAGAATATCAATTCTTGATGGTAAGTAGCTTCAAGCCACAATAATAAACACACATTTGCAAGGAACCATCCTTCTTTTTGATAAACTACTTGGTATCATGTTTTGAAATCAAAAGTTTCACCTGGTTACATGTGTCTAGAAACGTCTCTTTTGACATTTGAAAGTGCTGGATCCACCTATTTTCACCTATAACAAGAAATGGTTAAACCAAGTTGTTGAACAAGGCTTGACCTATTGCTTGAGTTTTTCACCAATCATTAACAAGGTACAAGACATCATGTAATCATGTAATGTGGTGGACATCCAATTTTTTTGAAAACCTTGCCATAAATTTACACCTAACTTTTCAACAAGCAACTTTGAATCACTAGTGCACTTTGATATCTCATACAAGACTTGATCAATAGCGCAAAATTGTTCAATAGTAATGATTAATCATGGTAATCCAATTATCTCAAATGCACACAAATAAACTTACAACATTTTTTTAATAATGCTTCAAAAGTTACATAGAAAGGGGAAATTTTTCATTTCAAAAGCAATAGAATACATAAGGAGCAAAACAAAACTTCATATGTATAATTTTAGCTAAATTATTTTTTAATCAATTTAAAATGAAACAAACAAAATCCTACAAATTCTAAACCTTATGAAAGAAATACAAGGTAGGGTTTTCTCTAGTGACATGCCTTGTTTCAAATGTCTTCACAACTAATATTGTTGTTGTTTTATATTGAACAAATTTGTCATCTTCTCCCCCTACACTTGTAAATGCAACAAATGGCATATCAAGGCCAAAAATATATATAAAGTTGATGCAAAATTATTATTGTACAATAAAAACAAACAATATGCAATATCATGAGACTTTTGGTTGTTATGCAACACATGAAGCCATTATTTAATTTGTAAGCTAAAGAAGAAAGGATTTATTTGAATCATGTGTTGAGACAACACCAAGGATGCAAAATAGAGATGCACAAATATAATTGCACAAAAACAAAATAATTTTACCTTAAGAATATTGAAGATGCCAAAGAATCCAAATCCAGGCTTCACATTGTTGTGCCATGGCAACAAAACACACAAAAAATGAAAACAAGGAATATATATATATATATATATATATATCATGTGTGCAAGTTTGGATGTGCTGATGTTTTGCAATGATGATGGTTTGGTGGTGACTACCATTCAAACCCTAATGTCAACAAGCAAAAGGTATGTCGAAAACAACTAGGTATGTTTCATGGTGGCAATCGTCAACATTCAAACTACATGGCCTTAAACCTAATGTTAAAGTAGTGTTAGAGGTAAGGACCTACCATCAAGTGTGGCACGACTTAAAGAGGTTTAACATATTTGAGTCAACAACACAAGGGTTCAAGAATATTCATTCATAAAGACCAAATCAACCTCTTTGAGGCCACATCTAACAATTCTATGGGTTAAATATAGCCAATTAAATACTTCAAATTCAAAAGGTTGAAGGTACCAATGCATGTGTTAAGTCACGTTGGGCGTATACCATGAGGGCTGTGGCCATTTGGCATAGGGAGTTTACAATTGTAACACCTCCATAGATACATAAATATGAAGGCAATGCAAAATCAAACTACTACAATTTTATTTATTTATCTTTCTTTAAGGGAATGCAAAGCAAAATCAAACTACTATGGTTTTTTCTTTTTCTTTTCTTTAAAGGAATACAAAGCAAAATCAAACTACTACAGTTTTAAATTTTAAATTTTCTTTAAGGGAATGCAAGGCAAAATCAAACTCCTAGGGTTTTTTAAAAAAAGAAGGTAAGGCAAGAAGAGTAGAGAGAACGAGCAGTTTTAGAGAGAGAGAGAGAGAGAGAGAAAACAAGCCGTTCCTAAAACCCTTGCTTTCTTCTTCGCTCATCAATTGGAACTTTACATATGGAGATGATGACGACTAAGTCTAGCTAATTGCAGAAATCCATCCCTTGAGATGGAGAAGAATTGAATCTTTTGATTTTGGGTTTTGGGTTTTGGGGATTTTATTTTTTTTGAGTGGGGTCATCATCATCTTCCTGTGTAAAGAAGGAGAAGAAGAAGAAGAAGAATCGTCGTCGTCGTCGTCGTCATCATCATCGTGTTTTTGTAGGGCATATTACAACGACGGATCGAGCATAAGAACATTTTTTTTAGTGTATCGGTAGATCCAATTTGTTGGACCATGGATTTGGCGAAGGCAGCACCAACAGTGCCTGATTGTCAGGCGGCGGCGGCGGCGGCGCCTCCTGCACGTCCTGCTGCTTATAATACAACGCTGGATCATGCGCCTTTCGAGACCATGGAGAAATATTACCCATGCCCACAAGCAGGTATCTCCAGGAGTCTGATGACAGGGGATGTGAAGGGTGCACAAGTCTACCGTACCATACGCGATCCCTTAGATCCCATGGTAAAAATCAAAATCCTTGATGGACTCCCTCCCTCCTTCCCTCCCTCCCACAGAGACTCATTCAACATTGCAAGTTCTCAATTCCATCAGGAAAAACAAAAACCAAAACAAAAACAAATCCAGAACCCATCTTCTTTTTCTCCATCACAATTGTGGGAAACCCAAAAAACAAAACAAACAAAATAGAAATCAAACACATCACAATAACTCAACCAGGAAAATGAAGATTGGATCAAAGAGAAAATAAAGATTGGATCCAGCTGAAGAAGATACACAAAGGAAATTGAGCACTGAACATGAATCAACAAGCTGCAGGACACTGAAAATTTCTTGTTGGATAATATATCGGCTTTTGGCACATGAAGATAGATAGATCCTCATGGTAATTTTTTTTTTGGCCCCCCATGGAAGTGTGATACCTAGATCTGAGAATTCTTCTTTGTGTCTTCTTTCTGGTGCAGTGTTTGAACAAACCATATCCAGGAGTATGGCTGGAGGGAATAGTAAATAAGAGCCAGAAGCCTTCACGCACTTTGCAAACCAATCGCCAAACCAGCCCTTTGGACCCAAACTACATTCTACCAAGTGGCCCCAGCATCATGCCTTCTGGTGAAAAAGTAAGCACCCAAGTCCTTCCCTTCCCTTCCCTTCCCTTCCCTACTGCAAATTTCTGATCGATCCAAGATCAATCTTCTGTCCAATTTGGAGAAATTTCAGATTGTTGTCAAATTCCATTCTGTGAATCTATCTCCAGGCTCAAACACATCATTGTAGATGTGCACCGCAAATGCCCTCTGTCATCTGCATATGAAATTTGTAACTCAGTAGGACAAGATTTATATTTTGTGACAGAAATTTTCCGACAGAACTTTCAATATGATGCTGGCGACTGATGACATTTGTGGAGCAAAACCGCAACCGTTGTACAACAAGCCATGCAGATGCTTACATGAAGGAGATCCTGTTGAGGAGATCAAAGGCAGCAAACCAAAAAAATGGACTTGGCTGTATGTCCTCTCTCTTTTCTTTCAACAAATAATACCCATGTTACACTTGATGTTTCTTATATGAAAATTTTCGAAAGTATTGCTGAGCTCCAAATTCCTTGATTTGATTTCACTCGGTGTGACATGGGTTGATTTCATCTTCCTCATCTGTGATTTCACTGCATCAGTCAGTCATTTTTTTGCATCTTCAGCAAAAGTTCTTGTGAGTAGCCTGGCTGAGTGGAGTTTCCAAATTGTTGAGGCTTCTTCAGGCGGAAATTGGATTATTGGGGACACAACAATGACTTGTGGGATATCGATATTGGGAAGAGGCACAAGGGATTTGTTCGAGAGAGAGAATCCAATCCACTGGAACCTCTATACCCAACTGAAACTGTTGAGACTCACGAAATGAGTATGATATTCTTCTTGTGACTCTCATGAATGAACAAACAAACCCCCACAGCACACCTGACATCCACTGTGACATCCTTTGATGGACTCCCATGTATAGTCTCTTGCTGTGGATTTTGATGACTAGTGTTTTTTTGACAACTTACAAAAGGATAGATCTCACATTATCTTCAACACCAAAAAACACAAAAAAAAATTGTTGGGTGTCAAATCAGAATATAAGAGATTGAAGTTTGTGAAACTGCCACCAAGGAAGGAGAAAACTGATGTCGGTGAAAGGCTGTTGGACAATGTAAGTTTGTTTGTGCAGTTGTGCTTCTTTTCATCATCTAACACCCGTCTCATTCTAAAGACACCCATTTCTTCACTTCTTTCTTACAAGAAGCCTCACACCATGGTCGCACAGAAGACTGTTGTCTTACTGGATTGCTGATCCTCCTCCTTTCCATATTTTTTCCAACATCATGGACAATGAATTTTTTTGGATCAGTTTCTGTCTGATTTGATTTATATGTGCACATATTGGATCAGCAATGCACACTGGTCACAGGCACTACAGATCTGTGAATTGGGTGTCTGTTTCCACTCTCCAATTTGGAATGAAAATATTCACATTATCGATTCCAGTATGACAATTTTATGTGAAGAAATTTGGGTTGTTTTTGTCATCATGACAGATGTATTGGAGGGCAGAGAAACTCTATAACATGTGTTGGAACTGGGGTCAGCCTCAACCCACTGCAAATACCGTGAGTGCACCCAACAAAGGAAAAAAAAGAAAAGAAAAGAAAAGAAAAATACACCCTTTTACCATTCTCTTCCATTTGAGTGAATATCATGTTTAAATTGGGCACATTTGGGCTGGAGTCCAAGTCGAGACTTATGTTCATCTCTTCAAATTTTCAGTACCATTTTCTTAAACCTTCCAACTCA
>Ga0209208_10011008_pt1 | contig 11642 bp, 11 predicted proteins | sample S1TSphfallax_3_FD_187694 | JGI IMG/M metagenome (GOLD analysis project Ga0209208, IMG submission 187694) | Host-associated microbial communities from peat moss isolated from Minnesota, USA - S1T2_Fd - Sphagnum fallax MG (SPAdes) (version 2) | ecosystem: Host-associated > Plants > Peat moss >...
TTTCTTTCTTGCTTCTTGATTTCTCCTTTTTCTAACATCTTTTGAGTTGTCCTTTATTTCAACTTGTTTTGGATCAACTCATTAAGGAAGGGTTAAAATTTACTTCCAAGCCACGATTTGGAAACGCTTGCACCGTAGTATCTTGTCCATTTTTAAAAATGTTTGTTGAGATTACAACTTTCACTCTTTGTCTCAGTTTTGAAAGCCTAATTAATAATTAAATACATTATCCCCATAGGTACTATATAATTCATTGTTGTTTAAAAATGATGGAGGGTTTAGGGTTTGAATGGTTCTTCACTTGAGCTTAGACTCTACCATAAATCGACGTTTTGTTTTCTTGATGTTTTTGAATTGGGTTTTTGGGCAATAGACTAGACTATTGGAAATGAAGATTGCAGAAATTAGAATCTTGTCGATGGAGAGGATTATTTTAGTAATGCATTAATTGTTGGGCATAATTATAACATGCAAGAAGGCAAAAAGATAAGTTATGTGAGCGAATAGGTCAGCTCACTTGACAAAGAGTGTGGAACATACATTATACATTTATAGGATATAATAAGAAACCCAATTCAGAAGTTCTTCACAAAGAGCGAGGAATACATTTACATTTTGTTTTTGAATGCAAAAGAAAATTTGACAAACAATCTATTGATAATATTTGAAATCAACCTCAACAATAGATGACACGACAAAACTTTCATCGACTCATCAGTAGGTTTGAAGTTGAAACCTTTGTGGTACCAAACAAAGGCCATACCATTGATGGCACACTACACCACCTCCCCTAAGAGCTATCCCAAGGGGTGGTCAGTATGTGACCTTGCACAGTGAAATTGGATGAAGAAAAGTCAAAATGTGCTGGTTTAGCTCAGGAAAATGGTTTTGACCGAGCATATTCGCATGCTGAGACAATCTTCGCCAACGCTCAGAATGTGAACTTGCGAAAAGCATTTCTCCCATCCAAGTTTTAGTTAGCATACCAACTTTTTTTCCAACCCCACCCATCAATCAAACTATCTACCCAATCAGAAACAGGGAGCAATGAATAAATACCGATTGGACTGTGATTATTGGACTCTTCCAGGGCTCCTCCTCCAGGGCTCTGAAAACTGTGGATTTTTTCAGGGTCTCCAATGGATTCACAGGATTCGACTGACGAATGCTCATTGAAGATTTCCAGTGTGACATAACTGACTAAAAACCTTGGCGGAGGAGATGCGGGCGGTAAAAGGTGTTGAAAGTTGTGCACTTGCCAGAGAAGAGTGTAATAAATATGATCTGACTGCTGCTCCCCTGTTTCTGATTGGTGATCATAATGATTGGTCCAGGTGGTTTACTATTCGGTATTTGCAGCCCCAGCTGAGTTTTCTGGGTGGGCACTGGGTTACAGAAACGTGAACAAACTAAAACTTGGATATGAAAAATATTTTTGCAGGGTCTAGTCTAGGCATATAACATTACAGATCATTGTCAAAGGTCCTTCTTCTTAAACCCCTAACCCCTAACCTACGAAGTCTCACATCTACCCAAAATGCTAGTAACAGAAGAGAAGTCAATTGAGGAGAAGATCACACACTATTGACTCAATAAAAAAAATTCTTATGCCTTTGGTGGTGGTGGTGTTGTTTCTGTGAAGAATTGAAATATGGTTTTTGGAGAAATGAAGATGTGTTTTTTTTTAGAATGGCTTGTGTTGTAGAGAGAATAGAGATTGTGTTTTTTTTTTGGAGATGCGTGTTTGTTGTTTGCAGAATGAATGGGTTGTATACTTTGTTTCTGTAGAGAGAGAATGGAGATTGTTTTTTTTGGAGATGTGTGTTTGTTTTTTGCAAGAATGAATGGGTTGTGTACTTCGTTTCTGTAGAGAGAGAATGGAAACTGTGTTTCTTGGAGATGTGTGGTTATTGTTTATAGAATGAATGGGTTGTGTACTTTGTTTCTGTAGAGAGAAAATGGAGATTGAGTGTGTTTCTGCACCAAAGGATTTGCAGCTGCATATGAGTTTGAATAAGAAGTACATTCAAGAAGCACAAATCATCACTCCTGCTGCTGCTGCTGCGGTGAGAGCTTGAACAAGAAAGAAATGTATGAAGATTGGTGAACACCCACCACCCCATCATCAAGGAATTGCGAGCTTTTGTTTTGTTTCCGGGATACCCATTTGAGGAGGAAGGATTCTTCGTGAGGATGCCTGCTTGGTGGTTATGTTTGCTCTGTGTTCTTTTGTTTCTTTGGAGGAATCGGAATGAAGGAGTGTGAGGAGCAATAGGGTTTGACAGTGATGGGTGCAGTGAAATCACGCAGTAAGAAGAGGGAAGGTGCTGCTTCTGTTGCCGCACGTAGGGCTGTGGATGTTGGTGGCGTCGCCGCCATGGGCAAGGGAGGGAAAGGACGAGGATCCAATCTTTCTGCCACCGCCGTCTCTGACACTTTTCTCCCGGTTCGGATTGCGCTAGTTTGCTTGATTCTCTTTGTGGGAGTTGTTGCTGCGTTTCTGTACAGTCGGGGACTGGTTTCTTTCTTGTCTCTTGAGAAGGTGGACAAGACGATCCATGTGTATGGGTATGAAATTGTCCACGAGTTTCCTCACGATCCTACAGCTTTCACCCAGGTGCGATGATTCCCTCCCTAGATTGCTCCACAGATATATTCAAGGTGTCGTGCAAATGGGTAGCAGCAGTAAGTATCCAGGCTCTCTGTCTCTCTGTCTCTCTCTCTCAACTCTGACATTGATGGAGATTTGAAGAAGATGTGCAGGGTTTGTTCTACGACGGAAACGAGACTTTCTATGAATCAACAGGCCTCTATGGGAAGGTAGGATGCTCCTCAAAATCCCTCTACTGGAATTTCATGGATATGGCGTGTATTTCTTGCATACACAATAATGCCAACCCTAATGTTAACCCTATTTCTATCTATCTCCATGGGCTTTCTACTGACACCTTTTCCAACACCATCAATGGAATGTGTTTGTGGTCTTGCAGTCATCTGTGAGAAAGGTCGATGTCACAACGGGGAAGGTAAGAGAGACAGTGCAGTGGCTCTTGCGATGTTTCATGTATGTGTAGAGGAAGGAAGGAAGTATTTTCTATTTTCCACCACCAATAAAATCTCCTGCTGCTTTGTAACACTAGGTTCAAAGCTGTATCACACCAGCTACTACTATTATGTCCAATTCACATTTTGTGAAAACTAAGCTGTTGCTCATGTGTGAGCTTTGAAAGGGTTCTTGTTGAATTTTGTCACTGCAATATAATCGTAGAATTTGTGGCTATGATTCATAATTGATGTTGTTCCAATTGTACTAAACCCAGGTGTTGCAGAACCGATGGATGCACAATTCTGTCTTTGGTGAAGGTCTTACACTCTGGGATTCCAGGTAAAAGAGAGAATCCTCAAGTTGCTTTGGAAAGGGTGTTTCCTGCTTCAATCTTGTTGACAATTCTTTGTCAACACAATTATGTGCCTGAAGTTCTGAAAGACTTGTGATATTTGCATCAATCAAGTTTTGCCCACCGAGGCCAGATATATATAGAGTTTTTAGTGTTCCAAAGGTTGTCAAGCCTGCTACTTGAAATGGGTAGTTATGGTTGTTACAGATTATTGCAAGTGTCATGGCGAACTACTAAAGGGATCATTTACAACAAAAGCACTCTCACACCTGTAGGAATTTTTTTACTCTGATACTCTCCAACCAAAAACCCCATTTTTTGCTGCTCATTAAAACTTGTGATCTGCAATAGGTGCAGCAGGCAGGCAGACTGGTGCAAAGTGATTCACCTGTTATGTAAATATGTGTTTTTCAATGACAGAAGCATGACTGCATGTCTCTGATTCATACCAATAATTCTTATGTCCCTTTCCATTAGGTTGGCAGCTTCGACCATCCAATGCGAGATGGATGGGGATTGACAACAGATGGTGAGCATATCATTGGGAGTGATGGCACTGCCAATTTGTACTTCATGGATCCTTCCACCTTCAAAGGTAGGTAGGCTCACTCTCTATATAGTAGGTTCTTTGCAACAAAAGTCTCTGCAAGTTGAGACATGTTAGAGGGTAGATCTTTCCACCTGCTGTTTATGAAGACATTGTATCCTCTTCAGTGGGTTAGTAATGGCAGCTAGTCACTGCTGTTGATGATGAAGTTGATGGTCTGATACTGCATGATTGAGATTCACAAGGTTATGACTGCACTCATTCTTGTCATGTTTTGTTTTAGTTTGGTGGAACTGATTGATGGTTACTGTTCAAAGCATTTTTGGTGGATTTTTTCTCTACAATTTCACACCACGTCATGTGGGGAAAACAGAAGTCAGGATCATTACAGTTCAAGATGAGGGGCAGCCAGTCACAGGGTTAAATGAACTGGAATACATCGGCAACGAGATTTGGTCAAATGTATTCATGGTAAGTGATCCCTCTCAATTACAGAATGTTTGGTAATCACTAGAGTGAAACATGAAAGACAATCTAGCAGTCTTCTGAATGGTCATACATCATTTATGGATAGAGTGAAACTGGGCATCACTTTGTAATTTTTATTTAAATCAGTGTACAGAGAGCTCCTGTTGCTTGACCAGTTATGCGGAGTAGATGCTTCTTAGTTTTGCTGCAATTGTTTCCACTTTATTGTTTTGGTTTGTCTTCTTAGCAGCAGTGCAGCCATTTTTACTCATCACCATTCTTGACATAAATCGAGCATTTCTCTCTCTCTCATGAGAACTGCTTCATCTGTATGTATGCAGACAGAATGCATTGCACGGATATCACCAAAGGATGGAAAGGTTATTGGCTGGCTTCTCATGCATGGCTTGCGGTAGGCCTCTTTAGTAATGACCCAGTTTTTAAGACTGGATTTAACATCTGGAGATGAAACCTCAGTGTGGTATTTTATGGTTGCAGAATGGGTCTTCATAGTTGGTCACCCCCATCCTAGTACCTTTTTTCCAGGCCCAAAGGTGCTAAACTTCATAGTTCTTGTCGGAGATTTCTTGATTCTCATGAGAGTTTTTCTTGTTGCGATCTTGTGTATCCATCTGAATTTAGCTGCAATTGGGTATGACCACCTGTTACAGTTTATAAACTCAGGATGTTGTATGCATATTGTAACTAGATTTGTCACCCATTTGTGAATCTCTTCAACAATGCATAGAATGGCATTGAGTGCTTTGTGTTTCAGGGAGGGCTGAAGACAAGATTTCTGATCCTTTTTTGTTGGTTGCAACAGGAGATCTCTCCAAGATGCTGGATTTAAGGTAATTCTCCTTATATATTTGTTGATTTATTTGTCAACTTTACATATTTCTGTGTACTATCTCTGTGCAATCTTATTTGTTCACCAATGGGTTAATTTTTTGCCACCCATCATGCTTGATTCTTATAAGATTTGTTGCCGGCTCACCACAACCCAATTGTTGTGTGCACATTCTTTGAGTCACAGCAAAGTAAAGGCATCAAATATCCAGGAATCAGAGTTCTATCTGGACCCCTGGAGCTTCTGTCATGTATACTGAAACAAACCAATTGTTGGTGTACTTCTGCTTGTAAAACAGAGGATTGATGTGCTGAATGGCATTGCCTGGGACAATATGACCGCCAGACTATTTGGTGAGTGAATTTTATCTGGTTACTTTCATGACATATGGGTTTTCACCTTAACATGGCAGTGACTGGGCATCAATTTAACTGACTCTGCCTGTAATGGGAGAGAGACTATGAATGATATAGCTTTCATTTGGTCCCACATTTCGAGGAATTTTCAGCAGTTACTGTGAATTGTAACTTTATATTTTTGGGAACTTCATGGAATGTTTCCTACTTTAGCACTTGCTGGTTTGAACTTGTCATCTCTGTGATGAGGCACTTGTTGATGTACAAATGGAAAGCTATAGTCAAAGGTGTGTGAAATCAGGGTGATTCATCAGACAATCGGTTTGATGTATTTAGTAGTCTGCTTTTGGTTTGCAGTGACTGGAAAGCTATGGCCAAAGGTGTTTGAAATCAGGATGATTGATCAAACAAGTGATCCAGACACAAACATGGAGAAGGTGCGCAAGTCATGTATCAGGTAGCTTGTTTAATGGCATGCAACTCCCTCATGGTCAGGGAGGAGGAGCACAACAACCAACTAGGCAAGTTAAAGCATATTGAGAATGTTGATTTTTTTATTTGCCAAATGATACCATTGCTCAACTTTTGCTGCTGAAACCATGCAATGAAAAGTAGACAAATTCTAAAGCATCGGAACATAAATTTGCTACCAGATATTGACCATGACTTGGACGTGATTAGAAACTGTTAGATCCAATTATTGGAAGAAGTGTGGGTTAACTTCGTTGTTGAGATGCAAGAAACTCTTAAGGTCACAATGAGAATTGGTTGAAGTCTTTGAACAACATTAGTTGTTCCTAACCACAGCTTTCTTCAACTTCACCATAGTTGTTACATCATATCTTCACAAACATAGATTACCTACTCCTCGTGGGTAGCAATCCAATTGACCTAAACTTGCTAGGATCCCAAAGTCAAACAATATTCACTTTCTACAAAGTGGTGATTCTTTTGTGAATGTGATAAGATTGTCATTTGACATAGTAAGCAACAACTCAACCACACCTTCACTTTAATCTATTTGGTGAAAACACCCAAAACATGGTTGGATTATGGACCTAACACCATTTTTTTCTCAAACCATAATTGGCATAGAACTATTTCATTGTCCTTGTTTGCAGTGGTGAACTACAAATAATAAAATTAAATAAATATTACTAGCATTTAGTACACAAAAATGCCCTACTAAATGTCTCAAATTCTTTCTCCTTGTTTGTGGTGTTCAACGCCTTGCAATTAATTACCCACCTTCGAAAGGTGTTATAACCAATGTTTATCTTGAAAAGAGTTTTCCAATCCTTGAATTAGACATGTGTTTGATTCTTCAAATTGCCTTTTAAATGGTCAATAGTCATTTTGGCAATTTTTGTCCTAACACTTCAAACATAAACATTTTAAAGATAATCATTGGAAAACTATTTTCAAGAATTGCAAGGTGATGTATTCATGCGTGATTACTCGCATCAAAGAGATGTGTTCGATGGGAGTTATGAATTTGTAAAATTGTGGGAAAATCAAATATCTTGGGAAAATGGCTTGGGGATTTATAGGGAGATGTCATTTCGATGCCATTCCCATAGTTGGTTATAAAACATACTATGAGGGGAATAGTGCTACTTTAAGGAGTTCTGGTTGTTCTGAAGCTTATGAGTTTAGTGAATCTATGTGAATGTGCATAGTTCGTTTGGTTTGAAATTGCATTAAACATTTCCTTTTGTTTAGTTCTACAAATTGAGGTGATTGAAAGTTTGACTTAAGTCATCTTCGCCTTGTCTCAACATTTTCACCTTTTTGATGAAACCTTGCCAAACTTTATAAAAAGAACACACCTAAAAAAAGGAAAGAAAAAGAACAAGGGGCAAGGACCAAAGATTAGGCAAGCAAATAGCCCAACAAAGGCGGGCCACAAGGAAGAAAGGGAACCACTAAAAATCGATCCACTAGTAACATGAAGTGAATCAACTAAAGAAAGGGGAGGTAAACTTGATAAAACTCCTAAATTAAAAGAACTTTCCTTGCAGTAACAACCCATTTTGAAATGGAGGCGTCATGCGCTTTCTGTAATGCCACCAACATTTTGTTTATAAAAGGAATGCAACACCGAGAAAGGACGGCCTTTGATGCCCTTTGCTGTCCACACCATGTTAACACCCATTTTGAAATGGAGGCATCATGCGCTTTCTGTAATGCCACCAACATTTTGTTTATAAAAGGAATGCAACACCGAGAAAGGATGGCCTTTGATGCCTTTTGTTATCCACACCATGTTAGCACATCGATGAAAAAAGCTATCAGCTTGCTAGTGAAAACATCCCAAAACCCTTTATGGCAAGAAGTAAAAACACGTCCACTGGGTAACAATCACAATAAAGGTTTTCCTTCACCTAAAATACCAATGTTGTACCCACCTCACAAGAAAAAACCATTCATAATACCAAGGTTGCTTGAGTGAAGTCAATAATGACGACATCGGCCAATGTGTGAATGCCATCAATTGACAAAACAATGTCAACCCATTGATGAAAAGATTAAAAAAAAGAAGAAAGAATGTGGGTTTGTTCTTACAAAATATGAAACCTTGCATCTCTTGCAATGGACACAAAATCATCTTAAACAACATTATGGAATGTTGTCCTTTCCTCACCACAGGCAAAATGAAAGAGGTGGATCCCAATGGGGTCTAAAGGATAGCCATAGATACAATGTGTCAAAGTAAGAGCCAAAGGATGGGGGAGGCTCAATCTAGTCCACAATGCAAAGGAAAAAACATCTAAAGTAGACGAAAGCATGGGATGATAGGGTGAATAGACAATCAAGTTCCTACATTTGACCTTTCATAGGATGTCAAGTGCGCCCAATGTGAATTAAAAAACATGTCAGAGATGATGTTGGAAAAGGAATGGTCATATAATGTTTCTAAAATTGTCACTTGAAATCAATTTTCTCCCCTTTTTGTAAGTTATTCAAATGGGGGTAAACATTTTGCAACTAAGGGAAAAATTTATTGAGACAACCTTAAATGTGTTTGGAAGTGGAATGAACCTGAATTACTTGCCCCAATAACCTCCAATAAGAACATACATGAGTCTAACAACAATCTAGAAACAATGTTAAGCGCTAATGCTCAACTCCTCAAATAAGTCATCGATGCAATGGTTTTTACAAAGATGAGGCCTATGCCTCCATTAAAAATGGGGAGCAAAACCTCCTAACACACCAAAGGGGCTTTTAAATATTCAAGAGAGCATGGGCTTAAAAGCCTTTCAAGAACCTACATGAAGGCCGAGTCAAAAAAACCAATGTGGCATCAGAAGTTGGGAGGGGCAAAAAAACACAAAAAAAAAGGAGTTAAAGAGCGTGTCCCTTTTTGTTTAGTCATAAGGAGTTAAAGAATGTGTTCCAAAATTTTATTTATTTTTGTTACAATTGAAACCTAAATCATTATTTCATTGATACCATGTAAAAAACTTGAAAGCGTGTCATTTAATATTATACTTTTGATGTGAGTTTTGTTGTTAAAAAAATAATTGCAATGTGATGGCCAAAAAAGAAAAGTATAAATGATGAAAACTTAATAAAACAACACATGATATTGCGATAAAATCATCTCATCATGACCATAATATTCCATGATACATCACAAAAAATCACATTACAATCAATAGGACCAAAGTGGTTTTTCACAACTTTAGAAACTAGAACCTTCATAACTAAACATTAGTTTAAATCCAAAAATGTAAGCATAGTAAACCATATACAAAATTTATCTTGTTAAAGTTGAATACAAATAGATGTAAAATGAAAAACAAAACCTATCATTAAAAAATATATATTGAATATTTTTACTTGAATGATTAAAAAAAATCAGTATTGTGCATTAATTGTCAGATTTGAACTTATTTAAATAATCATTTATTTATTTATTTTGAACTGAAATTAAATATAAATTTATTTATCCAATTTTGACTTTCTAAAATGTCTATTAAATATGTTTTAACAAACAAGAATATGAATATATGTTTTATGGTGTCATCAATAATATAATGATTTTTGTATTCACAAAAAAATACATATATTCAATAGATTTGAACACAAATTTACCATCCTTTATTTAGATTTCTTTTTTATCTACATTTTGGATTCATTTGATCTTAATGTTTTGCAAATAAATTGTTATGAATTCAATAGAAGGCATGAATGATATTTTGTTATATTTTCACCCATTTTGATGTATCATTATTATTGTTATATTCATGATACATGGGGGTGAGAACACATTATAGTGACCCTCTTTGGCATGTCATATTGTACTATTTTCCAAGGATGTGCATGTTTGAGTGTATCTCACCTCAAAATTTTGAAAGATTTTCACAATATTTTTGCATATTATGTTAGAATATAATGTAGGCAAGAGATTTTTTAAAAACTATTTCATTTCATTTTGTAAAGTGGGAAATTGGAGTATATTTGTGAAAACAAATGTAATGTACCTATGTACTCAAAAACACAAATTTACTCCAAAAATAATTTAAATGATTTTTAAATTTTACTAAAGTTGAAGGTATATTGAAGGTCATGTCATTTCACATAATATGAACCATGTTTGGATACCATACAACTAAATTGAAACTTTTCATTTTAAAAATGAATTTTTCTAGCAAAGATGCGATAAATGTGTGGTAAATTAAAATTTTGACAAGTAATCACATTCACATAAAAGATGACAAAGAAAGTTAAAAATTGATTATTTTAATGATTAATGAAACCCTAAAGTTAGTGCAATTGAAATAGGACTATGGCATTATTATACCAATGTATATTTTTAACATATTTATGGATCCTTCAATATAGATAATGAAAATTATTATTATTATTTAATAATACTACATAAAATTATTTTTGGAAAAATAATTATTTTTAGGCCCAAAAATCAAAATTGATGCCCAAAATTAAATGTACCATGTTTTTGGGCTAAATACTTCGATTTTCTTTCCGTTTAACAATTATATTATACATGTACTATAATACTAAATCCAAAAATGTCCCAAATGGGGTCATCGTAGTGTGCTTTCACATATATGAAAAAAATGAATACACATACATTTTGTCTATTTTACCCTGTCTCCACCCTTTAGTCATTGCCAAGAAGTTGTAACGGGCATGAAAACAACCAAATTTATAAGATTTCTTAAACCAAGATGAGAACACATGTAAACCAAGTTACAAATTTTAATCGTGAAACAAAAAACACATAAAGAAAAACATGACATGTGAAAAATAAGAATACAACGAGATTTTACTGCAAGAACAAAACAATGCCATGATTAAAATAAATAAATAAATTTAAACCAAAAACCAATGTTTAATAGACTAAAGGTAATTAAAGGTCCTACTTCTATTTATACCACTTGGGACTTAATTCAAAGAAGTTTTCATAGAAGCTTCATCCCCGTATGTGGCCCATAACTACCCATGTGACCCATGACTAGACTAAGAATGAATTAGAAATGAACTAAAAACGATCTAACAATTGATTAAAAATAAATTGAATGAACAATTAACTAAAAGTGAATTGAGAATGAAATAAAAGTGTGATATTAATGATGATGTTGGCAATGTCATTTGTGACAATAATGAACCCATTGTTAAAATTTTGTAACTACTAATTGTGCTTTGGATTTTTGCATTTCATTACTAAAATTAAGATTGTTTTACCACCAATACCACACGTAACAAACCTACAAGTGGGTTACATAAACAATGAACATTCAAACAAAATGAAACCTTTTATCTTGGAAGACATCCCACTCAATAATAATGCATGACATGGACCTATAAGCCACATTTGAATCTAATGATACAAATACAATTTAGTGTTAAGAAGGTTGGGGGGGGGTGGGGGGGCGGTTTGGGGGATTCCTTAAAATCAAATTAATTGACATTATGTCCTAGCAATTATTTAAAATCACAAAATATTTTGGATGGATTTAATATGCATTTGTCATTTGAAACTTCATTCATAT
>Ga0209208_10011009_pt1 | contig 11642 bp, 8 predicted proteins | sample S1TSphfallax_3_FD_187694 | JGI IMG/M metagenome (GOLD analysis project Ga0209208, IMG submission 187694) | Host-associated microbial communities from peat moss isolated from Minnesota, USA - S1T2_Fd - Sphagnum fallax MG (SPAdes) (version 2) | ecosystem: Host-associated > Plants > Peat moss >...
TTTTGGGTTTTTTTTTTTTTTGGGTAGGCAAGTTGATTCTTGGGAAAATTTAAAAAAATCAATTAAATTTTATGGTTAAATAATGATTTTATAATTTTATATTTATATATATTTAAAAAAAACATTTGTTGGAAAATTTTGTATTTATACAAATTTTTAGCATTGGGGAGTGTGTAATGTGAGCATGAAATTGGACCATAGTTTTTTTGGACAAAATGATTTTTTTTTTTCCAAAGTAGTGAGAATTTAGTGTTTTTTTTTTCCCTTTTTGAGTTGCCAAATTAAAAAAAAAGTTCACCAGATTCTATGCTAAGTTCCAGCAAGTAGCCCAAAATACAAAAGGAAGCTAAAGTTTTTTTTATCTTCATATTTTCTTATCACTAAATCTTGTTAAATCAACATATGGATGATAGTCACTTCAACTACATCACAAAATTTTATAATAAAAAAAAGCCCTGAATCGGATCTGGTGTGTTTGAACTGGGTTTTGATGCTCTTGAATTCAAACACCATGCTCTTGAAAAAATGTGGCAAAACAAGATCCAAAAGGTTTAGAAATTGGAAAAACCGGGCTCAAACCTGCATCGAAACAACAACGTCCAAAAGAATTTACAGTGCCAAAGCCAAGATCGGGGGTTAAATTCGGTAAGTATCTCAATGCCACCATTTGGACGTCATTAAAGATCCTGCAAAATCAGCCACATAATCTTGCCTTAAGGGGAGGGCCCCAGTACTAACTTCGAAGTAGTCACATTTGGTTTTCAGTGCATTCTAGGCAAGTTCTTTGAGATTCTCCAATTTACACCAAAGTTTGAAGTCATGAATCAGTTGGAAGGATCACAGAGGTACTCTTGAGGTTGAGCTTTCCAATTACTTTCTGGCATCAAACTTAAAACATTGACATCTAGAACTGTGAACCATGGGTCAAAACTTCAAAGCTCCCAATACTGTTTCACAAATTGATATCTTGCAGAGGAAACAGGTTCCCAGATACTGTTTTACAAATTGATATCTTGTAGAGAAAAGGGGTTCCAGCAGTGTCTTTTTGCTTCCACAAATTTTTGCAACTTTGTGGAACCCAAAAAAAAAACCAAGTGCAACGCATACAAAGGCCCTTTGTGAAAACAAAGTGTGCCTGCAGTTGTATTGAGGAGCTTTCAAATGTAATCCAATGTAATTCAGAACACTCTTGGAGTTCATGTGAACCATAGTAGTGTGTACTCAGTCAACCGTAGATGGACAAACACAACCCATTCTTGTTAAAATAGATATTATGGTGCATTCACACTTGATGTTCAGCTAGTGTTAAATGAAAATCTAAGTGGCATCCTAGGTGGCACTCAATGTTATATGGGTGATAGCTTAATGTTAACTGAATGTTAGCTTCACATAAAATCTTCATGATAAATAGGTTTTTAAGTCCTAAATGACTAGCATGGTGTTAGGGGATTCAACACTAGAGTCCCTAACACCATGTGTGAATACACCTTAACTAACTTAATCCTCAAATTTCTGACTCATGAAGTGGATATTCAGTAATAGACAAACCCTGATTTCTGAGACCTAGCAGAGCAATGGCTTTTTAAAACATCTGACAAGCCAGAATTTTGACGGGACCTGTTTCCTTTGAAATTCTTCAGGGTTTAGGGTTTTTCTTTTCTCTTTCTTTCAGTGTGTTTCACTGGAATAACTTTTGGCTATTTCAGGTTGGTTTTTTTGTTCTTTTTTTTTTGGGCCCTTTTTCTTTCCAAATTCTGTGATGTAACCACACTGATGATCATCCACAAGAGGAATTAATGAAATTTGGCTACCCATCAAAGAAGAAAGTAGAAAAATTTAATGAATCCTGCTATTGTTTAAATATGGCAATTTCAGAAATTTTTTTTCCTGGAAATCTGGAAATTTTGTCACACTTTTTTCACAAAAATCCTATGCATGTGTCTCATTGGATTATTTTGGGGTCAACTAAGTGACGAAAATTCAACCAAAAAAAAAAAAAACAGAAAAGAAGAAGCACTGGCTGGTTTACATCCAAGAGAGTAGATAATAGAATAGTTTTACACATGAGGGAGCCCAAAAAAACCTACCATCAACTAGCCTACCTGCAGATATCAAGAATTAGGCCTTGGCCCCCAAGTTGTACCTCCCTATGGGTGAGGTGCATGGAGCATGAGAGTGACCCAGGCACCTTACTCAAGGGAACACCTGTAGTGGGGCCAAGCTAGACTTCTCTGAGGCATTAGAAAATACTGGGTGTGGTGTGCCCCTCTCTCCCACTAGCACAGAGCAGAGAGAGACCTTTGGAGCTAGCTGTATGGAAGGACCTGTTGGTGTAAGGTATTTCAACATTAAATACATACTGATGATGTAATACTTGTATCCAGGAAGGCGTCATCAAATTACTCTACAAGAATGACAGCCGTTTTTCTAGGCAAATGACAGCCGTTGGGTTGTATCACTTATAACAGTTTACTTGCATAACATGCTGGAGTCGTCCCCATGATGCAAGCAAGCAACTGTAGGTGGGTGATTATCTTCTTCCTTCTCTTATTTTTTTAATGGGGTCCCTTAGTACCAGCGTTTTTTCTTTGGCAACAAAACAAAAATTAGTACAGTGCAAACTCATAGATACAACCAATGGAATTTTTTATGAAAAGAATGGACCAGTCATCAAATTTACCACGAAACTTCTGAAATAGCCATATTTAGATAATAGGTTCCAGCAGGTTGCCAAAATTAGGACAATTCAATCCAGGGTGACTCCTACATAAGAAAGATTTTTTATGAAAAAAAAGCAACAAAGTTGCCAACATTAGGAATTTTTTTTTCTGAAATCATGCCATATTTAGATAATAATAAGTTTCAGGAGGTTGCCAAAATGTATTACGATTCTTGAATTTTTCTACTTTCTTCTTTGACCTGTAATCAAATTTTGGCTAATTCCTCTTGTGGGTGATCACCAAAATGGCTACAAAATTGGAAGAAAAGGTGAAGTTAGACAGCCACAAGAGGCCAGTCTGTGACTCATGCATACAAAGGATTTTTTTTCATAAAAAGAAAAGTGCTATAGTCACCAAATTTAGGGGAAAATACCTGAAATCGCCATATTTACACAATGATACGTTCCATGAGGTCACCATGCTTGAATTTTTCTACTTTCCTCTCTGAGCTGTGACCAAATTTGGGTAATTCCTCTTATGGATGAGCACCAGTGTGACTCGATCACAAAATTGAAGGGAAAAAACCTTGTTCCGTACTGAGTTGAGGGGCGGTAAGACAAGACCCACATGACGTTGGACAGTAGTGACGAAGTTAGACAGCGACAAGAGTCCACTGGAAGCACTGCAAGAGGGAGAGAGCGCTGGTGGGTCCCCAGAGAGAAAGAGAGAGAGAGAGGTGAACTGACCTGTCCTGGTCTGTCTCGGAACTGGACCATGCAGGTGCACAGGGTACTGTTGTGTCCAGCTGATGCAGGTAGGCAGGCCCATGGGTTCCCGTGGCATTGTGCGAGGTTCTGGTCCGCCTCATGCCCCCTACCCAGCCCCCAGAAGAACCCACCTTTGAGATTTGTGTGTAATTTTCTTTGACAAACGGCTCATGCACTAAGCAGGAAGCAAGCGTCTATGACAGGGAAAGAGAGAGGGAGGAGACAACCTACAGCTCGTTGAAAGCACTGTGAGAGATACTAGGGATTCTAAGAAGAACCTCCGGCTTTAGCTGAAGGCTGCTCAACATCCCATGGACTTCTGTTGACATGCATGGCATACCAAGTCTGAGACTAAGGTTTTGTTCTTCTTGTCGGCATAGATCAGCTTTGAGATGTTTCTCTGTAATCTGAGATAGATAGTTAGTCTACAGATGGGGAGTTCGAGGGCAGTAATTCCCTATTGAGCTTGAAGCGAGGGTTGGGTAGTGTGCCGTTTGTAGTACCGATCCGAGTGATGGGTTTCCTCCTTCGACTAGTCTTCTCTTCTTCCCTTTCTACCCAGTGATCGGTCTTGACCTCTCTGAGCCTCTGCTGATCATCCCAAGTTCCATGTATTGCTTACTAGTTTTACCGATGAACATCGCAGGAGAAGAAGTTTTGAGGGTCAGGAGTTTTCGCCTGAATCCTGTGTGAAAGTCCGTCCTACTCTACTCGAGGTCGATCAGGGATTAAACTGTTGAAGTCTGCAAATATGCCAGATTCAACGTTCTGGAGATTGAAGCCTGATCACAGAACTTCCACAACGCCGGACAAGATGTGGGTAGAATTTTTTTTGGATTACTCAGAAGTGCGAATAGTTCAGCAGAGCACAGGCTCCCAGCGCTGGTAGAATTTTTGGGGGTCTGACTACTACTGGACTTATGCCAAGGGGAACTTCTCTTCAGATTCTTCAGGAATTTGAAGATTCATAGTGCTATTCTGTGGGGGCGGAAGGAATTTAGGACTTGCCTGTCATCAAGATCGTTGTTGGAAAGGCCATAGCCAATGTGCAGATTGGAGCTCCTGCAATTTTGGGTGGGAGGAGGAAGGCAAGCGCCTGCCCCCAGTGTCAATGAGGGAATCTTGGTCTTGAAGAAGTGGTGTTTTGAGCACAGTGCAAACGAAAATCTGTTGCAGCAGCAAGTTGGTTGCAGAGGGAGCATGCTCTTGAGAATGAGTTTGTAACCTCTTCCGAGTACTTTCTGGTGAGTTTATAAGCTGATCAAACTTCCTCTGCAGATTGTTCACTGAGCAGATAACCCATTCTCCAGATTGCTAGATCACTTTTTCATTTGGATTCTAGAGCTACAAATTGGACAACCCTAAGTGTTGTCTAGAGTGCAAGGGTAATTACACCGCATGGAGAAGAGGGATGCAGTTCTTTTAGATTTTGGGGCAATTGGAACTCTGGTTGAGAAACCCAGATTGCCAGAGAGACAACATCTAAAGCCTCCAAAATCAAGGGACTCACTGAAACCAAGTCTGTGTCTGATTGTTCAGCTTGTAGCCAAAGATGTGTCTGGTAACATTCAAACAAGCAAATATGGAATCATTTCAGTGTAATGATTTCATACCTGCAGTCTTCATGGAGGAGTCTAGATAGAGGAAGATTCAAAACCTGTTGCTGCAAGCACCACAACATACACTATCACATCATAGATTGAGGATCTGTCACAAGGAAGATCTGTGCCATTTCATCTTGAATCTCTGATAAAAAGATTCAGTATCTTGGATCCTAGATAAAGTGATTTCTAAGGGGCTCATGAAGCTCCATTGTCTCAAGGGAGAAACTGTAGAGAATCTTCTGAAAACATTTGTGTAAAGATTCCCAGTTTGTGAAGTGGAATTCTTGGCATTCTTTTGCTGCACATGCATATATTCTGAATTTTTTTCTACTGGGTGATTGAAAGGGAGTGGAGAATTTCTCTTCAACAGAACTTGGAAGAGTGATGGGCGGGGCACCTTCTCGTGCCGAGGAAGTGAAGATAGTACATGAGGGCAAGCACATTGACGAGTACTTCGGACCTGCAGTCAGTGTGGCGGAAATCATGTTGTCCAGTTCTCATGGAGGGACGCCAGAGGTTTGCCGCTGCCCAAGCACAGTCTGGGCCCCAGAGGTGGCGTTGATGCGTGGCAACAGGTTCTTCTTCATCGTCCCATTCTATACATTCTTCCATCTCGTGCGTCGCCAGAGCTGCAACGGCATGTCGACCACATCCACCACTCCTTGCATCGTTCGGCGCTCCAACTCTGGCTCCGCGAGTTCTGAACCCAGACAGTCCGCAGATTCATCTTTCTCTGGCGAACATGAGAAAGTGGTGGCCAGTACTACAACCATCGCAAGTCTTGACGCCCCTGCTTCTTGCCACACAGTGCTCTACAAATCTCCAATGCGCATGCAGATCGTCAACGAAACGTCCTCCAAGATTCGACCGGCGCTCAGGGAGCATCAGCACAGGCGATCAACGGATCATAAGGAAACTGTTGTCGTGAGGGAGAAGGTCATGCAGCCGAAGTCCTCCAGTAAGTGGCATCAAGAAGGCTTCAGACTGAACTTGGCGATGGAAACCCACAATACGACACATCGCATTCCGAAGAACAGCTTGAACCGTGTTTTGCATAAACTCTCGGACGATGAGAGAGAACGGTCTAGCGCCATCGACAAAGGTCGGAACACCGAGAGCTTAAGGGAAAGGAGTATTGAGGATGCCGTCAGAGGTTCTGCAGGCAAAACAGGTATTGAGGACGTCGCAGTAGGAGCTGCGGCGTCGCAAAGGCGTCTGAAACTGGCTGATCACTTGGACGATGAGAGAAGGGACGTATTGCGAGGGTTACAGGAACATCAGAACACGCATCATGGCAGATCAGACAAAGAAGAGATGAGGCGGAGGAGATGTACTGCAGCAGGGGGGATGGTTGTTCCGAGCTCCTGCAACGTCGAGGCAGGTGCATCAGCAAAACTTTCTCCTCCTCCTGCAGGCCAGAGACTTTCAGCTCTGTGTGTTGCTCGCTTTACCAAGGTAGCAAGGTGTGAAAGAAACGCATACGTAGTACCAAGAAACACATTGAAGCACGAGGAAAGAAATCCAAGCAGTTTAGCGATGGTTATGAGGAGTGACAGCAGAATCAAGAATAGCACCGGCAGCACTGTAACTACTGCGTCGGGTTCATCGCGAGGGCATCCGATCAAGATTGCCTATAACAATGTTTTCGAGAAAGGAAGAGTTGCAGACAAGGAACGCGACCACGAGACAAGCACTAGAGTTGAGAGACTGAAATTGGCTACACGGAGTGCAGATTGGATCAGTTGTACCTGGAGCTGCAACGATGCAACACGCCGTTCGTCATCGCAAGTGAGGCGGCGAGGACTCCATCTCTCTCCATATCTGGTGGAGGAAGCTGTGAAGGACCGCAAACGAGCTTTGCAACTGCAGTTGCAAGAGAATGGAAAAATTTTGGACAGAAGGAAATCTGCAGAGATGCAGGTCAACAGGAGAACAAAAGATGACTGGAATACTGAAAGCACTGCTGAGGATGTAGCTGTGGAGAATTCGACATGGCAGTCGAAGAAACATGAATACATAGTGGAATTCGAAGGTGATGACATGAGATCGGAAGTTGCTTATAATGAGGAAAACTTAGATTCGAGGAGCTTGCCAGATGTTCATCTCTTTCAACATCTGCACCAGCTCTATACAGGTAGCATCAGCATTTCAGACATTCTATCGAGTGATCAACTTGCGAGGATAAATGAGGTAGCGAAAGCGCCTGGTAGATCATCATCATCATCATCCTCCTCGCACAAGCTTCGCCATACTTCAGATCCGATAGTCGAGAAGCACAAGGAATTAGATAGGAAACGAACAAGCATTTTGCTAAAGATGTTACAAACTGGCAAGGCACAATTAGGCACCTCAGAAGCGATGAAAACCTACAACAATCTAAAGCGAGTGAGCAAGAGAAGAGAGCAAGCCGCCGCTAGAGATTCTTCGATGACGCAGTCAAAATTACCTTCATCATCATCATCATCAGAAACATTGAGCAGGCGTCCGAAACTAGCCGAATATTTCAACACGTCCACCAGCATCATGCAAACCTCTAGAGATCATCACTATACAATAGCAAGGAAAAACAATCTTGCACTTTCTCACACTTGTGCGAAGAGTGTGCTCGAGTCCCAGGACAATGCTCCTTCGAGGATCACATCGACATTCACAGATCATCACAACCTCATGGGAGAGGAGTTTGATCTACCTATTATGAACAATCAAAGCTTCAAAACAAGCACATTGACAGAAGACAATCTCTCTAGCTTTGAACATAGCCTTGCCTTTCCTTCTCTCTTTGTCCCCGATGCAACAATGTTACGTTATAGAAGACGATCCTCTCGTCGAAGCAGGCGTCATAGGGGGCAATGGCAACCCCATTTGGCAACACTAAACGAATGCTCTCCTTGATTACATTACACCCCTTTGTATAGAAGAGATATATGGTAGTAGGGTTTAGGGTTGAGTGGGTTTTTAGGGTTTAGGGTTGAGTGGGTTTTTGGGGTTTAGGGTTTAGTTTTGGGTCTAAAGGGTTTGAGAACTACCCTTGTGTGAATATGTAGTTTAGGTTTTTACCCTTTTGTAGATTCAATCTTTATTAGTACCATCTTCTTTTCTTTCCTTCTTTTTGGACCCCATTTGGCCAATTTTACTACTTTTGTTTCTCCATTAATCCTAAGTTAAGTTTGTAGTTCTCCAATGTGTGTAATATATATGTATATGTATATATGATTGATAGACAGATATATGGTCCTCCTTCTCTACCCTAAGTTTTAGGTATAAGCTTCTTGCCTTTCTTTTTAATAGTAATTCACTTGTGAAAATATTTGTTCACAATTTTTGTGTAAATTGTTTGAAGAACTCAATCCAACCCATTTTCACTTGTGCAAAAAAAATCCTTGCCCTTCTTGATGTAGTTTCAAAGGATGTGTTTCCACAACTTGCATTGGCCAAAACCTTTGAACTCAAAGCCACATCTTGTGCCTGAAACTTGGAATTTGAAACTTGTGAATAGTTATGTTTACAACTTATGGTGGAAACCTTGAACTCAACATGTGAAAAACATTCCTTGCCCATGTAAACTTGAAGGATGTGTTTTCACAACTTGCACTACCCAAAACCCTTGAACTCAACCCACATCTTGTGCCCAAAACTTGGAATTTGTCCTCCATAATTTGAGACTTGTAAATAGTTACGTTTACAACTTATGGTGGAAACCTTGAACTCAACACATGAAGAAGGACCGCATTATACATAGATGACTTCACAACTTTTGGCCAAAACCTTGAACTCAACCACACAACTCACATTCATGAATTATATATCCCCTTGCCAATTACACAATGGTTTTATTGATGACCCTTGTAGCAACTTTGTTTTATTAAAGGTCAATGACACCATTACTCTACAATTTGTTCATGAAACAAGGAGACTTTCCAAAACTCCATTAGAAATGTTAACAAATGTGGTATTGTGGCCTTAGTGATAGAAATGAGTTTTACACCATCTGGCAACATAGAAAACCTTTGCAATAATCATGGAATAGCATAATTTTCCAATACAATACTAAGTTCCATTTTTTTGTGCGTGCTAATAGCCTCGGTAATGTGTTGTCTCATACATAGTTATTTAAAGGTGTAATTATGTCATAGTTTTAATTATTATCTTTTATGAGATTTAAAGATAAGTTTAATATACAACTCTAGACTATTAAGCATCATCAACTTGATTAAAGGCTTAAAATATTGAAACAACTTTGGTTTTCTTGTGGGTTTAATTTCCTAGTGGTGAATAATATTCCACAACTTTCTACAAGTTCAATAATGTTTCCATTTTTAAACTTCAAGAACACAAGATGTCCCCCTTCAATTGTCTCAATGTATCTAAAGAATGAACCCATAAGCTTGTTATGAATAATTGGCATTTGCCATGATGAAGTCTTCACTTCACATTCTTTTAAAGAAAACCAAGTTGCATGAAAGAACTAGCAAAGAATTGACATTTTTTTATGTGGTTATTTGACATTTTCAAAAATTTGAAAACCATGGTTATATATTAACTGAATTGGATATTTTATTTTTTAATAACTAGGGTTGCATGTCAAAATCATCTACTTTTTTGAAACTGGGGTTACATATCAAAATTGAGTATTTGATTTTTGAAGACCTCCAATTATGAACCTTTTGAACTACCTTGATAAACTTGGCAGGGGTTTGGTGCAGTTTCTAATAATTGCCCAACACTCGATATGACAATTAAAATTAAAACAAAACTAAAACATTCATCTTCATGCATTTTTTCAATAGTATTGTCACAAGCTATTCATGCATTATTTATCAATGTGTATTTTTTAATGTTTCCTAATTTATTAAATGTTTTTGTAAGTTGAATGCTTGGAAATTCAACATATATAACAAGACCTTTTCAACAATTTGTTTTGCAAGGTTGGTTTCAAGTTTCAACATTGGTTCCTTTGGGTTAGCCACAACCCATTTAACCTCATCAAGTTCACATTGAGTAAGTTAATGGTCAGTTTCAATGTACTAACTTCATCACCAAGTCATTAGGGAATAAATGAAAATTCAGTCATTGAATAGTAGAGTAGTGTTCACATGTGTGCTTTTCATTGTTTTACCCTAGCCCCACCCATCCACCATTATTTGTAGCTAGTGAATCCTAGTTCAGGTTTCACTTTTATTTTCTTCAACCTAAACAAGGTGGATCACAACAACAAACTTTGCTTTTACTTGATTCCTTACACTCTTTGTGCATTGGTTCCTTTATCAACCCATGTTGAATGACAATGTTTATGTAGCACTTCACATCAATAGCTCCACCCTTTTGCTTGTTATCATCATACTCTACACAACTTTTAAACTATGGTTGTTGACTTGCAAAATCCTATGTTTGAACTTAACAAATATAGATTTCAAGGCCTTCTAATTGGATTTCAACCAAGTGGTATTCAAACACCATTTCTAAATTAGGTTAAAATTTTAACTTGAAGCATTTTGACTTGAACTACCAAGCCAAAAAACTAAGTAGTTGGGAACCATGGAATTTTTATGATTGAATCATCTTATTGTTGTGGGTTGGTTATAAAAAACAACATTTAACATGATTTAATGATGAATTGAATACAACCAATTCGCTAGAAATGAAGGAGCATTCAATTTCTATGACCTTCATGTTAGATTCACTAATTTTTTTTTACATATGTTAATGTGCCATCACCAATTGTCTTGTGATGTGATTGATCACCAAAGCACTTGACAATGGTGAAGGTCCATTCACCTAATGACTTGTGATGTTGTAACTTGTAGGATGTCTAAAACCTTAGCTCAAGCCTATTGTTTGAGGCTTATTATTTGAGTTTTGTTCTAAGTTCTAAAACCTTGTAAAATTGCTAACCAAATATGAATTTTGTGGAATTTAATGTTTGCTACCTTACAAGTTGTACTAGTTGAGTGACTAATTTTTTTCAAGCTCAAGTTTTCAAATGTGATGACCATAACTTATAAATAACAAATTGTTAGTAGTTAAAAGTTAATGGTTACTAGCTCGTTGAATTAATCACAATTGAATGATGAATCATGTAAATTATTCATTACAACATCATAGCTTGCTTGTGGGATTCCAGAGTGAAGGTTTAAAATACAAGCAACAAGCTTGATCATTGATGGCAATTGCAACTGAACATATTCACAATTAGGGTACCATTTTTTAACCACAAGACTCAAGGATTTTGTTTTTGCTCTTTTCCAAATATAAAATATATATGGAATAAATTTAAATGAAAGATATTGAATAATTCAAATTATGATAATTTTTATGGTGGTGGTGATTTTTCACATGCATATGTAATTATGCATAAATATTTTGGTAAAAAATTAAATGCAAAAAATGAATACATAAGTTTTTATATCCAACTTAACATGTTTTCTTGCATGAAATTTCTTGCACATTTTGTCAACACTTGGGGCCACAAATTCTAAACCTAGTGAAACTAAACAGAAAAAAAGGAATCATTTTCCTTGTTGCCCTTTTAAAATGGATTTTGTAGCCTTCAAAATTCTTATGTCATATATTATTTGATAAAATGCATTATATGAACATTGCCAAACATAGAT
>Ga0209208_10011010_pt1 | contig 11641 bp, 10 predicted proteins | sample S1TSphfallax_3_FD_187694 | JGI IMG/M metagenome (GOLD analysis project Ga0209208, IMG submission 187694) | Host-associated microbial communities from peat moss isolated from Minnesota, USA - S1T2_Fd - Sphagnum fallax MG (SPAdes) (version 2) | ecosystem: Host-associated > Plants > Peat moss >...
GAAAGTACACAAGTTGAACTCAGTATGATTAAAAGCCTTTTCCCTCTCCCTTACTTCCTTTCAAGTTTTTATGTTGTTGTTAAGTTGGGGAGATTGGCAACCACAATTCTTTTTCAGCCTACTTTAAGTTTGAAAGTTCATTTGTCATCTGGTGTGTTCAACGTAGGCAACACAGCACAAATGTTGTCATCCAACAACACTTATTGTGATCACAAAGGAATTTTTTTGGAAATTTTGAACATGTAATTGGGAACTTTGTGGAACATTGAACATATATGCACTATTCGACCTTAGGTGACACAATTGGGAACCTCATACTTTACCAAGAAAAATATCATTTGATGTTCTGGGAACTTGTTTTTCATGGGACATATTGGGAAATTTGGGAAAGCAATTCAAATACACATTGAATATATCAAAAAGAAGTTCAGGAGAATCACACAAGAGTGTCAAAGAAACATATGGAAACAAGTTTGGACATGAATTTGCTTGACTCTCATGAGGAAGATGAATGATATTACAAGTGGACAAAATTGTGATTTTTCACATACTTCACCTTGGTAATGTGCAATCCCTTCACCTTGGGAGTTTTTCAATGGAATGACCTCTAACAACTTGCAATTATTCTTAGTACCTATTAAATTGTTTGTAAATGTTTTGACCATTCATGCAATTGCAACCTTTATGACTCAACCCAATTGAGAGGTTTTCTACTTGTTGCTGCATTATGAGTAAGTGGGACCACATCCTACATCAAGTTCAAAGCAATATTGAGAGGATATATCATTTGACCACCAATTTACCCAATCATTAATGGCCATTGTTCAAGTCCTTTTGTCAACTACCTTATTTGATCAACAGACTATGGTAAAATCATTGTTTCGATTGATCTTAAGTGTCAAAATGGATCACCACAAAATTCGAGCAAACTTGTTTTCAAGAATTTCTGAAATTATGGGAACAAAATAGCTATATTATTCATGATGTCCAAGTTCCAACACAACATTTGTTTTACAACATTTGAACAAAAGTATATCATTAGAAAAATAAATAAAATACTTTGAGTATGACAAAGCACCATATTCTACATGTGCTAAGGAGGATAAAGCATAGCATATTTTTCCATCAAAATTGGAACAGATATAATTCCCTATTCATTTCTTAAATAGTTGTTCAAAAATCTTTTTCCTTCTTTCCAAATGATGGCACAACCCTACACATTTTGATTTTTTGCAAATCTTCTATAGGCAAAAAATGGTTTATCCATCTAGGTAATAAAATAACCACAATTTTGCAAAGGGTTGCAAGGGTTTACAACATTTTATCATACCTGGATTTACATACACCATGATGATCAAGTTAGAGGTTTAATATTAGCTTTTAGTCATGACGCACTGACCCAGTTAGAAGCTTAATCTTAGGTTTTAGTCATTACTTAATGACTGAGAGGAGTCTTCAACTTCATATGCAAAATAGGTAAGTAAGTGGTTCTACTTTTGACATCACAATTTCTCCAAAAAACGACTTTAGGGGGGAGAGTTAGTTGATGATATAAATTCTTTAATTTAAAAAGAAAGCCCCAATTGTAGGTGTTCCAAATTCTAATTGGTATGGCCAAATTCCAATTTGTGATTAGGTTTAGTTTCTATTTGCTCCTAGGATCAATATTTTAAAGAGGTAAGGCTTTTAAAATTCCAGTCAATATTTTAGAGAGTAATAAATTAAGCTCTTTTAAAAATTCCAACTGGTAGGTTCAATTTCCATTGGTAGAGTCAATATTTGCAAGGTACCTAGTATGGTAAGGTTTTTAATTTTTAATTTTTTGGGCTAGTACCTATTGAGGAAGAAGCAGTTGATACGGTTTTGGGTCACGACGACCACCACTCCACAAATTTACTTCCTTGTTGGCTTTTAAAGGATATAAATTAGGGTCTTCAAAGTCTCCCAAATTATCACTGGAAAGAGAGATTTTCTAGTGTCGCTTGGGAGTTGTTGCCTTGGTGAGAGAGAGAGAGAGAGAGAGAGAGAGAGAGAGAGCGCGCGCGGACCTCACGAGAGAGCGAACTTCACAAGGAATTGGTTGTCACAGAGAACGGACTTGACTAGAAATTGATTAACATAGAGAGCGGAGTTGACGAGGAATCAGTTAAGAGCCGAGAGAGAAACGGAGTTGACGAGGTTATTAGTTAAAGAGACGAGAGAGAGAGAGCGCGCGGAGTTGTCAAGGATTTGTTTAACAGAGAAAGCGGAGTTGACGAGGAATTAATATATTGAGAGAGAGAGAGCGGAGTTGACGAGGCATTGGTTGAGTGTGTGTGAGAGAGAGAGAGAGCGGAGTTTACGAGGAATTGGTTGAGAGAGAGAGAGAGAGCGGAGTTTACGAGGAATTGGTGGAGAGAGAGATAGAGAGAGCGGAGTTGACGAGGCGAGAGGGCGGCGTTGTTGACGAGGCGTTTTGGTAATGGAGGGACTCCACGTGAGGTTCAAGCGCATCTGTGTTTTCTGCGGAAGTAGTAGCGGGAACAAGACTGTGTACCTGGATGTTGCGAGGGAGCTTGGGAATGAACTTGTAAGTAGACAACTTCTCGGACACATAGTTTGGAGTTGTAGCAACTAGCCTCGATCGAATATTGCAGCTCTTGTTGTAGAATGGTTTCGTCTGCTGCTGCTGCATGGATGACGCATTTTGCAACTTAGCAGCTCTAACTAAAAGCTGTGCAGGAGAAGAGAGCCTCTAGTGTAATATGATTGGAAGTCCTCCAGCCGGCGTCTTTTGTAACCTGTCCGTACCCAGCTACACGCTTTGCCTTGCTGCATGCAGTGCCTCCTGCTGATGACCAAAGTTTAGGATTGTTTGTTGTCAATCCTAATCAGCTGAGTTTCTGCTCCGTCAATGGATGGGTTTGTCTCTACAGGTGCAACGTAAAGTAGATCTGGTATATGGAGGCGGGAGCATAGGGCTGATGGGAAAAATAGCCGGAACTGTGCACATTGGTGGCGGTCACGTTATCGGGTACGTACTTACTGCTGATCATCTTGTTCCAGCTTGGAGCCACTAGGAACCCTCAGAGCTCTTGGAGAGTGGATATGCAAAATAAAATAAAATATTTAAAACAAGCTTTGATACATTTCTGGATGCAGAACATGCATATCAGGTGTCTGTAAATATTCTCATTTCATCATCCTGGCGGTTCTAGGAACGTGTTAATAAGCAGAGAAAAAAATAGATATATTTTGTACGCTGACATTGCGAAGACCAGAATGGTCCTTCAAGGGGTATTGACATTATTGAATCATGAACTTCAATGCTATTCAAGCTCTCAATGCACAATGTGATATTATAACAAGCCTCAGATCTCTGAGGTACTTCAGACGGGTACTGATCCTGTGCAGTGTGTGTGGTTTATGATTGCTGGCAGTGTTATTCCACGGGCCCTGATGCCAAATGAGGTAATGATTAATCCATGTCTTTCAATGCACTGAACTTTGTAGTTGAAACTTGAATCATATTGTGTGCTTGTGTCGATTTCTGTGGTTTACTTTCAATCACTTACTGTAGCAGATCTATAGCTTGTTATGGGAGATTCTTTGCTCAAACGCAATGTCTGCAAAATTGGCCATGTGCTCAGATTTGTGGGCAGACGATTGGAAAATTGATTGAGGTGGATGACATGCACCAGCGTAAGGCGGAGATGGCTCGCCTGGCTGACGCATTCATTGCCCTTCCAGGTACATGCTTGGCAGTCTTCAATGGCCACCATTTAATTTTTGGTTCCTTTTTCAATACTGCCAAAAGTGAGCAAAATACAGTGCAATTTATGTACAGGATCCTTGTCTGAAATTCAAGTTTCTAAGCACAGAACTTAAATCACGCAGGTGGATATGGCACTCTAGAGGAATTATTGGAGATTATTACATGGTCACAACTGGGCATTCATGCTAAGCCAGTAAGTTCTTAAAAACCAGAAATGGCAATTGTGCACCAGTGCACTGATGCTCAACAGTTGATTTCACTAGAACTTCTGTGCACTTATATATGAGTAGTGCATGAATACAGAATGTACACAGAAGTCTGTAGAAGTCTTAAGTTGGTTCCAACTCCGGACTTGTTGAAGACTTCATTCTAATGCATCCTTAATCTATTACTAGTTTCAAATTTGATTCATGGGTCAAATTTTCCAGTGCAAGGATTTGTATTGTTCAGTGATCTAGAAAGATCATGATACCCAAGGGGTTGTGGTGGGTCCATTTGCAGGTTGGGCTTCTAAATGTGAACGGTTATTATGATCCACTCCTGGCCCTCTTTGATAAAGCTGTGGAAGAAGGTTTCTTGAGTGTTGAATCACGCCTCATTCTTGTGTCTGCACCCACAGCGAAAGAGCTCATTGATAAAATGGAGGTGAGAACCCACCAGAGTGCCTGCTCTTGTGGTCATTATCTCCTCCATTTCTACAGCTGCTGCAGCTCAGATCATGATATGCATAGGATAAGGACCTGAAGTTGACCAACAGCAAAAAGAGCTCATAGATTAATGGAGGTGAGAAGCCACCAGAGTTCAGCCCCTTTGTGTTCAACATCTCCTCCATTCCAACAGCTGCAGCAGCAGCTCAGATCATGAGATGTGTAGTATTAAGTACCTGAAGCTTATTGACAATTTTGTATGCAGAGGTTTGCGCCAGTCCAAGATATGAACATGCCAAAGCTGTCTTGGGCAAGTGTTGAAGCTCCTGATCAATCTCAGCAGCCTTTCCAAGTCAATTTCATCTCTGCCGGTGGCCATCAGTCCCACCGACAACCACATACAATTTTGCACTCAGTGTCTGTTCCATGAATGGCAGCTATGTTCCTTGCTCTCAGAACTACGAATGTTTGCCAGATTTAGTGGGTAGGTAATAGGCTCCATGGTCTTGTACATGTATTTGAATCTGCCATTGGGCTTTAATCCGCCCATCCCATTTCAAATCTCTGCAGTATCTATAAATTCCATTGCTCGATTTGGGCAATATAATGTCTCATCATGGTGAAGGGTAATGCAAGAGAAAAACCAGGAGTTGCCAGAGTTTTGTATTATGGAAATGGTTTGACACTCAGGAGGGTCTTTGATGATTCATTCTTCCAAACAGTTGCCTGGAACTGGTGGTGCCTTTGATGTGGTATTTTCCCTTCTATGCCATTTCACAGTTTAGTGCCAAAATGCTGCAAATGTGCAAAAATGTGATTAACCCATTTCACCCAACAACAGCACCCAAATTACTTTCACAACTTCTACAATGTAATTGGTCTTTTTGGATTGGTCAGCAGTTCCTCAGACTTGCAATACTAAAGCATGCATCACTGTGAGATGTTTATGATACTGTGCTCGATTTTTCTTATCTAAGTGCAAGCACAAAAGTAGGTGGAAATGTTGTGAACACACAACATTGTAACTCCTTGTATTTGTCTTCATAACATCCTACAGTGGTTTGGTAAGGAGGACATTTCTGTTCTGTAAAATTATCAATTACATGTATAATATATGATTGCAGCTGAAGGTATGAAATAAAAATGAAATTTTCTGCTAAATTTACTCTTTGTGTGGTACACCTTAAAAGTACCCATTACTCACAACATTCCAGAAAATAACTATCACATCTGCAAGTGCAATTGGAAGCCTGCCAGTTCAGACATGAACCTTTTTCATGATATAAATACCTGGGAAGTTTATGATGGTGTTTCACAAGTTTCTCAAATGCATGGTAATATGCTTGGATGGTTTTCTTATTGATATCTTCTTTAGTGAGTAGCATGATGCATGATTTATAGCATGCTTGGGATGAGAAGCTCGGTAACTCCCAAATGCAACAATGAGCGAAACTGAAGCATAGGTTGCTTCTTAGATGTCTGTAGCAGCTGCTCAAGTTGAAGAGAATTTGAGGTATGTGTACACACTTATTGCACCCATTCATCTACTCACAAGGACACTCACCATTCTCAACATCATGAAGCAGGAAGCGTTATATGCTGTGTACTCCATAAGAAGATTGTCCAATATGTCCCGCAATCAGCAGGGTTCCTGTGTCCTCCAAACTTTCCACTTGGAAATTCCTCCCTTTTGCTTTAGGTTTAGAGGAAGGGCAGATTGAGAAAGCCTCCAGTGTTTGATGGCATGGATATGAGATGTACCATGGCATTGTCAATGTCACTTGCCCCTCACCAACGTAAAAACCAAACCTCCAATTTTGAATGTGGTAACTTACAGTTGTTGGGTGGTTCCCAATTTTTTCCAAGAACTGCCCTGGTCCAATTTTCATAAGAGTCTTAAAAAACCAACAATGTTATTTGAATTTGTTTTTCCTCACTTTAAGAGAACAAGCTAGGGTTTCAAAATTTAGGAAGAAAGTTTTCTAGCCAATCCTCAAAGTGTCAATTCTCACAAATTTGATAATAGCTGATATTTAAAGGTATTTCATAAAGAAATTATTGAAGTTATTTTTTACTTAACAAGTTGAGGATTTTAAATTAAAATTCTCAAAAAAAGTACAGCTTTTTTTGAAAAATCATAATTTTTCTTTTTCCAAATTTCTATATGCCCACAATTTCATCTGGCTCCAATGAACCTTGAAACATTCTAAACTCCTCTTCTAAGTCTATATTTGTCTCAATTAACTTCATTAAATGAAAAAGTGCTTCACAATCAACCCCTATGATCATTAGGCCAATTTTTTTCACAAGTATCAACTTTTTTTAATTGTCTTATTTTAAACCAATATCTCTTGAAATTAGTAAGTATGGTGACTAAAGAAAAAATCCGTACCTCAATTTAATGTGTGATCTCACAATGCACATGATTTAGGGGGCAAGAAAACAAATAGTAGGAAACATAGATTCATATTTTTGTCACCATTAGAAAAGACAATTTTATCTTTAACATGCATTTCATATCATTTGAAATCAATAGTTCTTTGTTGACAAGTTCTTTAGTTGGTTCACTTGTGTTGGAGGGTTGTTAAAAAATATTCAAGTTGCAATCCTCATAAACTCCTTGGTGTACAAATCTACTATTATATTCCACCAATGGGTGTAAATAAAGGTGACATTTCAAAAACATAGGATATAAAGATCTCTTATTATATTCCTCGACAAAAGTCACACCTTTTTCACAATCAATAAAAAAAAATGCTAAATAAAGGATTTAAAACCTAAGTTTTAACATTATGGGTTTTTTTTTCTTTATATTTCCTTAAGAAAGAGAGGAAAGATGTCAAAACACCACAAACTTCATTTTTGATATTAAAAGCAAACAAAGCCAACTCATTCGCAACTTTGGAATTATTAATTAAATTGTTTTGGGTTGGTGGGATTGTAACTTCTTCCCTTCATTCAAACACATAGTTACAGCAAAGTGCAATGCATCACTAACCAACCAACGGTCACAAATTGGTTCAAAACACAAACACTCACAAAACAAAAAAGATAATTCACAATTATTGAAAAATAGAAATGGCATTCAACCCAATAATTCTAACAATAGTATGTGTTCTAACAAAAGATTGTAGCCTTTTGAAATTGCAAGCCTGCAAACCTACAACAAAAAAAAACTCTCATTTAATAAACTATTATTTTCAATTGGTGCAATTAAAAAAAAATCAAATTGCAAAAGATTTTTCAAATAAAAAATTAATATCCATCTTGCCTTCACTAAAATAATGCATGTTTTTGGGCAAAACCATAATGAACACAAACGTTGTTCCATTTTTGTCTACCATTCCTATTTTTAAAAACTATATTATGCATTTTTGCAAATATGATTATGCATATTTATAATTGGAACATATTTGAATTTTTTGCAAACCTTTTCATTTGCTATAGCATATTGACATGCTTCAGATAAAATGTGGCCAAAATAACTACCCTAGAAGCTTTCATCCAAACCTAAGAGTTTACATGACCTCATAACATATTTTAAAGCAATTGTTATTACATTTGGATTTGACTTTTCATCTTTAACATAAGCAGATGTTTTTTTTCAATCAATAGTGATGAAACCATTATGTTGGACTTTTGATCAAGGCTTATCTAATAGTAATTTTTGTTGCCTCAAACAAATTAATAATCACATGTTTTGGTTGTCAATTAACTCCTAAAAACTTAATGACAAAAGTAAATGCATCACTTGTTCCCTTAAACAATCATAAATCAAAACTTGAAGTTAAAGGTTATAATTTGTCAATTTTAACAAAGTCGATTCTTGTTTTGTTTTTTCCAAGTTGAGCAAAATCTCTTGGGAAAATTGTGTTTTTGAAGGGAAGACAACTTAATGACATAGATACAAGGCTAAATTCTTGAACGAGACACTTTTCACAAACTATAAAAGCAAATGGTTTTTCATAATCAAAATGTTAAAATCTTATAGAAAATCTTTTTACTACGATTGTCCTTTTTGAAATGATCTTTTACACCCAAAAGAAGATATTACCTTGCCATACACATTATGTCTTTTCTTCAATGGTTGCCTTTTTACAATTCCTTTCATTGATTATTCATTTCCAAAGCCAAAGCAAGAGCAACAAACAAAAGCACGTTTGGAAGATATTTAAATGATGAACAATAGCTAATAGTGAGTGAGAAGGGGTGAACAACAACAAGCGAAGATAAAGTAACATGAGCAAGAAATAGTAGGAAAACATGAACAAACAAAAATAAACAAACACAAATGAATGAAAACATAAATTATCATCAATGAATGGTAATTGGTAGGAAAGTACAACAAACAATAAACCGAATAGTAAGGAGTGAAAAACAACTTTGAATGAACAAAGAACAAAAATGGATGAAACAAGAAAAAATAAAGTACAAAAGAAGATGAAAAAGAAAAAAAACACAAAATATGTTACTCAAACCTACAAATAAACATTCACTATGAAAGATCATATTCACACTAGAAGAAAACTGTGTATTTTCCACTAGTGTTTGTAACTAAATTTTAGTCGCAAGAAACATTTTGCAACTAAAATCCATGTAGTTGCCTAAGACAAGTTGCATGTGATAAATTAGTCGCAAATGACAAAAGGTATTGTATGAAAAATAAATCAACAAATACATTTCATCATTTGACTACATTGTATACGTATTGTCACATGCGACTAAGATGCAACTATTTTAATAACAATTAAGCGCAAATGATGTGTTACCACATGTTTTAATATTTGATTATTTAAAATATTATTAATATTATTTTGAAATAATCTAGGACATTCAATTCTAATACTTGGATGATCTTATATTATACATGTGGCCCAATGTAAGTATGCCACGTGGCATTAAGAAGAAAAATATTAAAATATTAATATTAAGTTGGTAGGTACCTAGGTTGGTACACAAATATGTGCCTACAAACTTAGGTTACATACCAACCTACCTATTTAGGTTAAAAAAATAAATAGGTAGGTTCTACTTCCTAGGTTAAATACCTACTCATATACGTAGGTACTTAGGTACATAGGTCAACCTAGGTGGGTAGGTCAAACTAAGTACCTACCTAACTAAGTAAATAAGTAGGTTGGGAAGGTATGCACTTTAAAAATGTGCATAATTTTTATTTTATTTTTTGGGTTGACATTTTTTATTAATTCATCCCATGTGCACAAATTTCTTAATGTGAAATTGGATGACCACACCCCCTTGTTTATATAGTGTTCAAAATAGGAATGAAGAACAAACAATATGGAATAAGTTTTGAAGTTCCAACCTCCTCACAAATTAAGTTGTAATTCCAAAACTTCTTTCATGCCTTATTTTCTTAGTTTTTAAATTTCTAAACAATTCAAGTGCTAGATAATTAGATAATCATTTAATTAATAATGATTAAATTTACAAGAATTTAAATTATAAATTACACACTACAAATATTCATTATTCAGTATCAATTACTAAATAAGCAATAAGTTCTTAATATTTAACAAACTAACTATCTAATGACTCACAAATTATTAATACATAACTCACAAATAATTAAATATTTAAAAATATTTTATTACTTTTTAAAATATGTTCAAATTATATATAATACAATTAATGTAAAACTAATTTAATGATTATAATTTTAAAAATAACTATTTTAAATATTTATGTTAAAATTATAAGTAATGGATTAACAATTACTATTAGGAAGTAAATTCTTACACAAATTTTTTTTTAATTTATTCAATTAATTACATTACTTAGTGTATAATTACATTTAGTTTGTAAACAAAATTATAGGTCAAGTAATTTTTTTCTTTTGCTAATTATTAACTATAAATAAATTGATTTGCTAAACATAATGTTAATTTTCATAATTACTTTAAAATTACTATAAAATACTTATCATAGATTATTAATCACATAATTTAAAATTTTATATATAATTCGTGAAATTAAAATCAGTAAAATAATTATATTAACTACACTATAGCTTTTCCAAATTTTTAATTCAGGTTTGAAGTTATAAATTACAGAATGTGAATAATTATGTTCAATTAGAAAATAATTATGCACATACTAATTAATTCTTATATGAAGTAATTGCAATGATTTTAAAGAAAATATACAAATCTATGTTACAACAATTATTATTATGTGTAACTAAGGTTTAATAAAAATAATCATTTATAATTATTTATAAAAGTGATATACTATGGATAACACTACTAGAAAAAATCTTTAAAGCTCAATCAATAATTTCTTGAATTAAAATATAAATTTAAGATTCCAAAACAGTAATTCAGAATTCAAATATCAAATTCTAGATCAAATAAGTTTTTTGAAGTTAAATAATAAATTTAAGAATTGAAATTCCAATTTTCAAATTAAAATAATAATATTCAAAATTAAAATGTCCATTTTAAGACTCAATTAATAATTTTCTGAATTGAAATATTAATTTCAATAATCCAAAATAATAATCTGGAATTCAATTTTCAATTTTCAAATCAAATAATTTTTTAAATTTTAAATTTAGAACTTCAGAATTCAAATATCAAATTTCAAGTTCAAATAAAAGTATTTAAAATCAAAATGTCGATTTTTAGACTCAATATTGTTTTTTGAATTGAAATACTGATTTTTAGATTCGAAAATAATAATTTAGAAATCAAATATTAATTTTTAGATCAAATAAGTTTTTTGAATTTAAATAAAAAATTTCAAAATTGAATTGTCAATTTTTAGATTCAAATAAAAATATTCAAAATTGAAATGTCCATTTTTAGACTCAATTAATAATTTTTGGACTAGAAGTATTAATTCTGAAAATCCAAAACAATAATTTGGAATTAAAATTTCAGGTTCAAATGAAATGATTATTTTAAAATTTAAATGAAAATTTTTCAGAGTTGAAATATAAATTTTAATATTTATATTAAAATATTTAAAATTAAAATGTCCATTTTTACAATCAATTATGATTTTCTAAATTGAAATACTAATTTTTGGATTCAAAAATATTAGTGTAGAATTCAAAAATCAAATTTTAGATCAAATAAGCCTTTTTAAATTGAAATTGAAAATATCATGTTCAAATCCAAAATCTAAAATTCAAATAATGTTTTAAACAATTGAAATAACAATTTTCAGATTTGAATAAAAAATTCAAAGGTCAAATATTAATTTTGAGATTCATTAT
>Ga0209208_10011011_pt1 | contig 11641 bp, 4 predicted proteins | sample S1TSphfallax_3_FD_187694 | JGI IMG/M metagenome (GOLD analysis project Ga0209208, IMG submission 187694) | Host-associated microbial communities from peat moss isolated from Minnesota, USA - S1T2_Fd - Sphagnum fallax MG (SPAdes) (version 2) | ecosystem: Host-associated > Plants > Peat moss >...
AACATTGATGTTTACTTTTTAAAGTTATTTACAATCTATCAGTTTAATAACATGATGTGTTATGTGGACCTTTTCAATACATAACAACATGAACAAGTAAACTAGTATGGGGAACCATTGTCTATACTTTGTTAATTTGGATGCATCTATAATCAATGATTTATGTTGAATACACTAGGTTTTTGTATTCCCATGTAACTTATCCAAAATTAACTCTTAAACATTCTATGGTAATTCCTGAAATTGTTCCATAAAACTCTCCCATGTTCCTTCCCTTGGTACTTTTTGAGGTGTAAATAAATATTTTGCTATAGACCATCCAAACTTATTTAACTAATGTAATTTCTCTTGAGCCATTTTGACAATAATGACCTCTTTCAATTTTTCTTATCCCTGATTGAGTTTGGACATTCCTCACCATCACTCATGCCAACCTTGATAAATATTATTGTAATCATTTTACTACTAATTTTTATTTTTCCATATCTTATTCATAATAAATGAAGAGATTAAAGTACATAATTATATATTTTCCCCCTTCTACAAGCATTTTTAAACGATTTACTCCTTCTTTTCTAAACCAATACATTCCGTAAAAATCCTTAATCCATGCACAAAAAAATTATTAAAATGTCCAAATAAGAAAATTCCAAATCAACTTCATACACTTTTACAACTAGTTTTTTAGTCATTTATAGTAATAGTTGTGGTGATTGTTTTTCATTAGTGATTGATTCCTTATAACAATACATTTTCATTTTTGCAACTATATGTTATAAATTCTTTTATCCATCTACACTATAATTGTAGCAAATCAAGAGGTATCCACCATTTAATTAAAACATTAATATTTGGTTTTAAATATTCTTTTTCATCTTTCATATTTACAATATGATTAGTCAATGCTACTCTTTCCACTCTTGTTAAAATAGAAACACAAACTATTATTAAAAGCCATTTTCTATAATGAGATAATTGTGTAATATTAATGTATAGTTTATAGTTTTTTAATGACCACACAACTATTTTCCCATTTAATTTCTGTAAGATCAATTTTTGAACACTTAAGGTAGTAATTTAAACCTAGATCAACAAATTCATTCCAATCCCCTGTTTGGGGACAAATTCTTGATGTAAACAAATATGCTTGAAGTATCCACCCATATGTATGGTGATCCCCAAGCAATTGATTTGCCTCCTCTATATGCAATGTAATCTTTTTTCAAGGAACAAGATTATATCCCCTTAACATGTTTCCATACCATTGTTTTGTTTATGAACATAATACCCTTTCAAACAAATTTCTCTTGTATGGTGTTGCTCAATCTTAAAAAATAATTCAAAAAAATCTTGAACATAATTAGCACCCTCCAATGACATATCATTTAATGTTTTACTAGGTTGATCAACACCAAAAGGCTCCCAGATTAGAGTAACGTTTACCCCGATATTGTAATTATATCCATTTGTTTAAGATATGCATAATACAAAATCCCACATTTAAAATATATAATTTAGCATGTTCCATCATCAAATTGTTTATTTATATAGATCAATAGGAATAACCAATATCCCTAGCATGGTTGCCAAATGTTAACAATGATTTTCTAGGAATTAAGTTTTACATTGCTATTGGATTTTTGTTTACCACGCTACACACAATACCACGTACCCAAGTAACGAAAACAAAATTTCATGAAGCCATGTACTTAGACCAACTATCAAAATGAGAATTAAATCATGCATGTCTAGTAACAATAGATAAAAACAATATGGTGTGTGTTATTAACAAAGCTTGGGTAGTAAATAATGTTTGTGTGAAGGAGCCTACTTGTCTCTCACATCTAATTTCCTTTTCCTACCTCTTTAAACCTATAGATGGTTAGTGCCCTATGATGTATTAGCAATACCAATTGCTTTGATAGGCCCTAAGTGGTTATAGTCGAATTTGGCAAGATACAAAGAAGTTACGCTTGTTGAAGTTCAATAGGGTGACTTCTTGGATTTGACATGTAATCTGATTATGTTCAACAAGGTCTCAAATACACTTTGGTAGGAGTTTGATTCAAGACTACTAAAAGTGTTCAATAAGCTTTATTTTGGTAAAAAACTATTTCTACACATTCTAAATAATGGTTCATGGAGTTTGATTAGCTCATAGGACATTAGTGAGATGGGTTTTCATTATTCATGAATATGATTTTGATGTCAAACATTAGGCTAGGACAATGAACAAGGATGTGGATGGGTTGAATAAGAACCCAAAACTTTGTGAATTGGATACCATTAAAGCATGTTGGCATGGGCAAACAAATTTGGAAACAATGTTTGGTTAACATGTATCATTTCATTGCATTTTGGCAAATGGTTGCCAAAAGGTTTCATGTCAATTCAAATGGATTCTTCAAGCATTTCTGGGAATTCAATGATTGATATTGGACCTATGAACTTTTTAGGAATCCCCAAGTCACCTACCTACAAATAAAAAGGTTGGGGGTGGGATTGACATCTAAGGAAAAGGTTAAGTTTTTCAAAAGGCCAAAAGATACCATTGGGAGGGACAACATTTTTTGGAATATGGCCAAATGCGTGTGTATGTGGTTCCACGTCCAAAAGTGCAAAAAAGCCTTATGAAACATGCCCATGAAGAGTTGGGGTATTTTGGGGTACATTATGTACTTATAGTTTACTTCAAGGCCAATATTGGTCGAAAGGCATGTATTTAGAGGTTCAACATTTTACAACTTCTATTGATCATGGGGCATGGGTATTGATGGAACTTGGATTTTGCTACATTGTTGAGCTTAACTATTCATCATAATCAATATGTGTTGGTTATGATTGAACAATTTTCCAAGTGATTGAGTTAGGTCCACTCTAGGATAAAAGTAGTGAAAGGGTTCCTTGTGCATTTTTGGACCAAGTCTTAAGTAGATTTGGTGCCCCAACAAAAGTGCTCATGGATTAGGGCATGGAATCTTGAGGATAATTTTAAGAATTGTGTGAGCAAGCTTTGATCAACCATAGGACTACTATTTGTGATCATTTTGAAATTGATGGCTTGGTTCAAAGAATGTCCATATGGTGAAAAAAGATTTATGAAAATGTGGGTTAGAAAAAGGGCATATAGGTGATTGGGACATGTAATTGCCATGGTTGGCCATGGGAAATTGATTCAATAAGCAAGCGTCTGTAGTTGGTCATGTCATTTTATGTGTAAAAAAGGTTTATCTTTTGGGGTCTTGTTGTTGGAAGGTCGGGATGGTCAAGTATGCAAAAACCATGTGCAAAATTGTGCACCATGTCACCTTCCACATGTGGATGGCCAAGTGGATCCATCATTAGCCATAGTTCCAACATGGTTATGATGCATGCTATGTGGAGAATCATGACTTTGTTGATTTGTGACCATTGTTTTAGAAGATGGTATATGTATTGTTTTACACCACCATTGTGAAAGTTCCAACAAGAATCATGTGTGTCCATGATGCACCAAATAGACATGTTTTGTTGTTTTGTATTAGGTTTTAATACCAAGATATATACATGTTCTTGAGTTAGTGGACAATGCATTTGATTCAAGGAAGCGTGCAATTTGGTTGAACATAAGAGATTGTAATTAAGCAATTAATGATGGGGCTCACATTGCACCTGACTGATTGATTTCATCATGTTTGAAATTAGACTCCTTTCATGAATCACCTTACCACTTTATGTCCTATTTGTCATAGATTTGATTATTTGTAGTAGGAGGATTTTTACCCTAGCTAGGCAGGTGATTTGTGTGCATGTTTTCATGTGTATCACTTTGTTCGTTTCAATAGCATTGCATGTCAATCTTGTAACACATGACAATTGTCAAATATTAATTCCATGTAGTTTGTTATTTGTGGTTGAAATCTAGTTTAATGTGAATGGGGTTTTAGATTTATGTGTTTTGCGGGTTTATCTATTTTCATGGTGTGACTTTAAAGTCTCATTTTTATGTTTTGAGATTCTAAAATAAATAGGAAAAAAAGTGATTATTTTATGTGTTTTGAACTTGAACTATTTTGATTTATAAATGAATTTTCTTGATTTGTGTGCATGATTTCATGTGTATGACTTTGTTAGTTTCATAGTGTTCTGCGCTGATCTTCTATAGCATGACAATGAACTGCAATTATAAATGTTAAGAACCATCCTACTACCTGGCATGTTAGGTGCAGATTTTAAATACTTGCTCAACACTGGTCTAAGAGCATTTCCACCGGTGCACAATATGTGACTCCTGACAGTAAAATTTATTGCGAAAAAGTCAAAATGTGCCGGTTTAGCTTAGGAAATTGGTTTTTCTGCACCAAATTCATGCAGCTTGCCATGGCTGGTAAAACGCACAACACAGTTGTGCACCTCCCAAGAAGAGTGTAATAAATTGGGCCTGACTGAGGCTCAGTATATCTTATTGGTCGATCATAATCATTGGTCTAGGCGGGTTGCTATTAGTAGTCCCCACGTATATGCAGTTCCAGTTACAGTTTTGTTGGTGGGGTTGCCAAAAGAAAAACAAATAAACTTAGACATTTAATTATCCAAAGTGACATAGAGAGCGCCGGTGGAGATGCTCTAAGTAGCTAAACTACCAACTCTTTCCCTCAGCTTCCAAATCATGAAAACCATGATTGCCCTGAAGTCAGGTCCTTTTAATAGAGCGAGAGGCTTGCTCTTGTGATGGCAGGTAAAATTCCAGGCCATTCTTTCAACCCAATAGCAGCTCCATTGATGATGAAGACCGAAGTCATAGTAGTAGTAGTAAGGCAGGTACTATACCTATGGGCTGTTTCAAAACTTGGCCCCAGAGCCATGATAGATTCTGTGGTTTTGTCCAGCCAGGACTTGTACTCAAAGCCAGAGCTGAGAAAGCCTAACTCCTAAATGCCTCTGATAAGGCAAAACTGACTTCTTTGGAATTTTATATTGTTAGCAATAACCAATCAAACTGTATTCTATACAGCAGCAGGAGGGGTTGCAGGTTAGTAGAAAGTAGTCAGTACTGACTCATTATGGCCAATCCACCTATAATTCACTGATTTTTGTGTCTGATAGATGCCCGAGCATAACATTTAGCAAATTAGAAAAATGTGTTTACTAAGTTTCAGATAAGGTCAAACTTTTAAGTGTTGTTGACCCTTCGAACAAAGTTGGCCACTCATGTGCTCATTCAAAAAAAAGGAGAAATTTCTACAGCAGTTGCAGCTAAGTGAGAGAGAGTCAAACACATAAACATGTGCTAAGTGCAAACAAACTTACAAAGCCGATGGCGATGTGGTCATTGGGTCTGGTATGGTTTCAGCTGGCGAAATATTATCAGTTTTCTGTCAAAACTCAATATTCTGTAGAACCAAACCTTGATCTAACTTTGTCATGAAAGGGCCACCTAATGAATTAGAACTTGGTGGTCTCTTTTTATCTTTGTGTTGAAAGGGGCATCAAATAGCACCAACCTCATCATCACACCTTACTAGGTAGAGAATAAAAATAATTCCTCTTTGTTAACCCCTAAATGTCACAGTGCACCAATTTTGGTCCACCATTCAGTGTTAGTTTGTCTTTCTATGATGTTCAGGGGTTAAGGTAAACCAGACAAACTTACCCAATGACAACAATTCCTCATTGTGAAAGTGAACAAACTAAACAAACTTGCCAAAGGACAATAATTCCTCATTCTGAAGGTGAATGAAACAAACTCACTCATCTGGTGATAACAACCCATAGTTTATGGGAAAGTCTAAAGTCTAATCAAGGGTTCCATTGAAGAATCTTTGGGCCAAATCTCCCTATGTTTGCTTCTGCATTGCTTTAAAATGTGGTGGTTGCCAACCATAGCAAGTACTACTGGAGTACTACTCTGAGATGGGTAACATACTTATCTTCATGGATGTGAAGTCAGGGACCATGCTAATGAGCCTCAGCTGATGATGATACCCAGTGTTATCATTTTACTGAAAGGAAAAGGAAACATGTAGATACTGTAGTACCTTGGCAACTTCTACACTGATTATATTATTTGTAGAAATACCGAAATTCTCAAAAAACAATTTCTCAAAGGACAAAACTGTGTGAAGGAAACTAGAGACTCTTTTGGAATATTCAGGAAGATTTATTTGACATGGAATCTTCATATTTTATTAATTATTTCACAGACATGTGAAGCTGCCCCTGTACTACAATATGAGCACGAAAGAAGACAAAGGGCTCCTCCAGAAAGGGGAAAAGGCAACAAGAGGAGAGAAGTCAGATGGGTGGCCATTGCTGGCTTGTGATAGAGACCCATAGCACTGTAAGTGCATACAAAAGAAAGTGCCTCGGCTCAGCAAGAAGTCATTACGCTCCAGTGCCCTCCCAATACACTGGGAAATTCCTGCCAGGTTTTTATGGTAGGGTGAGATGCCATTCCGTCAGGTGGTAGTGGGTTCTACCAGGGCCTATTCCAGACCATAACTGCTGTTCCTCACAGTTGATTCAAACCACAAGTGGAACTGGTATACCCAAAAGTGGAAGCAGAACACTACTGCATGTGTCACCAAGAGAAAACCTACAAGAAGTAAAGGAATAAGACACTGAACTGGGTTACATAACTCTACAATTGTAATGTTTGAACAAGGGGTGTGTCACACTGTGGCCTTGCCATTTAACATTAAAAAGTATCTTAAGGCAAAAGAAGAATTATGGAAACTCAAATATTTCATCATGCTAAAAAATAATCTTCATTAAATCCTCTAAAAGAAACCAGAATCCTTCAAGATATTATAACTCTGTAACTAATCTCAAGTTTCCATGTAAGCCAAAATATTTTCTTTCAAAAACCCTCATATAAAAATAGACCAATTATTACCTAGGGGGCAAAATCCTTTAAGCTACTATATACTCTGTAATGAATCTAAACACAATATCTGTGCCTCCGGTAGGCAAGGCCAACAAAAGCTGTGAATCAAAGATTTCCAGTACCAAAGGAACTCCTACATGGCCGAGGCGACTCTGCTGACATGGGCCTGACACTTCCAATGCCACCACAGCATATGTAGATGTTGAAGAAGGGGGATAATCAAATGTGGTAAGATCACCATCAACAATATGTGCCAAGGTAGGCTATATAACTTCTCTTTAAAAATTCTAGTGTTGACATGTCAAAGATAAATTTTGAAAACATAAAACAATCACAAAATGCTTTACACAACATGTGCACGAAACTAACTTCATAAACAACCTTATTTGCTTTGCTTGGCTTAACACAATGAGATGTATACATGTAGAACTAATTCAAGGAATGTTACTAATGACATTTATTGACCTTCCTTGTTATTTAGGTCAATAAGATAGGCCATTTGAAGAAAATGTAGATTATATAGGTCATATCTATTTTATGGAGTTTAGCTTATGGTTCATTGGATGAAGTTTTTGAATCATGTCCAAAATTATCTAGTGTGCTTCATGAGATGGTGAGCTTAGTCCCCTACAAACATTTCCACAGCCTAATGCCATAAATTGGAATTAAATATATTTTGTGTAATGCATATGTTTGGTCAACATCAATATGAAAATGGTCTTATGATCTTGTTCATATTTGTATCCATGATTCCATGTTCATCTTTGATAAATTTGATGGATAAAATTTCTTTTTGCTACACAATTTGCATGCGTTATGCAAAGTAGATTAAATTTTATATATTAGAGAATGGGAAAACCCTCAGCCATTTGGAAAAGTTTGATGAGATCAAATGAAACATAAAAGTGACAAACCTTGTTATTAACCACATTGTGAAAATGGTTTGAATCTGAGGGTGATTAAATGCTGCAGCACAAAATGTTGGTGCAAGTGTTGGAAAATTGTGTCTTCAAGTCGATCCATTCACCAATGAGTTTAACAAAACATGGTTTGGAGATGGAAAAGGGCTTAGAGGCTACTTTCAAAAGATGTTGGAAAAAGGATGGACTGAAATATCCATGAGAAATGCCTATGCATTAATCATGGAATTAGATTTAATTTTGAGGGTGCCAAAGCCTGATAACGAATAATTCAACTATGCCAATGGTAAGAACTCAACTTCAAGGATGATAAAAGTTAAAGTGGGTTGATAATGTGCTTTGTGGTTTCTCAAAGTAGATGGTGGTTAGAAATGCTGTCCAAAAACTTTTGGTAGGAAATCAAACCACCATAAGTGTTGTCAAAATTCTAAGAAGGCCCATTAAAAGAGTAGGGTACGAACTAAGGATCAAGAATAGAGTTGTTCTTGGAATGAGGGTCCAACATCAAGTGGCAGCCAAGCCTGGGACCCAAATTCCTCCTGGAATCAACCTATTCCAGGACCTCCACATAGGTACACTCCAAGAAATGCTACCCATCCTTTACCAAGGCCCTAAGTCAAAATCCCATATCCAACACTAGATGTTTCCCAACCAATGCAGTAAACCAACATGCTTCACATCTTTTAGAAGAGCTCCATTAAGGGAATGAAATCGTCAACAACACCAAAGATTGCAAAAGGTTATCTAGATTTAAAAAAATTAAAGAGGAAAATAAATCCTTGCTTTGAAGAAGAATCCGAACCACTAGAATAAGAAGACAAATGGATAAGAAAAAATGAGATGAAAAAAGAGATAGAAAGAAAGGGCGGAAAATGGGGCCCAAATTGATGACAATTAGGTTGTGCTCCATTGAGGTTTCAATCACATAATTGTTACTCAATGGAGATTCCGATCTTCACCCTGAGCTTCTGAGGGTCAACTTCTCTTTCATATGCATGTGACTGGCACATTAAAACATTGGGTGAGACCTTGCAAACAGTCTACAGAGTTTCCTGATTACTACGGTGACAGACTCTCTCCCCAAGTGTCAATTACATGGGATAATGGGCCTAATGATTGTGGCAGAATCTCTCCCCAAGTGCGCAATCACATCAGATAACAGTTCTAATAAGTGCAGAATCTCTCCCCAAGTAGGTGCCAATTCCATCAGACAATGGTCCTTATGATTCTGTGGCAGAATCTCTCCCCAAGTGCCCAATTGAATCAGATAACAGTTCTAACAAATGTAGAATTTCTCCCCAATTAGGAGCCAATTACATCAGGCAATGGTCCTTATGATTTTGTGGCAGAATCAAGAAAGTTCCAATCATAGCAGACAATGATCCTAATGATTTTATGGCAGAATCTCTCTCCCAGTAAGTGCAAAATTACATCAGAAAATGGTCATGACGATTTTTGTGGCAGAATTTCTTGCCAAGTGAGTGTGAATTACATCAGAGAACGGTCCTCATGATTATGTGGCAAAGTCGCTCCCCAAGTAAGTGCCAATTACATCAGAGAACGGTCCCTAAAGATTAAGTGGCAGAATCTCTCCCCAAGTGCCAATTACATCAAAGAATGGTCATTGGGAGGACCGGCAGCGAAGCGGAAGGGTTGCAACTCCGCTGCCGAGGTCCTCCCCAGTTCCCACTTCCCGAATCCGGAATCCGAAGAATTCATGGCTGGCTCGGAATCCCAAGTAGCGATGACGTAGCTAGCTAGATCATCCACTCGTCCGACGTCGAGTTCTGACAGTCCTCACTCCTAACTGGCTCAGCGCGGCTGCAACAGTCCTAACTCCTGACGCCTTGTTGTTATTTGTTGCACAACAATCATTCTTTCTTTCCCTGAGAGACTAGAGTCTGGACTCTGGACGACTCTGGAGTCTCTGATACTAATAACTTTACATTTGGCGAATCTCAAACTGTTGTTTTTGTTGCACTGCAGTCTGCATCATGTGCACGCACGCACGCACGGACGCACGCGCTCACACACAGAAGATCAGAGCGCCAGGCCGCAACACCATGCAACGACAACAACAAGTTCCTCGCAATCCTTCCTTCCTTCCTTCCTTCCTTCCTTCTTCGTTTGATCCCTTTCTCTCTTTCTCTCTCTCCCCTTCTCCCTGACCCCTCCTCATCATTGGTCTTATTACCTACCTACCTACTGTCGGTGGCAGCAGATACCTACCTACTGGATTGATTGATTCATTAGTTAATTAATGCTGGTATAGAATGAAGGGGAACCAGGTACCTACCGTACCTGCCTACCAACTTTCCTAGTCTACTTTGCCATCTAGTACCTACTATGTAAATGGATTCGGAATTTCAATGAAATTATTTAGGCTTTTTCCTTTTTCTTGAATTAAGGCTAATCAATTGAGTAGGATGGATGGCAATTTTTCTTTTTCTTTTTCTTTTTCTTTTTTTGGGGGGTCAATTTTGTGATGTAGCTAAAGTTGTTGATAATCCATAGGAAGGTTTAGTCAAATTTGGTTACAAGCTAAATATGAAAGGAATTTTTTTTAAAAAGAACATTTTTCTATATTTCTGGCTACTACTTGAACCATGTATAGAAATCTGGCTATTTTTCTTAAATTTCAGTCGAATTCTGGCTTCTGAAAATCTCAGAAAGCACTTCATTTTAGCACTTTCAATTTTTATTATAAATTTTTCACACTATATAGCCAGCAAAAAAAGGGTGATGGGTGGTTGGGAATCCACCACATTGGACTTGCACTTTTAGCATGCACATGTAATAAAAGCTTTGTTTGTCATAGGTGATGTTTTTGTTTTGAGGGTCTGAAGAAGAATTTATCTTCAAGCATTGGTGTTGTCAAGTAAGCCAATGGTCCTCCTTGTTCTTCTTTTTTGGTTTAAGTTTGAAGACTTGTGCCCCACATGGCATTATTTCTTTGGAGAGAACTGATGTTTTAGGGTCGATGCTTTAAGGTGTCAATTGTGCACTATTCATGCAGTGTTCTTGCTTCAAAATAATGATACTTTATTAGGGTTTCTACGCGCGCGCACACACACACACACACAAAAGAGAGAAATTAGGCAAATTGAAGCATTTTTTTGAGAATTAGACAAGATATATAACATTTTAGGCACTTTCCTTTGATTTAATTTTGGCCTAACTTGGTAGGCAGGTATGGTTTACATTTCAAGTTTTTAAAAAGTACTGATCAAAGTACCTAACTGTGTCAGAGAACAAGTTGTGTTGTGATGAAAGAATAATATTAATAAATAAAAGAAGAAGAAGAAGAAGAATTGAAGAGTAAAGAGGAGGAGGAGGAGGACACTTTTTATTAATAAATGTTACAGTCAAGTACTTGGCCTAAAGCTGTCGTCATGGGTTAGTTGTTTGTTTGTTGTGTTGTGTTGCACTGGGCAATGGAAGAGAAGACTCTAGGCTTAATGATCCGGACCCTTCTCCACATTAAATTTGTCTCATTACAACGGAAAATCAGCATAAACCAGTACCTACCTCGATCTAAGAGCCGAATGTCGCTTCATGGGCAGGAAAGTCAAAATTAAATAAATCAAATCTGAATGAAGAATGCCCCATTTCCCCCAATCATACCTTACAATCTCTCTATGTTATCTGTTATGAGTCGGGTAATGCCGCATTGAGTGGGGTTTCCCTGAAATAAGCGCCCACCCAAGACGGAGCCGAACGAAGGGAGCTTGTTTTGAGAACGCCTCACTGCAAGGTCATCGAACAGCCTAAAGCATTGGCAGATTTTCTTCTATTTTTTTCTTTTCCCCAATGATATCTGGTGTATAGATGAAATGTAAATCTATTTGCCCCCCCA
>Ga0209208_10011012_pt1 | contig 11640 bp, 11 predicted proteins | sample S1TSphfallax_3_FD_187694 | JGI IMG/M metagenome (GOLD analysis project Ga0209208, IMG submission 187694) | Host-associated microbial communities from peat moss isolated from Minnesota, USA - S1T2_Fd - Sphagnum fallax MG (SPAdes) (version 2) | ecosystem: Host-associated > Plants > Peat moss >...
TTTTAACAAAAATATGCAATAGTTTAAAATATGTCACAAAATAGGTGTTGTTTTACCATCCTTTCCAAACTTAATTTGATCTCAAATGCAAATATTTCACTTTAGGATTATATTTTTTACTAATTAAATGTGAATTAAAAACTAATAATTTTCAAAGGCACCCTTGAGTGAGTAATGCATAAAAGAAAGCCATTACTTTAATGCAATACCCACATGTGAAACACCAAAAAACAAAACCAACCATAATCGTATGGCTGAAAAATTATACAATGCTAAATTTATAGTTGCAAACATGACTAAAATAGTTGCAAACGACAACCAGTTGCATGCCAATTGCATAGTCACTAGTTGCAAACGACAAGATTTCTAGTAGTGTGGGGAGTTGTTGTTATCAAGATGAACACCAAAATCACAATTATAGATATTGACCAACGTCAATTTGAAAAGCATCCACCTCCAAGTACCGTAGTGATACACATTTCTAGTTTTGCTATAATTAAGATAATAGGATTTGATCCCAAAGAAGTGAGGCAAGGGAATCTTGCAATTATTGTAACTTTGTTAAGATTCTTCATCAAAATAGCAGTATGGTTGAAGGTTTCACATGATGACTGGAGCTATGTCCTTTTCAACACAAATAACTCTATGTTTTTCTACCAATATGGATGGCCATATTATTAGAATTGAAAGATCCCATAGACTTCATGAGGAAACCAATAGTATTCTTAAACTAAGGGATATTTGGTTACCTAAGGGAATAAGATCATTAAAGTAGAATTTTCAAGAGCTACTACATGTGTGTTAAATTGGAAACTTTACAACAATGGAGAAGGGAGATTAAATTGGATTTATATAGGTGCTGATAAGATAAGTTTCAGTAGCAAGATAGAAGGTAATCAAATTCTTGTAATGAAAGTTGAAAACGAGTGTAGGTTGAACTTGCCAAAGATTTGAAAAGTGGAAATCCTAGCAACTAGGATGAATGGAATGCAGTTACCAGGCACAAGGCAAAGAACCTACTATAGATAAACCTTTTAACCACTACCCATTCACTTTTCTACGTATAGAGAATGAAAAATGTCCCCCATATGCTTGTGATATATGGGTTTCCAAACTACCTATAGATTCTATTAGATGTGTCAAGATATTTTTGCCTGGGATGGAAAAATTATTTCAACCTGGTGATAGGTTAATAAGAATAGAACATGTTAGTGTAACCTTTAAATTGTTGAGTTGGAAGCTAGAAGTTGATGGAGATGGGTTACATCAGTTGGTTGAGGAAAGTGAAAACCACATAGACTTTTGTGTTTATCGTTGAAATAGGTTTTAAGCATAATAAGTGACATAATTCTATTTCTAATTAGTGCATACATCATGACTAGTCCTAAAGGAATGGATGAGCTCTTCTAGGGAAAGGAATTTGAAGACTTTTTGGATTGGATAAAGAGGCTAAAGATGGCATCTAAGGTATGGGGTTACGATAAATGAAGTTGTTCAAGATTGTTAAACTTAATCTACAAGGTAAGGTCAAAGATTGGTTTAAGAAATTGCAACTTGCTTTTGCAATTGGAATGAGATGAAAACTAATATGTAACAAAAATTTAGTGTTGTAGATTTTGATGAATTGAAGGTGAAAATGGATTTTGGGTGAAAGCACAATCAAGTAGACCACAATAGTAGTCTTCTCTAATTTGAAAGTAATGATTTTCACATCTAAGCATGAAAATAACTCAAGAAATCCTCCTATCATAATGGAAAACTATGGGCCTCAATTGACATCATAAAAATGTAAATTTCATAGGAATGAAAAGAAATTGCATCATAAAAGTGTGTAAATAATGCATTTGAAAATTAAAAATTAGAATGTTTTAAACTTACTTCATTTCCAAAAACCAAATATAACATTTTTAAATTACATGTTTTCACCAAATCTATGGTATAGTTTAAGGCTACCATTTTTTTTTGATTTGGACATTGTTTTAATCTACTTTCACCTACTTTTATGAAATAGAACATTTACTTGCACCTACTTTTCATTCACAATAATCTTACTTAACTATTGATTAAATATGTTTTTATCATATTTTTTCACATAAAATCAAGAACCATATTAACTTCAATCTTTCTACCCAACCAAATTACATGTTTGATAATTTTATGATATATTTTAAGGTAATTGTAATTCAACCCAAAAAAATACGTTAACTGGTCTACTTGACTATGCTTTCACCCTTCTTTCAAACAAGAGCCTTGACAAAGGGTATAATCCTATTTTGATCAGTTGGATAAGTTATTGAGGAAAGGAAAAATAAAGGAAAATGAGTAGAGAAGGCACTTCCTTGTTCATTTGTGGCTAGAATTTTTTTTAAATGTATGGTAAGGACATATGCCAATGTTGAACAAATTTTTATAACAACCAAAGATGTTAAGAGAGTTCTTAATTAATTAGGTGAAACTCCATTTGAACCACTTAAGGAAGAACAAGAGGAAGGATGTACAATGACATAATATTGGCTCGGGGGGGACACTTAATGTTATTGTTGTCAGATACATGCATCAAACAACTATTTGGGGGTTGGGGGTGGGGTATTAAATCTTGGATTTATGTTTTCCCCCACCTTATTATTATTTAATTTTCTAGTATGCACATATTTTAGCCACCTTATATTTGTTTATAATTGTTTTTAGAATCTAATCTTAGTACCTTATATTACTTTAAATTTTTAGATTTACATAATTCGAAGCTAAAAAAGTTTGGAGGTTAAAGTAAAAATGGAATGTAATTGAAATGAAGAAAATTACAATTTACAAAATTTTATTAATCACAAATTCATTTAGAAAATTTGCATCAATATAATCTAACCAATAGATGTCTTTTTCCTTTTCATAGTTCATAGTGACAATAGATATAATAAAATCTACATCACCCAATTAATATCAACTACATCATAATTAAATTTAAGATTATCAAGTGATTTATTAAACCAGTTTAATAAAACCATGGTAACAAGGCCCCTAATCGTTTTCTTAGTTATTGCATTAAGCTTGTTCATTAAAGTAATGGGTTATCTTGAAAGGCCCGATCTATTTCCAACACTCCTCTTAATTCTTTGTAATCTCCCTAACCACCATGTTCCATTATTTGTGCCATTACAAATATGAGTAGGTTTCCCAACTGTTGAATGTTCATTTAAATGTCATAAACCCAGTTTTGCTTCAATTAATTTATTGATATTATAAGTATCACATACAATCAAAAGATAATTAATCAACATTATTTCATAATAATAAAAACCCATTAATAACTAATACTTTTATTTTAAAATGCACATGCTATTATTTTTATTAAAAAAATCTAATATTATAGATTTACACATACCTTATATTTATTATAATATGGTTTTCAAAATATATATCACCCTATTTTGAAACTAATTAACTTATAATTTTTACCTCACAACCAATATATTGCACCTTATATTTTACTCACATATTTTCTACTTTTTTTGAATAGTGTCCTCCGCCCCCCATCTAGGACATTAGAGAAGTAAGTGTCTACTTTGAATGAACCTTTCATCAAATTTTTTAAAGGAACATCTTATGTTGTTGGAGCAGTGCCATTAGGAATTAACAATTCTACCATGCGTCAAATTTACAATTCTAGTGACCACATAACCACTACATGCCCACATATAAGAGGTTAGATGCAAGGTTGAGTAGCTCACTTTCATGACAAAGTGACATTGTTTTCCTATGCCCCTTTTCTTCAATTGTGTATGGTAATTAATATATCTATATACACAATAATTGACAATTGAATTTAGACAAAAAATTTCATTATGAACATATCCATGTAGTTATTTTCTGAGAAAAAGTTCATCCACTAATAGTAATGGACTTTTAAAGTCCAAAAATAGGGATTGGTTGGCTGGATTCAAAATTAAAAAATGCAAAAAATTATATTTATTTCCATTCTAAATGTGTTATAGTGACTTAATATAGGTTATAATATGAGATAAGAAACTCAAATGAAAATCCTTCCCATGAAAATTGTAGCCAAATGATAGTTATGGATTTTTCAATGGTTTGAATCAGATCATATTTTCATAAGTCCATAAAAGGTACGATTTGAACTATTTTTCAATTTTTTTCCTCAAAAGAGAATGTTTCCACAAAATCTACATGGGACAATATTAATATGGACTTCGATCACTCCATGACATATATTTGACCAATAAAATAAGAACAAATTGCCAGCTCATTACTAAGTTAATATTGTTTTCGGACTTTTATGGAATACAAAACTCGCCAATAATGAGACATTCAATCTTGCATCCACCCAAAAGACCTGAAGCCAAAATGTGCTAGTATAGTCTACCACATAAGATAGAGAAATTGTGGGGTAAACTGTGGGTATTGTTTTGGTATGGGACACACGAAAGACAAATGTTGGAAAAGAGGGAAAGATGGGAAGGCATCATCTACTACCAATAACTATTTGGAGGTTTTAGTTGATGATGAAGAAAAAACTCTTAAGCAATTGAACCACTTGTGTGGCAAAAAACATGATATTTTTTCAAGGGCCAAGATTCCAAGGAGACATTTACCTATTGAAGCAATTGAAGATGAAGCTATAAATGATCGAAAAGCAATGCTTGTGGAGATAGGAAGGGGTTATGTAGTGAGATTTAAAATATTAACGCACTTTATCAAGCGAAAGATCTCATTATCACCTATGGAAACCATCCTAGCAATACTAAGAAAATTAGAGTCTTTGGAAAGTTTTTTCAAATTGGCAAAGAAGAAAAGGGATGAAGGTTTGAAGTCGATAAATTTAACCAAGGTGGAAAGACCACCTATAGTGCGTAGAATCAACATACAAAAGAATTCTCACAACAAAACACTACATCTATTAATTGAATTGAATGATAACTTGCTTGAAGGATTGGTGGACAATGATGCATCCATGTTAATAATGTTTATAGTTGTGGTTCATGAGTTGGGCATTATGCACTTGGTGTCTAGATCTAAGGTATATAAAACAACATCTAGAATGGTGATTCAAGCTTTTGGTTGAATCATTGATTTCCTAGTAAGGGTGGTAGATGTGCAATGTTTGATGATGTTCGTGATAGTTGACACTGACAACTATGATTTACTTTTAAGTTTGGATTTTCTCATCAAGATTGGTGTGATGGTTGATGTGGAGAATGGTTTTATACAAATTAAACAAGGGCCTGGGAACAATGTACAAGTGTTGCCATTGAATATGGTGAGCATGTTGCATCTTATCTTGGAAAAGAGTCATATGATTGGAGAGAACAACCAAGGAGAAACCTTGAGATTGTGGGGTATTAGGCCTTGGGAGCTTGATGAGTGGAAAGAAAAGTTTTTTGTTTGGGACCAAAACAATTCATTGTAAGATGATGAATATGAACCTAAGTCTTTTGATGATTTTAGTGAAGACACAATAGTTGTGGTAGATGATGAATAATATGATTTGTTCCTACCACATAAAACAAAGGAAAATGAGGATTTGATGGACAATGGATTTGAAAGCTTTGTAAAAATGGAAGGTCCAAACCAAATCATGCATTTGATCTTGGAAGAACAAGTTGACAACATGTAATCTAGTGAGGTATTTGATTTTGAAAATTTTGAAAATTAGATGAAGTGCATTGCAAAGGAGGAACATTTGTGAAATGAACAATTTAATGTTACAAGGTATGTTCAAACGTGAAGGGTTTTTCAGTTGGATACAGAGTTGGGTACATTGGGAGAAGAACAACCATCCCAAACACCTAACAAAGAGAAAGACATGTGGGCAAAAATAAAATCCAAAATCAAGGTTGATCTTGATTTAGGGTTTCACAAAATTAAGTAATTGGGTGAAAGCACATTACATTGTCCATAAAATGTTGTCACAAGGTAGTTTTTACAAGATTTTAAAATTTGTAAATGGCCATGTGATTAAATATAATTGATTGGGATAAAAAAATATTCAACATTACAATTTGTCATCTATAATATAATTACATTGTATGAATTTCATGGATAGTTTTTGAATAGCCATAACATAATGGACTTTCAAAAGAATACCCAAAAAGCTATAATAGTCCATAATAAATGAATATGGACTCCATGCACCTTCATATAATGTTCTTTAATGAATAAAGGAGTTAAAGGTAATATGATGTGATATCATTGATACCAAGGAGGACTTTTTGGAAGGTTTTTTACAACCAAATTTTTTTATGTGCATTGAATTATGGTTTTTTAAATAAATCCTTTATTGAACAAAAGTAATAAAGTTCATCTTTCAAATATAAGTTTTCCATAAGGTAAACTAGGGTTGAAATTTTTTTAATAATAAATTTTGAATGATAACTTGTAAAATGACATGTTTGATTAAAGGTATCCTACTTTCACACTACCTTCACAATGTTAATTTTGGCAATTATGGATTTTCATATGTGCCTAAAAATGCTACACCTTAATGTGCTTTCACCCAACATTGGGAGCTACTTGAGCAATTCCATAATGTATTTGCATGGCATAAAGGAGAACTTAGGTGTTGCAAAATAGGAAAACACATTGTTGACACATACGGCTTTCCTCTCTACTGTACTACACCCAATAGGCTTTCTTTTTGGGAAGAAGCTAAAGTGAAAAGATAGATTGATGCATTGGTAGTTCTAGGAAAAATGAAGCCCAATTCATATGAGTATGCTTGCAAAGGTATATTGCTAGTGAAAAAAAACAACAATCATCATTTTTATGGTGATTACAAGCCATTAAATCTTCAAACTTGGTGGGATTCATTTCCCATGCTTTCGGTTGAAAATATCTTGGCACAACTTGGTGAGGCATAGTGGTTTCTTGCCCTAGATCTACAATCTAGGTTTTGGCAAATCAAAATGGCATGAAAAGACATCCGCAAATCTACATTGATCACCAAGTTTAGACTATTCAATTGGACAGTCATTCCCAAGTTGGCATGAAAAATGCAACTAGTACACTCTCCAGAACCATGATAGAGGTTTTTAGGGCGTACCTTGATAGATTTCTTAAAGTGTTTGTTGATGACCTAAATGTCCATAGTTTGAGTTCGGAAAAACATTTGGAACATCTACACTATGTTTTATTGAAGTTAAGGGAAGTCAATTTCAAACTTAACCTCAGAAAGTGTGAGTTTGAAAAAGCTAATTTGGCATTTCTAGGACATGTAAGTTGTGACGATACTTAATTAAATCCAAAGAAGATAAAAGTCATCATTGAATTTCCAGTTCCCACAATGATGACTAATGTGTATGCTTTTCTTGGGTTGGCAATGTACTACAAAAATTATGTTAAGAGCTATTTTCAAGTAGCCATACCCCTTTTTTATCTCACCAAGAAGGATTCCACTTTTAAGTGGGATTCCAATTGTTAAAGTGCATTTGATTAGTTAAAAGTTACATTGGTCACAACTCCCATCCTAATCAAACTTGACTTCACAAAGGCATTTATATTGGATGTTGATTGGTCCACCTGTGGTGTTGGTGCCATATTGTCATAAAAAGAAAGGAGGTGGGAGTGAATCATTGCTTATGTTAATAAAAGATTATTTCGGGTTCAAAAAAAGTTTCACCCTAAGGAAGGTGAATGCTATGCATTAGTTTAGGGTATCATGCATTTTTGGCAATACCTTTATTGAAACCACTTTACACTTCGCATAGACCATAAGCCATTGGAGTGGTTAACTACTATGTCAAATGCCTATGGATGGAGGGGTAGGTGGATCAATACACTACATGACTTTAGTTTTAACATTGTACACATAGTGAGTTCTAGGCACACCAAGGTAGATGCATATAGCTAAAATCCTATGGACATTGGTGATGAATAGGAGGATTTGATGGAAGAAATCCAAGTTTTTAATCTAATGATCACGCTAAGTCATTCACAAAGGGAAACGTTTTGGACTAAAAGAAGAAGTTCCAAGATGGGAGTAATTATGCAAGAGTTGCGTAATCAAAGTTTATTGAACAATTTGTTTATGGTTAAAGTTGGAGTGATGGAAGTGGGAGAAGCTTAGATTCATTTTGATAGTGAATTGAGTAACAACACTACTTAATGCATGGAGAAGGTGGATGGTATGAATGAGTCTAGCAAGCTGAAGAGGAAGAAAAATGAACTATGGGATGTCAAAAATCATTGGCAAATGATTGAGGAAGCTTAAGCACTTGCTAATAGAGAGATGGATACAAGCAACTTTGAATCGGACGATGATTGGGAAGATGCCAAGAATATGGAGATTTGGGAAGACCACATATCCATGTTTGTCTTGGAAAACAATCAATTGCCAAAATAATGTGGTGATGTACAAAAGGTTAGGTTGAGTATTTTGCATTACTACTAGAATAATGACAACCTAATTTCAAAGACCTAATAATGCCTAGACCTAATAAATGTCAATAGTTGATTTTGGATCTCCATAAAGAGATTGGGCATTTTGAAGTAGGAAGGATGTTGGTAGAAGTCAACAAGCACTATTTTTGGCATAATAGGACTTAAGAAGTTCAGGATGTGGTGAGATCTTGCAAGTAGTTTTAGCTGGTTAAAAGCACGAGTTATATTAGGTCGGAACCTATAGAATTCAACAGTATCCCAATTTGGGATCAATTTTATAAGGTAGCGTTTGACAAAATTAGTCTTTTTCCTAAAACGTAAAATGGTAACAAGTATGTTTTGGTTGCCATAGACCATTATTCCAAATGGTGTGAAACAAAAACAATCATAGACCATGACACATAAACTATTGCTAAATTTTTGGAGGATGAAGTCATCTATAAATTTTGCTTCCCAAATATTTTTTTCCCAATAATGACTTAGAGTGGTCTGTTGATTTTGATTTGTTGTGCAAGAACTAGGGGATTGTACATCTTGGTACATTGCACCTAAGTGGCCAAGGTGTAATGTGATGGTGGAAAGACTAGTCAAGACTTTCAAACATGGACTTACAATTTTATTTGATAACCCTAAACATACATAGGATTGGGATAAACACCTACCTAGGATTTTATTTGGGTATAGGTGTGGAGTGCAATTGAACACAAAGTTTTCTTTGTATATGTTATTGACAAGGAGGACTCCTCATTTGAAAGCTTATAATTCTTTGAGTCCCTTGGTTCAAGCTTATGATGATGATGAAAATCCTGCCACTATTACATCGAAGATGATTAGTAAACTACTGTTCATCTCAAAAATCTTGAAGAAGTTTCAAAATACATTTGTCAGACCCAAGTCAAATAGGAATGAGCATATGCCTCAAGGAGAGGTAAGTAGATGTTTTCGGGGTTCAAGGAAGGAGAAACTTTTGTGAAGATGAAGAAACCAAGCAAGAAGAAGTCGGTTGCCTCTTGTTGGGAAGGTCCCTATTTAATTATAAGGTATCTAGATGGTCATGGCTTTTTGGAGCAAGATGAAGGAGGGAAAATTTGTGTTGTTAAAGGCAAGAATGAAAAAATGTGGGATAGACTTCAATGTGATCTACAACTGTTCCACTCTGCATTTGTGTTGTCAAGATTGGGGCACTCAATTTAATTTGTAAGGGAGACATTACATTTGTAATGAAAAATTAGGAGATAAAACCCTAATGGATTATGTACAGTGCCATCATCTATTGGAAGTTGAAGACGACCAAATTTCAATAGTTGATGGTGATTAATGGTGACTAATGGTGAGTCTTGTGAGTTTTTGTTTTTGTATTGTTTTGTTCTTTTACAAGTTATGAGCTTGTTGAGGTCTTTATGAGTGACAAAGTTTAATTTGGGTATGGCTCTTTTTATGGGTGAGCTCTATGTGGTGTGGTGTTGCTAGGAGGAATTTCCTTGTCGGACATCAATCAAGTTCGGATGGTGGTTGAAGTTAAAAAGGTTGTAGAGCTTCTATTACAACAACTAAGTTTTTAGTGGTTTTTGTTTTTGGTTTTTGGCTTTGGCTTTCGACTTTTGGAAATGCTCTCATTGACATTAGAAGGAAGAATGCCTAAAGGTGGAGGCTATGTTTTGTCTAAAGGAAAAATTACTTCCATTGCACTATGGACCCTTCAGAGAGCTGTAGTCTCACAATAAGAATAAGAGTAAGAGTTTATGATTGGGGGATGTTGCAGATCACTATGGTTCTTGAGAGTGACAAAATTTGTCAAATAGAGGTCTAGGGCATTATGTGGGTATGAGGGAAGAGAGTGCTTGATTGGTTCAAGACCTCAAGATGGACCTTGTGAATCTATTTTTGGTGGTGTTTCATCTGGCACTTCAGTAGGGGCTGATGGGTTGCACATGATAAGTCACTGGAGGAAAGCGTATCTTCAGTATGAATCACTATCAGATCTTCACTTCCAAAGTTTGCCTCCTTTCTCCAGGTCTTTCTGGCCACTGTTTGTTTCAGGGTTTTTGTGTTTTGTTGGGATGTTCAAGTCTGTGAGGATGAGTGCTCTGTTTGTTTCAGGGTTTTTAGGTTCTGTCGGGATGTTCAAGTCTGTGAGGCTGGGTGCTTTGTTCTGCCAAACACTATCAGTGGAAGCTCATGAGAATAAGATCCGAGCAATCTGACCCCCATAGGCTCGTAGAATTTAGTTTTCTGTTGCAATCAGAAGAGTTTGAAGTTGGACGGTGTATTTGTTCTATTCATCAAATTGAAGAATTTTGTTGATTATCCAAGCTGCCATGTCCTGTTCATTGTTATAAATTTATTGATGTGATAGAGACATTCTTGTGACCCTGTTTTTCTGTACAGAAGGACCAACAGAGAGGTCCAGGAGTTCCAAAAACTCCCTATTACTGTAGTACAGGGGCAGGCCGCAGCACATGTCTGTGGAGTAATTAATTAAGTTTGAGATTCCATTTCGAAAAATAGACTATTTCAGAATATTCAACAAGACTCTTCATTTTCAGTAAAAAGAAAGACTATCCTTTAAGAAAAGTAAAATTTGAAAATATCAGCATTTCTAAATATAATATTATTTGTGCAGAAGCCGCCAACGTACTAGGGGAAGGTACCTGTTCCAATTCCAATTCTGTCAGAAAAACATTCTTTTGACAATGCTTCAGAGAACGTAAAAAGTGGAGGAATTGAAGTCAGTGGGACCCAAATAGGTACACGGAGCAGGAAGCATGCCGGTTGCCATCCCAGCCGTCAGCCACGAGTGATACTTTTGACTCTTAAATCTCAATTCAAGAGCGCATCTTGCGGCGACTCGTTATCAGAACATCCGCAGACATTCTCCTGCAATTTCCAACGCGCTCCGCCATCCCACATTCATCTCTCAACCCGGCTATAAATCCACCAGCGCACTCTTTCATCACTGCATAATCGACTACAACCTTCTTCTTCTGCTTACACCACTCCTTCCATTGTGAGCTCAACATCAGGGTCCTTCGTCATACACTTCTTTCCACCCAACTAACGCCTCTACTGTATTCGACTAGATTCTGACAAGTAGTAACGGAGTTCCGTACAGGACAGTTTTTCCACATCATGGCGGGGAGGTTCTCAGCTTACCTGCATCATTTTACTTTAGCACTTCTCGTGCTGCAATTAGCTCTCTCACCCATGATGACCATGGCATCAGATGCTGACCCAGAACAAGACTTCTGT
>Ga0209208_10011013_pt1 | contig 11636 bp, 12 predicted proteins | sample S1TSphfallax_3_FD_187694 | JGI IMG/M metagenome (GOLD analysis project Ga0209208, IMG submission 187694) | Host-associated microbial communities from peat moss isolated from Minnesota, USA - S1T2_Fd - Sphagnum fallax MG (SPAdes) (version 2) | ecosystem: Host-associated > Plants > Peat moss >...
AGGGAAACATTTGGTTAGGTTTTTACACTGATTATTATAAGGAAACCTATGTTAGGAGCAGCTCTTCTAACCCCTAAATGCATGATAAGCCAGAAATTTAAAAAATGAAAAAAAACCCAAAAAAAAAAAAAAAGGAAAAAAGGAAAAATTGATGCACCAAGCAGAATTCCTTTTGTCTTTTTTCAATTATTTTTGGTGCATGTGGAGTGTGATAATGGGCCCCAAATGGCATGCTGACCACATAATTCCATATCAATGTTTGGATGAAAAAGAAGGCATGCAACCATGTGGAAAGGAGGGGTGTGATGGAGAACAAGGGGTTTTCACTCTGAAGCTAGCAGGGATGAGTCACCCAAGCGTGTCAAGGATAGTGTAAGGAGAGGTTGCAATTATATGTGGGAGGGACAAGTAGGCAACAGTTATTATGGCTATTCCACCTACAATTGGTTGAATTTTTTATTGTGAAATGTATAAGTGCATGTGTGCCTTTACGAAGCTTTCATAGTTTGAAAATTTGAACAATTGTATGGACTAGTGGGTGCCCGTGGCCGAAGGCCACCTTGAAGTCCCCCGTGAGTGCCCGTGACCTTGGGCCACTAGTGAAATGACTGAGTTAGGGTTTAGGGTTTAAACCCTTGTTGTGCTAGTCACTTGGGCTCCTGCGCTCACACCTAGGCATCTGAAACAAAAGGGTCTCTATTGCTACTTGTTTCTGTGTAGTTACCCTTCTCATATACAAAGACAGAGGTTAGGTTAGGTTTCGATTAAGAAGATTATGTTTTGAGAGGTTACTCTAAATGAAAAGGAAAGCATTATGTGAGGTTTTTATGATGAATGTTATGTTGTGAGAGTTCCCTCTCAAGGAAAGGATTGAGTTATGCTATTATGAGGAACATTGTGTTGTGAGAAGTTCCTTTGAAAGATTAGGTTATGCTATTATAAGAGATATTGTGTTATGAGAGGTTAGATTCTAATGTTTAGGGGTCAGTCTTAAATTAAGGGGCCTAAGGTGAGGTAATTGTTCTCCTCCCTGCATTTTGGGTTTTGGGTATGTCCACCACCTTGGGGCTTTACCCATTGTAAAGCATGAGGTGAAGGTTATCATGAATCTAAATGTACCTAGATCACAAGGCATAGATCATTTGTTAATGATGGATTTTTATGTATGTGATTAATTTATGTATGTACACAACAATGTTCTAATTTTAATTTTGTGATGTTGTATCCATGGTGAACATCCCAAGAAAGATTTAGTATTAAATGATGACATGTAAAGAATAATGCAACTACTCCTTAAGAGTGGGATAGGTCGTAGTGTAAGATAATGCTTAAGGAGGCAACCTTCTTGAAGTAAGGACAAGTGGTAGTATAGAAGGAGTTCACATTCGGAACAACACATCTGAAGGTGTTAGCCCATCTGATGACTTAGCAAACAAAACAAATTCATTTGTTTCACACGATTCTTGTCAGATATCATGACAAGAAAGGAAAAAAGAGACATTGGGCATTTCACGTTTTGATGTATGCAACTGAGGTTCAAATCAAATCAAAAATAATAATTTGGTTCAAATAAATTGAGTGAAATTCAAATTAGGTTGAATTGATTTTAGATTCAATTTTTAAAAAATAGGATGCAAATTGGTCCAAAAGGTATTGAAAATCTGTCTGTTACTGCAGTCATCTATGATTATGACATTGAAAAAGAAACAACTTTCAAAAGACACAAATCCAAAAAACCACCTTTACATAATCTTTTGTATGATCCACAACATTCCATTTGGAATCATCAATTAAGAAAACCATACAAGAGATCCCCCCAATACCAACTCTGAGTTTCTCATCACTGAAATTAAATAAACATTAAATAAAATGTTCATTATCAACTTTCAAATCACTTGTAATTACACTCTAAAACATATATAATTATGGTACATCATCAAAGAAAAAGTGTTACACCATTTTAGTACAACAATAGTAGATTTATGATCTAAAAATCTGCATTTAAATGTTATTTAAATTTACATCTGTTTGCAAAGACTCTAATTGCTTTTGAAAACATATGAACGGAAGAGCTGTCAAGAAAAATGAGTGTTATGCCATCATAAAATATTTTTAATGCCATTATAAAGCATCAAACCTTAGTGTGGTGCTTATCGGCTTACCCTCCAGTGTGCCATACATACTACAGATCTAATATCAATTCTTATCCTTGCAACTCCATGTGAGATTTTCCTCATTCCTTACCCAAACTGAGCAATTTTTGTGTCATTGGACATGCAACCTGGTGGGTTACAAATGTTCTTTGAGCGTCAGAAGTGAAGTGAAGGAGCAACACAGAAAACACAAGAAGAGGATGAGTGATAGTTTGCTTCAAAAATAAGATTTTAAACAGCTCTAGACCCCTCCCTAGTTCCAACTCCTATCTTCATCATTTTTAGTTCATTTTGAGTGACTAAAAACCCGATGGGTGCATCGACTAAAGCTTTACAAAACTTCTTTCTATTCCGAAGGCAAGATGCAATGATCCAAGATTTTAAGCTTGTAGTCCTAATTTGTTTTAATTCACTGAACACTGAACCCTCTTACACCAAACACCCCATATCTTTTCGATTCCTTTATTGAATGGAAAAATTCTTGGGATGTTAGAAGTGCTAGGTGAAGGGGTACAAATTCTATTGGAGCTTCAGAAGCAGAAGAACAATATGTGAGGATTTGACCTCCTTTGAGTTCTTAAATGTCTGCTCATCAAAATATCCAACCTGCGTGATGAGCATCCCAGGGCAAAATTAAGCATTTTTTGACAATAGTTTTTAGAAAACTGTCCAAAAGTTTTCTCCAAATAGTAACAAAGTGGCAACAAACTTTTAGAGGAAATTTAACAATTGTGCAATTTTTTTCAAAACCAAAATTTCCCTCACTTTTTGGACAAACATTTTGTTGAAAAAATTCTAATTTTTATTTCTATTTTTTTTTGGATTGCCTCAGTGCAAAATTCATCACCAAAAAAACATTTCTCCCAATAGGAATTAATGATAATGAATGAACCTATCTGTTAAGGAAGGTTGTTCGTTTGTTTTCTCATATTAAGATCTCTCAAACAAAGGGAGGTGGGCAGCTGTGATTTTGTTACCACAGGAAAGCCCTCAATGAGTGGAGGTGATTTGAGGTGATTTCATAATGTGGTTTACACAACCAATGTAGAAGTTATTAAGTTTTGCATATTTTCATTCAATGAAAACCAAGAATAAAAAAATTAAGGAAATTGGGGGTGCACTCTTGGTACTGTTGGAATACCCTTGATGAATACAGATGTGCCTGAGTGGTTTTGTAATTGAGTTGTTGAGTTTTCAGTAATTTTTGTTCTTGAGAATTCAACAAAAACGAAAAAATCAGTCTTTTACAGAAATTGGATTTCCCGCAGCCATATATACTTTGTAAAACTACATTACATATTACTTAGTGAGTTTTCAAGAACCTTGCAAACCATTTCACCCACCAAGCAAGTCCAAAGCTGATGGAAGAAGATGCATTTCTGCCAAGCAATTTTTGGAAAATTGAAAAATGCAAAGGAAACATGCCCCCCCAATGGGCTAGAGTTTGAACATTTTTCAATAACATATGAGAACATTGAGAGAGAAATTGCACCTTTTCCACCATATGCCACACTTGGTCAGAAATGTCCAGACATTACTCTCATGTGCAGCCATAACTCTTCTTGATCATTGGCTGCTGGCTGACTCAGAAATGCACTTTAGAACGAGCTTGAATTTTGCTTGTTCTGATAACCTCATCTTCCTGTACCCAGGCTGGAAAGCCCTAAACCTCACAGCGAAGTTGCTCAAGCCAAGCTGGGTTCTAGAACTGGAAGTAGCCTCATGGATTGTACAAGAACTGCACAACAAAAGCTGAGATACACTTATGAGTAGATCATTTTCCAGCCTGTAGATAAGTGAAGCACGCCTCTTTCAAAAATCCTCTTCCAAGACAAATGTCCACAGTAAAAGGCCATATAGTGATACAAATCCCAGAACATTGTAGATCCTGTTGGTGTTGCATCGTAAATCCAACTATTTGAAGTCCACATCATTGCAGTTGACAATGCACAAAAAATAAGACAAAATTGATGAGAATAGAATCAAGTCAGCAAGTCATCATACCACTTTTGTCATTGTTCACAAGAACTATCACCTCCAAATGTCACTAGCAATTCAAGTAAATACCTCTGAATTGTTGGCAGAATGTCTGTTCCAATAGTCTTAAAAGAACATATTTTATAGAGAGACCAAGTACATGTCTCCTTGGATAACATCTCAGCATATCTATGTGTGGGACAAAATACCAAGGTCATAACTTGGTTGATTTGTGGAGGTCCTCCTACATTTGGATTTCATTAGGAGAATGCCAACGCTTCCTCTAAACATAGAGTGCAAAGGTCTTCCGCTGTACACAGAAGCTGTTGAATAGCAAAAGCTCCATACCTTAAATCATGAAGCTCAATACTCGACCAAGGGGCAAACCTCCCTGGGAATCTATAATGCTCGTGATGACCCTGCTGCTGGTTGGGTTACACATTGAGTAGGCTGATACCCTTTACACACCTTTGTTTTGAAGCTGGTTATAGTGATGAATATCAAGTTTTGTAAAGAAACAGGTAACATGAAGAATGATTAATTTGCACACCAAATTTAGTGAAACTTAATATGCAATTTGTGGAAGAAACGGTGTAAAAACCTATCCTGCCGGGAAGAGAGGAATTTGCGGAAAAAATCATGCCGCTGGGAAGAGGGTATTTTTTTCACGTGTGTGATATCAGGTAAGTGCTTCTGAATATGCTTATGGAAGGCAGACACAGCCCCTTCAACACCATCTTCTTTTTCCATTTCTCTTGCAAGTTCCACTGCTTTCCTTTTCACCTGCACAGATTTGAACAAGTCACTTAAGAGATACCCATCCAAATGCATCTAGAGATAGCCATTCCAACAATTACTCAGCACCTGCTAAACGTGGAGATCTACTCAGGTTCTGCTGAATCATCCTCAGATCTACAGATGACCTTTAAAGTTGTGTAAGTGGAAGGGACAAAAGCATGCTCCAAGACAGGTAGCCCCTAAGCTCAAATGAAAAATAAGATAAAAGGAGGAAAAGCACATGGCCTGGAATTCCAAAGACACATCAACTTTCAGGATCTTTGCTGGTTGACCAACTTTTTCTCACCTCAGGGTCCAACATAAACTCAATGGCACTAATGAGCTTATCAAGAGTGACATGGGAAACAGGAATTGGCGGTGGTCCCACACCCTTCTCACTAACACGCTCACCCCAGAATGGCTGATCACCAAAGAATGGAATTATTGCTGTAGGACACTGCAATTGTAGACCCAAAATGTCAGCACTCTACAACATTGTTTTCATAGTCCAAAACCACACTAACAAAGAAAGCTTCATTACTGATGCCATTTTCATTGGGTTACCACATCTCCCATGCAGTATGAATATTGTCATCATTCAAATTATGAAGCTGTCTGATCTGGTTCCCATGCAAGTGATAAAACAATCCAGTTCCCACAGATTAGAGCTGACATCTTTGACAACTAGATGACAACTGAATGACATTTGGCACTGGCAGCATCTTAACAGCATCTTAAGAACAATTAAATTCAGCACTGGAGAGGGTGAAGGGGTATGGTGTGGTATATGAAAGTGTAAAAGAAAGGATTAACATTCTGCTCAGGGAAAGGAGAGTACCGCAGCCTTGAGACCTGCAGCTGTTGTACCTGCCCCACCATGATGAATCTGCAAATGCATTCAGACACAATCACCATCAGGTCACAATCAGAGTGATGATCAAATGTCAAAAGCCAATCTCCACAAGCAGGTCTGAATGAAATGTGTAAAGATGCTTTCCAGGTCAGCATGTGTGTAGATCTTCTGCTGAGGCACAACCATATACTACTAAACAAGAGGATTCCTACTCCATCCCAAGTATCACAATAAATTGGAAGACTAACCACAGCAGCACACTGAGGAAATAGCCAGTCGTGGGGGCAGTCAGAGACTAGGTACACAAAGTCTGGAGTTACGGGCACTGCACAGACATAAATAAGAGAGCCAAAGTGAACACAACCTTATCATGAGAGTTCTTACTAAGGTCTCAGAATTCCAGAATGATATCATGCAACAGGACAGAATCCTCAAACTAACAATCAATATCCCACAATCTCAAAGGTGTAGGTGACACAATGAACCATGCAAGGTACACCAACCATTTCTCAGTGTGGTATATGAATAAAAATAGGATAACTGCAGAAAGAGATTACATACTGTTGCCAATTTCACCCCAGCCCTTGCCAATAATACCACGCTGCCCTGTCTTTTCAAGAGCTTCAACGATGATCTTTGTCATGCCTTCTGGATCTTCAATAGGCTTTTGCAGCATTCATCCACCCAGCATGCCAGCAGAAAAATGCCTGATCAGACTCAAGGGCATGGCATCCAATAAAGAACTAGAATCATACCGTGGCAAGTTGTCATAATCACAGCACTAAGCATAATTTCTACTCTACTTTTCACAGGATTCAGATGTAAATATACTACACAAAGAACCAACCAATGATGCTGCTTTCAAGACCAGTTATACATTTTGCATCCAATCGGCATGTTTTAGACTAAAATACTTATCACCCAAAACAGCCAGCAAGAAACAATCGCATGCATCTATGAGTTTGCATAGAGATCTCCACAACAACACTTTCAAGGTTACCCGACAAAGAGTGCAGTCATAAACTTGTGAGAGTTGCTCACAAGTGTAGACCTTCAGCTTCATCATGGATACCACTGATGAGCTGCATGACTACCCACTGACTTCATTGCCTCCTGATGGCAGGTGTAGATAAGTACATAAAAATCTGCCTAAGGAAAACATTTATAGTAGAATTTGCTATGACAACAGCATCATCTCAGTTTTGTCATAGTTTAATCCAACCTTCCTGTGATGGGATTTTCAATGCAATGACATCCTGCAATTTGGTTGGCTGGCAATTTGGAACTAGAAAGATACTTACAAGGCTGCCAAAGCCAATATAGATAGGTGGCTTCCCAGCTCCTAACCATTTAACCATATCGTCTGGAGGCTTGTAACCTTTCACTAGGTTCAGAAAACAGAACCCTACCACATCCACCAGGGGTCCCCAATCTGCAAAAATCAGACGTATATTTTTCAGCTACTCTACATCTCTCTCAGAGCCTCATCTCCAAGCAGTTCTTCTCAAATTCCCTCTCTCTGTGTACTATAATCATGCTTCAGTCTGGTTCTGAGCTGTAGTCAGAATTTTCTGCTCACCTCATCTCTACCCTGTTAAAAAGCTTCAATGGTGCTCCTTCTAGGATAGATCAAAAAACAATTGGTAGCAAGCATTAACTTATCAGTCAACTATATCACTGTCACATCCTAGAGGGAGGCCAAACCCACACCTTTGGGCTTCGGCACAAGGTGTGGACTCCAGATGTATCCTGTTGGCAGTTGATTAATAGAGCCTTGTGAACCACTCAAGTAGCTGATGGGACGCAGCTTTAGCTGTTTCTTCCGGTATCCATTGATGATGTCTCGTATGCCAAGCCAGATCAGCGAGTCCACCACTTGGTATGATAGCTGATGAACAGACAACTTTTAAAACCATGTAAAAACAATGCCTGTAACATGGTTCCAAGAGTATATCTGCATAGACAGATATATACAGTGCAATGTTCATGGGAACCCTGAATGAATAACCCCAGAAGACTTTGGGTTTGGAGCACAGGTAAAGTGTTGAGGTATGAAATTAAATGACCATCCCCAAAGCAAATAGACAACAATCAAATTGCAGTGAAACCATCATAATAAGCATGACAAAGGCAGGTAGTCTCATTTACTCGATAGCCAGCTTGCTGCTTAACACGGGACAATGGATGTGGAAATGCACTGGTTGGCCTGTACATGCCAGAAATATATCTATGAGATTGCAGAGAAATCTCCACTACAACACTTTCATGGTAGGATGACAATGTGTATGCTAGAATAGTACATCACACAAGAGGACTCCTTGCAAGCTGGACTCCTTGCTAAGCTGGACTCAGACATTCTTGGCAAATTTGCATATGCTACTATGAGGACATCTCAAGTGGAAGTGCATTAACAGAACACTTATTGCTCAAAGTTGAATACAAATCAGATGATCAATTCACAATTTGCTAATTAGTACCATCAAAAACCTGACTTTGAACATCAATTGAGGATTGTTCAGAACTGAGAGGTCCAACAAGAACAACATCCTCAGACATTCAACAAGCCTCAAGCTTTCCCATAGTATATGACAATGGTGAGAAAACATACGTCCAAGGCATAGTGAAAAATATGTGCAATGGCAACTTGAGATATTCTGCCACATGTACATGTCCTGTTGAAAAACAGCCAGCAGAGTACATCAGAAGACAAAAGTCAGGAGCCAAGTTAAGAGAAGCACTATCTTTGTTTAGGCCCATGGGTCCAATAAAAAATGTATGCAAAAACCTCATAACCAAAAAAATTCCTAGGGGTTTGCAAGACAAAGGAGCATGAGAGAAAAATAACACAAATAACCAGACCTGAAAGGGAGAGGGTGAGTATGAGGAAGCAGGACCCTTTGCACCAATTCAAAAGGAATTTCTCTCTATGTAGGGGAATATGTGGGAACTTCAGCAAAAAGGCAAGTCACCTAATAGTCTAGAAAACAACAATAGAAGCTACTGTCTTTACCATACGCTGGAGGGTTTGCAATTATTGCATGAGGATGGAATGGAAGACCAGAATCCAGGTCCGGTTCAGTACAAGCAGGCAATAAAGAGTAAACAATTGACTTTATTTGCTTTCTTTGTGTTGCAATTTCAGAGTGTCCAGATGGCAGAAAACCCTTATTCTTCACCATATCTGTCAACAACCACACATGAAGCATCTTACTGAAACAATATGAATGTGCCAAACTGAAAACGAAAAAGGTAACCCTGCAACAGTGACATTTTCCCCCTTCACTCCTGCAATAGTTGAGTTTTAAGCACTGTAGCAAAGCAGGGCTATCTGCTGACTTCTGGGCATACTTAAAGAACTAGCAAGAGTGCCTCATGACAAAAAGGTCAGTACAAAAGTAGACATACATTCAGCTAGAATTTTGGGATCGCCTCCTAGTGGATAAAACTCCAAGCCTTCTTTCCTTACAAAGTCACGAAAGTTGGCATGTGATGCCAATCTCACTTGATGCCCATGCTCCTACACATACACAAGCCCTTCTTTGTAAGTAGAAGAACCAAGATCAAGGGATGGAAATTTTTCACAGGATAAAATTTAACACAGACTGGATTAGGGGCCTCTAGTGTTATCTACACTAATTGGATTCTTCCCAATGCTTAGAAGCAAGTTGTGTGCTGTAAAAATGAAACATCACTTCTGCACAGATACAGCAACCACATTTGTGGTGTGTACACATCCCTGGGTACAATTGAACTTCTCACACATTATTTCACCCACCGAGTGAGAGACAAAGAGGATGGAGGGAAGGCAGGGCAGACTGAAACCTGCAATCTCTTCCCAATGGCAATAAAGGGCTGCACATCACCTCGAGTACCCACAATCAACATCACAATTCTGAGTGGAGGGATGCACTGTGGCTCAATCTCATCATCTTCCTCTTCCTCTTCATCTTCAACCACCTCTGGCACATCTAGTTTTTTTCGTTCATCCATTGCAGCTGGTCCAAACAAATCTTCAGCTAGACGAGCAGTCTGTCCAACATCAAACTCCACTGCTCCATCCCCTTTGATGGTACCCAGCCTTCTCACAAGCTTTTCCTGTTACAAGACAATGAATTAAATAAAAACAAGGTAGCAAAGTGTGATACAGCACTGGAGTCTTAACACAACATATGCAGCCTTCATCGTGCTACAAATGTCTACAAAAGCATCAGTCTTGGTGCCTTTGTCAATGCTCAGTTTACAGTTGATGACCTCTTATTGTTATTTGTTCTTGAATATTCAGCTGTCCACTGTTTACCTATTGAAACACAGCACATCACAACCACATCTGATGATAAAAGCATTGAACTCCTCTTCTCCAGAGGCATCCTAATGATCAGCTCTATATCAGATGGCAAGGGTGGCAGTTGATTAAAATATGAAAGGTGCAGGAAAGGGAAACCTTTTTCCGATCTAAAGCCTTGGCCTCTGCTATAATACGAACATTCACATTGTTTATATTTGTCTTAGTTCTCCTCTTTTGAGTGGTAGACCGTGCTAAGCGCCCTTCATTGACGTCATGAGAGGAATTGCTTGGCATAGATTTTGTCCTCGCTGACACTCCAGCTGACAAAACACAGATCATATTGCACATATTGATTGTTGTAAGAATAAAATGAAAAGTTAAATGTTCAGTCCTCAACTGGTGCACAGTGCAGTAATTGAGTAGTGACAGAGAAAGACCTGCTGATAGGGAATGCTCACTTCTGTGGGCACTCTCTGCCTTTTGTGTCATTAAGGTACCCTCCTCTGTAAATGAAACTTGCTCTTCTTTCTCCTCAGATAGTTTTGTTGAGACTGCAACAGATGGCATCCACACGGGCAGTGATTTTGTGGCCTGTATCAATCGGCCAGCACTGAAATTTGTTACACCCTCCATATCAGTTTTGACCTTCAAGTCAAAAAGCTCTGACTTTGACATTTCAATGGCAGGAGTATCCTGTTGTTGCTGTGTTCTAGTTGCCATAGCTGGGAGCTGAGGTTCACTGTGTGTATAAGGGAGCTTTCCAGAGACATTTGACTTGGGACTTGAAGAGGGATTCTGAAGATCTTCAATCATTTGTTCCATATCACTGGAAATGGGAGGTGTGGCATCAGACTCAAGATCTACAGTGGAAGTCATATTGCACATATCTCCAAAGCCATCTCCACCCAAGGAATCAGGGACAACATCATTCCCGTTGTCAGACCTGTACAAGTGTTCAAATATCCTTTGTCAGAAACTAGGATGCATCCAGCCTCTACCAAGAGAATAACTCTGTCTCTTTTCTGCTGCCCACCAAGAATCAAACCTACTGTTTACCATGGTTGCCAAACAGACCTGGAAACAGAACCCTGTAAGGCTGTATTAGATTTGTGAAAGCCATTTTGAAGCTCGCCATTCTCCTCATAGCTGTCATCCATCTCAGATTGAATCCCTTTACTCTGAAGAACTTCAGCTCCCACATCTTTCCTATGTGTCAACATAATTCCATTGTTTTCCTCACTCTTCTCAGCAGCCATAACTTACTGAGATGGCAAAGTAATCGGGCCCTGCTCACCAGAAGAAGTGCTGAGAAGAGTTGAGCAATGTCCAATCAAGGTAGAGATTTACTTCTCTCCAAGGGATCAGAATCCCTTAAAGATGTATCATTTCAGCACTGCATGCTATGCTTGTCCACCTAAACTAACAATCTTGAGCTCTTATCCTGCAAGAACACAGCATTCCATCACATTTCACACTCCTTACCATCGGAGCTTGCAAAACAGTTCTACCTTCTTGTAAAAAAACTGATATTCAAAAACTTGTATCCACAGGAGGGTTTAGGGTCTCATTCTTCACTGTAGACAATCTTCGG
>Ga0209208_10011014_pt1 | contig 11636 bp, 6 predicted proteins | sample S1TSphfallax_3_FD_187694 | JGI IMG/M metagenome (GOLD analysis project Ga0209208, IMG submission 187694) | Host-associated microbial communities from peat moss isolated from Minnesota, USA - S1T2_Fd - Sphagnum fallax MG (SPAdes) (version 2) | ecosystem: Host-associated > Plants > Peat moss >...
CCCTCACACATGTACATCAATCACATATTAGAATTAAAATGTATTGCACCTGAGATCTTGGTAACTTGTTTAGAAATTGAGAATAATGTGCATTCAGAATTGACCTACCATGGCAAACACCATGTTAGAATTGCAATGTACTAGATAGTTAAGAAAATTTGAGAATTGTTCTTTACAGGCTTTTTTATTTATTTAAACACTTCTTTTCAAAATCTCAAAATTTATAAATAAGTTGTAGATCTATTGAACATTATGAAAATCTAAAAGTGATCTTTACAATCATTTTTCACTTAGACATTGTTTTTTCGAGCACCAATCATGGATGAGCCCCTATTGATTCTTTTTTTATCAAATTGTGCCATTGGACAGAATTCATTAGACATCTTTTAAGTCCACTTAAAGATATACCTTAATTATCAATATTACGATTAGTTTTTGCCATATAGATTCAAATGTACACACTTTTATATAATGGATGTTCAATAAAAATGATATAAGATATACCATAATCAGAAAAATCAATTAAAATTGAGGTTTGATTAATATGATTTTGAAGGCAAACAATCCTTTACAAGTGTACCCTAATTTTATTAATGCATCCAATAATATTTAACATTTACTTTCTCAAAATTTTAAAACCTTTGAACTTCCTATTTGATAGTAGTAAAAGGTTGACCCAAGTTTTGACTATACAAATATTACACCAATTTTCATTGAGGACCAAATTACATTGAACAAGCTTAAAAGAAGCCAAATGCTTAAAAAGTGTCTGTTTGGACTAATTGTTTTTCACATATTAATGTACATATGTATTATGTACATGGAGTGAAAGTTTATTGTGTTCTTTCATTTTCTTTTTAATGGTACCCTAAACCAGGCATATATAAACACATGCTTAAAATCCCAACTTTTCCTTGGGATTCAATTGTATTGCAGAATACTTAAAAAATTTGTTTAGACATTCCTTTAAATTATTTTTTTTCCAAAAAAAAATTTTAAGATTTTTTTTCAAATTTTGACAAGAATTCTAAAACTTAGTCAAATTTGACATGTTATACATAAAATAATACCTTAACAATGTATTTACTTATAAAGACAAAAAAATTCAATATAAATGTGCTATTAAATTACAACATGTTTTAAGTGAGGGGTCCATCATATAAAAAAAGAGGTGATCCTTTTTGGTACCCAATCATGCTTAGACCGATATAAATTTATTAAAACTTTCACACTAGTTAAAACAATTCAAACATCCATTTGCAAGCTTATAGTTTCAAAACAATGAATAATACATATTTAACACCAGAAAAAAAGAAAAGATTACTGTCTAGTTTGAGGGGATTTGTCAGCTATTAAAGCACATCAAACATGGGACCATGCTTCCAAGTTCCAACATCCATATGAGTAATTCCTTCAAGTTTAGGTGACAATTCCTTTGAAAGCAATCCAGATTTAACCAGTGCTGACCAATCTGTAAGATACAGAAAATTTTGTGGAATACCATAGTACTGTTTATATATGCCTGGTTCCAGAACTGAATTATTACACTGCTACTATGCATGCCATGGACAATGAGTCTGCAAGAAGTTGATTCACCATGCACTGATCCAGGGTTCAGATTGAACACGAAATAATTAGTGCTGAGCACTGGTCAAAAGAGCTACAGTTTTGAACCAAATGAAGCATTCTGGAGAGGATGCTTCATGCAGCTGGAAGGTTTGAAATCATGCCACCCCTGAGAGCTGCAGAAGCTTGTGTACTGACTATTCTCATGATGGCCCAAGAGACAATGAGAGAGACAGAGAGAGTGTAGGAGGATCCGGAGTAGTGGTACTACGCTCATCTCCAGGAGTGGGAGCTGCAGCAGCTAGCCCTGCAACTACTGGGGATTGTACAACAAAAGATGATGATGTATTAGCTGCAGCTGGACCACTGCTAGAAGGTGTTGAATCACGTCCAGCTGCACTCTCCTGTGCTGCTGCTGCTGCTGCTGCTCGGTTTCTGTCCATTAGCAGCTGGCAATGATCTCTAATAGCAGAGTCAATTGTTTGGGTATCGACCAAGGACATACATGGGTAGGGTGGCAAGCTGCTGCTGATCATCATCCGATCCCCAGCTGCTGCTGCTGCAACCATATTGGTTTGTAACTGATGTTGATGCATGATCAAGCTCGACTTCTTTAACCGAGAACTCGCGGACCCATGATGAGGATCTGATTGGTGAGTCATGGAACTACTGGGATGTAACCCAACTCCAAGCCACCCAGCTGATACTGGAACTGGTGGCTCACCACTGTATGGACTTGATCTCATGGGACTCCTGATTACTGGGCAAGGTAAGGGTCGAATAGGTTTGGTCACCACATGACCATTGTTTGCAAAATCCATCTGCTCTGACCTCAGCTGCTGGGGCTGGTAAAAAGAAGGTTGTTGTTGTTGTACTACTAAGGGAGCAGGATTATTGTCACTTTGGACGTACATACAAGTATCCTGCTCCGATCTATTCATGGACAGCTCTAAAGGAAAAGGAAGGAGGACATGAGGATTGTGGGTACTTACGTTTGCAGCTGCAGCTGAGATCTGATGATGATGAATAGCTAAACCGTTTGATGACTGCTGTCGCATGCAGCCAGACCTCCGAGCAGAATATGCTGTTTCAGTGGGAGTGTTCTGCTGCCAGTTCATGGACGTTGAGGGTGATGCAGCAACGGCTGGTAATGTGTGCATAGCAGAGATCACAGAAGAACCATAATTCTGCAGCTGGTTTAAAGCAATATAATGACCTGAGGAGGGCCAAATGAAATTGGCAGGGGGATTACAGAATACCGTGTTGCCTGAAATGGTACGTGACGCACCTGCTGGAAAGGGAAGAACCAAACTTTCAGTTGAGTTCATTGGGAGGGTTGTATTCCCTGCGATTTGGGCAGGTTGATTTGCAACAACTGTGGCAGTGCAGTGACTTTGATTTGGCTCTAATGCAGGAATTGGAACAATTCCATCAGTACTCATGCTGCGACAGCACTGTCTGAGACAGCTGACATTGTCAGCAGCTCCTGCAACTGGTAAACGGCAAATCGATGAGGTGCAGGCAGCTGGTGTTAAATGCTCGGACATCACCACGGTTGGGGCGATGCACGTCTCGTCACCAGTAGAGTGTCTCGAGAGATTCGGTTCCTCAGAAGTCCCAGGACATTCAGATGCAGCTGGGATTCCAAGGATGTTTGAAACCCTACGAAGATCTCCCTGCAAAACCGTCGTTATAGAATCGCGTTCTGTGAGACCAGTGCCCGTAATAGGGAATGATTTCAAGGCTCCGAACCTGTGTTGAAATTCAAGGCTACTTTGTACATAGAGAATCTCATGGAGATCATCTCATGAATAAATCAATTGACCTAATCCGAGTGAGCCAGTTGTTGCCACCCCTAAGCATGAGAATTGCAAATGGAAGTCCCTGGTGCCCAGGATTCAGGGCTAACCTGAATAGTTGTTACCGCGTGGCGCAGATCTACAAGCTGAGCTTCCAAACTTCTCTTGAAGAACCCAGTCTCGAGATGCATTTCTTCTTGCAAGCTTTGGTCCTGGATCATATAAGCGGATAAATTGTCAATGAGCATCCGAGTCTTCGAATGAACTGAAGATCCTTACTGTTTCGTAACAGAATTTTTCATGGGCTGGGCTATCTAAATTCTAGCTACTAACTAGGTCTACAAATGATCTGCCGAAACTACTTGAAATCAAGAAAATATTTGTGTAAGAAATTGTTTGAGGAACAAGATAATTCAAGGCAGAGGACTGAACTACAAACAATCGAATTTACCGGGGATGATGATCCATTTAGATTTGAATAATGATGATATCAAAACATCTCCAGATAGTCTGGACTCTCTATAGTTCAAGCTTGACATGGGTGTTGACCAATCTACCTCATTGAAGGTTTGCTGCAAGTTTCCTGGCGTCTCGAATCGGCCAGTCACAAAACTTCCCGGAATGCTGAGATTGCGTAGTCCATAATTTCTAAGAGAATCGGGGACCCACAAAGTCAGCCGAGTTTCTCAGTTGTTAGATCAGGGTTTCCCTACATCAACAATTCACTAATCTTGTGACAGTTTCAATTCTACAGTACTGGGCCTCATGCAAAACCCTTGAATCTGCACAACATGCAAAACCCTTCGTACTTCTACACAACAGAAATTTCCTGAGCACATGATAAATAGGTTTAAACAGGATCAACTGGCAAGTACCCATGAGCATACATGTAGCAGACATGTCATAAATAGCATACATGTAAAAACAGGGTTTAGGACTACAAACTAGCATTCAAGGACACGTGAAGTTCCTTGAAGTGTAAAAGATGATTGGAAAACAACAAAGTTCATCAGATCCTAATATTTAGCAACTTGAATTACCAGGAGACAACTTGGGGGGTCCACCTTGTGGACCCTAAACACCGAGAGAGCAAGTACCTTGTGTTCTCATCCTGCAGCCTGTTCATGTGCTGCATTTGTAAGGTTGTCGATTCTCCTCTAACAATGTTGCTCGTTTCCATCCTAGGTCTCTGATATAACGAGAATTTTGATTACATGAGGTGTATGACACGGCTTTCCATTGTAATACCAACGAACTTCAGAGTAGCGTGCACATTATATACGAACTAGAGAACGTCTGTAGATAGCTAGAGTTGTTTAGATACATCTCCAAGTAGCATTTGTTGTAGACTCACCTCTATGTTGTCGTTCGATATTGCAATTTCATTTTCGGTTGCAGGTCTTGCACCCTGGAAGCCGTTTTCATGAAGAAGCCCGCCTAGTGTGGAGCTGGTTGGGTCCATCTGCAAGCTGGTGTTTTGAGGAGTACTATTTGGACCAATCTCTCTGTAGCCTTCCAATCTCCCAAGGAGCGCCTTCATTTCTCTGGAGAAGGAAACAGACCCAGAACATACTATTAGACAAAGATAACCGCTCTCCAGAGGAACCTGCAAGCTGGAATGGTAAGGCCTTGAGCAAGGGTCCCACGAAACCTCTTAAGGGGAGGAGCCAGCCCAAGCTGACCATGCAATTGAAGATCATGCATTTTAGAGTACGAAGGTTTCTGATAAAAGTTCTTAAGAATCTAGAGAGACAAAAGCTTCACTTTGCAACAGAATATTCCAATGTACCTGCTCAAACTCTGGACAGAGTCATTTAGTTTCATGATTCCTGCAGCTACAGTGGGTGAAGGACAGCTGCTCTGGCCGCCATTGATCAGCTCCCACGGTTTCCCAGGCAGTCTATCACCAGGCATCCAATCCGGAGGAGGTACCCATGACGGATCTTCGATTCCAGCTGCCTTCCTCATATCCATCAGGCTCGCATGTTCAAGCCAATATTCCATAGCCCCTTCAGAATTGTGACGGCGTCGGAAACGCTCGCCAGTGTGGACGACAGTATCTGTCATGTGCTTCAACAGGTGGTCTAGTAGTCCTGTATCTCCGATATGCTTCCTTGCCTCCTCCCTCAGTGCTGGCCTCAGAATTGGCCTCCCTGGTGCTACTCCACGCTCATGCATGATATCGATCAACTTGAACTGTGCAGATTTATACCTTCAAGTCATCCCGCGGACCACAACTCATGAATCTTTGATGTGCACATTGCAACCCAAAAACATTTGATGATGGGTATATATGGCATATGCTCTGAGGAAATTGCTTAATGGAAACACTCTCCCTTCTCTTACGTCAATCTGAGGAAACTTAGAATCACCGCACTGGCCAGTAACAATGGTATCTACATCATGAACTTCTCGTGCATACTCTGAGCAATAGTGCATACTACAGCAGCTGCCACATACCTTTCACACGACCACCTCCCTTGCATGTCCTTTGGAAGCTTGAGAATGTTAACAGAACCCTTCGCTGATCCCGGTTGGAGTTTGTTGGTCTTTTCTTTTGGAATGTGATCCCTGGGAGCATTTGAAGCCATTGCACGCTTCATTGCACCGGAAGCGGAACCTGCTGCAGTCGCTCTTATATTACCCACTGGATGATTCATCATGGGTACAGAAGAAGCTCCAGCCCCTCCAAATGATTTGTTGCAGGGCTGCATGAAAGTAAATGCAGGGGAATGGAGAAGATCATTGTCCTTCATCATCTCTGGATACCTAATTTGTTCTTGGTGACCTATGCGATGATCAGAGCTCACTGATCTCCCAGCTGCTGTGTGCAGCAGATCAGAATTTCTGGATCGATGATCAACAGTTATACCCATTCCCTGCGGAACATCGATATGACTGATCTCCTCAGAGGTGGCTTCTTTATTCATGAGACCCAGTTGGCAATGTGGCTCCATACAGGAGCTAGAGCCTTGTTCGCCGTTTGCAGGAAAATATTCTCCAGGTATAATGTTTCTGTTTGACCCCATCTGATCAGCAGCTACAGCTGGTGGTAAGCCCTGCTGCAGTCCGCCTGGAAGGGTTAGCTGAATTAGCGTTGGTCCCAGCGTTTCTCCTGAAGGTCGATCATCACGACCACATCCTGTGAAGTTATTGCAGAGGTCCTGTGTCACCTGTTCTGTTCTTCCATCGTTGTTGGTGAGTTGGTCAGGTAGAAGAAGTTGTGGTGGATGATTCAACAGAGTCGGGTCGTTCACGTGTCCAGAGCGTCGATCTGACAATTGGGTTGCCATGCGATCTGCCGTTCCTTCCTTGAAATTTGACTCTGAGCTTTGGGTAGAGTCTGGTCCAACAATCCAGAATGTCTTGAGATGTCCTTGATGCAGGTATTCGGTGGATGAGATGGAGCGCAACAAAACTTCGTCTGCCAGTTGTGAGCTCATTGTGAATGTTCCGTCCAAGGCAGGTTTTGTCCCCATCAAAGGCTCCATAGAGTCCTCTGGGGATGTGTATGATCTCATGGGAGCTGGTGTGTTACAGTGAATGTTGTCCAAGGCACTATGTGTGGACTCGCCAAACCATTTCTCCAAAGAAATTGCAGTTGGGTAATTCACTGTGGTCTGCAGTCTTGTCTTGTCTGCAATCTGCAGCACAAACAAAGTAACTGTATGTAGATCTTATGTCTGCTCAACAGGTGGAGGATCTAGCCTCATGAGCTGCTAAGATTGGATGTAGAGCGTGACAAATGCATTCCGGACAGAATAGACATATTACTGCTGTACATAGATGTAACCTAGAAACATGGTATGGACTCTTCATCTCTCATGAAACTCCAGCTGATCGACATGACGCCTAGAGCTCCGACATGTAGCTAGATAGTTGCTGAATTGAGAAAATTAGGCAAATGGATACCTGCACGGCGCGCACATTCTTAAGATCCAAGGGAGCTTCAGGTGGTAGACGCCTCTGATCAATCTCATGGTAGGTGCTTCCCGTGCTTGCTGCAATACAGGGTTATGAATCCTATTCAATAAGCTGTTTAAATCTTTTTTTCACTCATGGGAGTGTGATCATCACAGATTAGATCTTCTAGGTTCTGGCATATACAGTTGAGGAACGCATTGAAGGAAAACAAATCACATTTGCATGATCCAAGGACCCAAACTCCGTCATTGATTCATCAGGGAGGAATGAGGATATACACCTGACAAGATATCACCGATTGCTTCTGTACATTCCAGTTGTATGTCTTCTTCTTCTTCTTTTTCCAACAGAGAATCATCCCTTTGTGCCCTGTTGTTGCAGCTGGCATGTTTCTCTCCTCCAACACCTTTGAGTAGCTTTCGTGGGGAAGTGGAAGTACTCTGATCCATATGCCTTCTTTTGATTTGTCTAGGCTCTGAAGTCATGTCGGTATTTTCAGCAGATGGAAGGTCCTCAAGACTTGGTCAGATCATTGTGCATTTATAACTGCAGACGAAGCTTGCAATTGCTATGAAACCATGGCCATTTCCAATCCAAGAAAGGGGAGAAACTGACACTCGCGATAAAACGTTCGCCGCAGGGCAAGCAGTGCAGTAGAGGGAAGTTCTATGTCTGCACGACGGATCTCCTGTTGCAGTCAGAAACAGTTGGAAGCTTCTTCTGCAGGTCGGAAATAATTTGCCAAATCCACACCAAGCAAGGAAGTAAGCACGGCGGGAAGATCGCAAGAATGCCGACGCAGAAAAAGATCTTTCCAAGAGCTCTCGATCCTCCTCTCCGACCTACTCTAACAGAGTCATTCGAAATCCGGAGACACACTGAGGACGGACGTGCGTTTCTTACAAGCGGAAAAGACAAAAAGAAACTGCTAAGGCGACATACTGTTCAGTCTTCACTTGAAAAACATGCAGGCCGGAGATCCACAAAACTACTGCAAAAGATGTCATGACCATCGACAGGCCATGAGCTCATGGCGTGATCAGCAGGCTCTGCAGACGCTGTCTCGGATATAATACTGGAAGCAGCCTGAGGAAAAAAAAACGCGGAAACGGACGTTTTCAACATACTGTATACGCATATGCAGGAAAACAGAAACTGGGACTTGAAAAAGGATTATGTGAGGATTGGCACCACATCCCCATGAAGCGAGAGACATGCTCGAGCGAGTCGAGAAGAAGCTTCTCCACAAAAGGATAACGATGATAGTCCGTCTTCATTGCGGGAGCGAGAAAACGAACCGAGTCCAAACAATTTTCTCCCCCCTCCCCTCCCAATAAAAAAACAAAAACCAAAACAGTAATCTACTCACCTGCATGGGGTTCCTACAGATCGGTAGAGATGCTCGATGGTCGTGCTTCCAGAACAACAACACTCATGTCCTTCGCTTGCGCATCGCCGCTGTCGGATCCCATCGCGAACACTCTGCAAAGACAACAAGAACGCAAGTCTACAGGGGCAGTGCGTACCCAGACGAAGACGAAGAGAAAGCGGAAAGGGCCGTAGTCCATGTCCCCTTTTCATGTCCATCATCGTCACATGTGAGCATCATGTCAGATCATGTCCATCATCGTGTTCATGTACACGTGTTATGTTTTGTTGTCCACCATCATGTCCATCATCATGTTTGTATCTTATCATGTTCATCGTCATGTTTACGTCTTATCATGTCCATCATCATGTTTATGTCTTATCATGTCCATCATCTTGTTTATGTATTATCATGTCCATCATCTTGTTTATGCAGTATTGTGTCCTTTGTAGTGTTTATGTGTTATCATGTCGATATTCATGTACATGTTTTGTCATGACCATATGACCATCATCATGTTCACATTTTGATGTACATCATTATGTGACCCGTGCTTTAAAGTACATCATGTACCCATATTTTTTTTTGTTCTTTTATTGGTATTAATTTTATCTTAAGACCCATTCTTTCTTTTTTCAATAATATGTGTTTTAAGTTATTTTTCAGCTTCGAGTTTTAGGGTTTTAATTCTTCGGGTGATGAATATTATGTTACCAATGTTGGCTTTTTGCATAGGTTGGTGTTTTGGGGTTTTTGTTGGCCCAAGGCTGTGAAAGCCCATAAGCTTGATGTTGATCGGATAAGCTCAAAGATATGCCACCAAGAGATTCAGTTTTTACAAAAGTGAACAATTGATCGGTCGGCTCATGTCCATCACCGACCAAACAACAGGTCCCCCAAAATGAGCAAGCAATTCAACACAAACACAAACTTGTCTAGCACACAAATATCTAATTTTCAAGGACCGACACCGACCAAAGGTCGAAATGTCATCTTCAATATACATTTAAAACAAATTTAATCCAATTTTCCAGAAATAATTATGGTTCAGCCAGTTCAGAGTTTTTTTTCCAACAAATTAAATTAGTTTGGTCACTTTTTAAAAAAAAAAAAAAATTGGGTTTTTTTAATTTATTTTCCATACTGTAAATTAAACTAACTTGCTAATTTTTTGGGAATTTTTTGCCAAATTTTTATATTACCAAAAAAATGGGGGTGAGAAAAAAAAAACAAAAAAACCCTGGGTTTAGTAGCTTTGAATCCCTAAGTTCAAGTTGTGGATAGAATACAAAGGTTCAAGATGGTTGCACTCCTTGAAAGCTCTCTCTCTCTCTCTCTTGAACATGCATCACTGATTATGACTCATAGTTAAGTCCATTTAGAAGGCCCATATAAGCCCAATTGTCCTTTTCCACAACCTCAACAAGTTGTTCATCAAAAGCTCAAAGAAATTTTCTCTAAAACATTGGCTGTGTAACCATCATCATATTAATGTAAACCAAGTGCACAAGTTGCTGGTATTAAGGTGCAAAAATTATGCACTTCTAATGGGTATTAAAAGGGCATTAATATGCTTAAAGAACCCACTTATTAGGGGTGTATTACACTCAGCTCAACTTCTCCCAATTGTCCGATTTAAGTGAAGCTTTGTTCTCAATACTTCAAAGACAAAAATTAAATAAGAAAATAATTCTGGAAGCCTTCTGTGGACAAAAGGTGTACTCTTGTGTCACCTCTCAAGAGCTACAAGGCATTCTACCTTCCAACCACTTGGGTAATTTAGCCTTTATTTTTTGGGTTTTGTGCCTTATTTATTGCCCTTGGGACATTACGATTGAGTAGTCATTGGCATAATATACTTACATATTAAGTAGAAGTGGCAAAACTTTGAACAAGACAATAGCCCAAGTGATTAGAGTTACTTGTGGTTGCCTTCCATGTCATTAATGAGGGCTTGATCAAAACACTACTAGACCATACCCAGCCCTCTATATATATATAGTGGTCACCTCATCAAACAAGTCACTGAGAATAACCAAGGTTACCTTGGTTTCAAACCCTAGGGTCAGGTAACCATGGTGCAAAACTACCATCATATGGTTAGAAGCAACAAATCCAAAAAAAATTCAGAAAGTTTGTGTCTTTAAGAAACTTGAAGAAGTTTTTTGAAAAGTTGTATCTTTTAGAGCCTTGAAGATGATCTCACTTGGGGCACTAGTTAGTAGTACTAGTTAGAAAGTGACTAGGTACCTCTGAAAGAAATGGAGGGCTTAGCCCTTTAAGGTATGAAGATTAATCATACTTAGTTGGTAAATTTAAGTGTCTCCCAAGTTGAACCAAGTCTAGTAGTAGTGAAAATTCAAGTGATTATGGTGCTAATCAAGATTTGATTATCTTAGTTATTATCTTAGTTGGCCCAAGATCATTTTATAACAAGCCCAGAAAATTTCTTGCACAAGACACATTTATCTCTTAAGGAAGGTTGTTTGTTTGTTTTGTTTGTCAAGTTGAGATCTCCAAATTATGTGGCCACCTTTTGTGCTCTTCATACCTTTGGATTGCCCTTGATGAGTAGGGGTGCAGTGAGGAGGTTTTGGAGCACTTGTTTAGACCGACCTACTATGCAAAAGTTATTGAAATATATTGAATAATTTTGTCAACAAAATCAAAACTAAATATTTTAGGGAGATCAATTTGGCAAGCTCTTGGTATTGTTGAAAAGCCCTCAAGATGGGTGGGATTTCTTGAAGGTGAAATTTTTAGACCTATGGTAAGGAACATGTATATTGAATTTTGGGCAATTTCCATCACTGGAATTCATTTAAAATTTTAAATATTTTTTTCACAATTGAGCTCTATCATCAAGGTCCTTTTCACACTTGAAATAGTTACATAATCTGTTCACACTTGGGCTAGTGGCAGAAGTCACACTAGTGAGAAGTTAAAAGCACATAGTTTCCACACCCCCCCCCCCCCCC
>Ga0209208_10011015_pt1 | contig 11636 bp, 3 predicted proteins | sample S1TSphfallax_3_FD_187694 | JGI IMG/M metagenome (GOLD analysis project Ga0209208, IMG submission 187694) | Host-associated microbial communities from peat moss isolated from Minnesota, USA - S1T2_Fd - Sphagnum fallax MG (SPAdes) (version 2) | ecosystem: Host-associated > Plants > Peat moss >...
GATGGAAACAAAAAAAAGGGTTTGGTGGGGGGTAGGGGGGGGTTTTTTATTATTATATTAAATTGGGGATCAATTGGCCCAAAAGAAGTGGGGTGGAACACGAGGTACTCGGGCACCTCAATTCAGGAATTCCCTCCTCTAAGAACTAACCATTTTAGCACCCAAGATAAAAAGGCACAAAAGTGGGTCCTTATTCCTTATGGAAAGGCACCTTAAAATAATAATATTTAAGGTGTCTTGTCTCTCTTGGCCCACATCCACCCACATAAGGTGCCAATCCTCTAATAGTTTTCAATTATATATATATATTTTTTGAATCTCGTATGAAGAAAATAAATTTTTTAATTAAAAAAAATCCTTTCATATTTGTAATTATAAGAACATGAAACTTTAAGTAAAGACATGCTCCGAATTTTTAAAAAAAAAATGTAATCCAAGGGATCTTATGCAACGTAATAACCCTCCGCTATTTGTGAGATGTTTTGGAAAATAAAATGCCTCCTCCAAATGGGTCATATATAACTTAGGATATGATATTTTCACAAATTCAGGTGTGTAACCTTTCCAAATTTTCAAATTTTAGGGGCTTTTCTTGTTATTTTATGCCTAGAGGGTACAATAATAGCAAAGGAAGAGCTATCAATAAATTATTACTTCAAAAAAATTGTGATAAAATAAGGTTCTTATGGGAAGCCAAAAAGGGTGTTCTTATTTCTAACCCTAAACACAAATTGCTCGCAAGGAAATTTTGGCCTTTCAATCATTCACCAAATCCATTGCTCACTCATCAATATCCAAGAAGGCGGATTCTAGAATGGAATGTCGCACTTGTGAACCGCATTCTAAATTGATTGGTGAGCGCGTTCCAAAGTTACAACTATTCGTTTCATAATTAGTACATGGAAGTGTATCCAAATTTTCATGTAAACAAGTCTATCAAACAATTCTTGATTTTTGGTGATTGATGACTCACAACACGTAGATCTTGTTTTCATTGGGCCTATTATGTAGCAAAATCTAATTGAGCAAAAGGATATCGGCAAAGGTATTAGTATTGTTAGGAATATTAGCCTTTCCAATTCCCATAATATGGAAAATAATCGCTCTTATCAATTCATTTTCAACTAAACTCACTAAACCCTTGAAAATCTTGAAGCAACCACCACCCAAAAATTGATTTGATTTAATTTATACACTTCTTCACTTTGGTACAAATCTCTTATACCTAGCCTATTGAACATAGTTGTTTGTTTTGTTTATGATAGCACATTAACCCTCCCATAGTAACTATAGGGCCCCTCATTGCCCTTTTGATAACCATTGAAAAAGGCCTCAATGATCCGGTGTGCACAATTGTCATTTTGCAATTTTTTCAACTAACAACACGATAAAAGTTATTGAAAATGAAGTTATTTTGGAGTTAAAAAATTAACTTTAAAAAGAACTAATGGTTTTTTCACATGTAATTCAGATAAAAGCTCTGAAGTTAAAGCCCATTAATCAAGAATAGTATTGAGATGGGTGTAAATTGGGTTTAGTATACTCAAGAGCCAATGGGCATACGAGCCTATTAGTTGATATGATTGAATGCTTAAACTTTTGTGCTAGCTTTTTTGGACATGACATCCCCCTCCAATTTTCATTTTCCTTGTGTTGTGTTTTGGGGGGGGTTTTTTCTTAATTTTTATTTTTTTCAAAGAGTGAATTTATGATCTCTATGAAGGATTTGCATAAAACAATTGGCAGAGGGGAAGCATATTTATATCTTAGGGGATAACTTATGGGTATTATTGGGGTATGGATACCCTAATTCAGTGGATATGTCTCTTTAGGGAGCTATGTCAATAACTAGTGAAGTTGGGTACTTAATGTTTGCTTCTATTAATTTGATGAGGGTGTTTGTCAAGTTTTTCCTTTTGATGTAATGAGTCATTTTCATTGGCCCATCACCACCCCCATTGATGCAATAATGCCATTTTTGGTTTGGTTTATTGTTGAACATTGCATGTCAGCACTAATGTTTTGAAGTTCCCAAAACAAGTGTTGTATTCTCCAAAGTAATAATACATTTGAAATGGAAAGAACTCCAAACAAATTTGACCACCATGTTTGAATTCATTGAGAAGTTGGTTTTTAGAAAATTCTTACAATCCTTAAAAGAATATCGAATTCTCGATGGACTTGAGTGTTACCAACACACACCACTAGTATGTTCATCAATGTTGTATGTTCTACCTCTACTCCTATTCCACAACTACAACAATAATAAAACCCATCTTTCATGTTGAGCGGAAACTTAGCATGAACAAGAACCTCTTCCCAATAACTCTATGTATGATATATCTCCGATCCAAAGGTGAGGGGCTTCTTGATCATTTTTGTAGGGATATAATAATTTTTTTGGGGGAAGTCACCTATCCCAAGACTAATTTCCACCTAAGTTGCTTAGCACAATGAACAAACAAAAAAAAGGGCTATATTCACCCATCAATATTTTTTGGGAAATAATAATAAAAGAAAAGAAAATTATTTTTCAATGTTTATTTTCCTTCTTTTCTCTTTCTTATGATTGTGGACAATGAATGATAAATGGCATTAAAGAGTTTTTTTTTTTCAATTCAATTTTCAATATCCTAAAATAACTCTTGCATTCTAGAAGTTGAACTAAACAATATTAGGCACAAGTTGCAGCCTGAAAATTGTACTCAATTGTAGAATAGGAAACCTCTCATAACAACATATGTAGATGGGCCAAAGGGAAGCCTATTCCCATAATTTAATTTAATTTCGGGGATGCAAAACTTCTATTTGGGTGAGTGTCCAAATATTCAAAAATAATAATTTGTGTGTGTGTGTGTGATAGGCCAATCCAAAGTGCCTCATTGCAAACTTCTTCTTTTTTTTCTTTAAAAAAAAGAAGGAACTTTGAGATGCACCCAAGAACTAATTAATAGGGAACCATATTTCACCACAATTGATTTTCAATCAATTTTTTATATATAAATGAATTGAAATTGGGCAGATAGATGATATGAAGTTACAACTCTTGTTTCGCGATTTTTTCTCATCCAGAATTTGTGCCTGGCAATTCATTCAAACCTCCATCCATTCAATCCAAGATTCAAAAGCACTTCAAACCTCCATCCATTCAATAGAGATGCAAAAGCACTTCAACTTCAGGAGGACAAGAACTCCTTCGCTTACTTACTTACTTACGAGCAATGTAAGCTTCGCTTCTTCTTCGTTGTGTTTGTTTGTTTGCTTGTGTATGTTCGGATGTGGTGTGTTTGGTGCGTTTTGTTATGTATTTTGTTTTGGATGGAGCAGCCTCATTCATTGGAATTTGGGTCCGATTTCTTTCTGCTCTTTATGGATCCATGATTCGGTGTTCTGGTTTCGACAGTAGGCAAAAAAAAAAAGGTTAGAGCACCGGCAGGCAAGTAAGGCCAACTACTCGTTTGTTTTTTTTTTCTGTGTGTTCCGGACAATTGCCATATCATGGGAAAAACAGAAAAATAAAAGAATTCGGCCCCGTCCTTTTATGCACGCTAAATGGCTGAGGATCCGGGTCCTCCTGAAATATTCTTACTTTTGTAGACCCGTGTTGGGCGGGTATTTTCTTCGGTGGGTAAAGAACCGTGTTAGCAGCCGGTTATTGCACTTTCACAATAACCAACAGCCTAGGTTTTTTAAAGAAATTATTTTAGATTTTAAGCCCGCCGGTTCTCAATGTCAAACTAATGCCCCTTGGTTATCAATTTACTCTGATTTTTGTTTTAAAAAATTTGTGGATATTTGAGAACTGACCCTTATGTAATATTACTTAGTTATACACCAATTTTACAATTCTTTTAAATTTTAAATTGTTAATAAAAAAATTCCCGTTTTTTTTCAATTTTTTTTATATCATAAATGTGTTTAGAGTTTTAGGATTGATAACCTACTTGAATGATAATTACTGGGTTCAATCCAGGTAGGTTATTAAAAAATTTTAAAATTCAATTCCTAGCCTAGGTAAGGTACTTATCAATTTTTTTTTAAAAAAAAAATCAATACCCAGCTGGTAGATTATTGATACCCGGCCCTGGACCCGGGCAAATATCAAGGTCAAAAAAACAATAACCAGCCAAGACTGGTATATCAAGTATGAATATGTTTTCTGGCCAATTACTTGAAAACCTTCTTCTCCTTTGGTTTGGTTCTTGTTATTGTTTCAAGGCCAAAGTTGCATCTTTCATGAAAATAGTAGGCAAGCATTACTAGAGGTATAAATTTGTATTCAAAACTCCCCCCCAACATTTTTAGTGATTTTAAAAGTGTATTTTCAGCATTTTTTTGACAAATGTTATGATTTTTTTATTAAAAAATGTACTCTAGAGTTGTTGCAAATTCTAATATCTCTTCTACATTTTTTATTTTCTTTTCACTTTTCATCATCAAAATAGCAACAAAAACTTCAACTACAAGTTTTCATGTCTTTTGTAGATAAGAAGATGAGTTGAGAAGGAAGAAGAAGAGAGAGAGGGGAAAAAGAGGCCGACAACTTGAGTGTGGCAGTTCTCTAGGAACTGACTACAATCGGCCTTTTTCTTTTGGTTCCTTTTCTTGTCTTGTGTGGTGTGGAGGAGGAGGAGGGGACTATGGAGTGATAAACTTGAAAGTGGCTAGGAACCAAACACGTGAGTTGTGCATAGCCACAACCCAAAGCATTTTTATTTTTTTTGTATTAACATAATTTTTTTGTTCCATTTTTTGCATTAGTGTAAATGATGATTTAGCATAAGGACGTCTTTTCCAAAAAACACAAACACCTCGTGACTTGTCATCGACATTGTTTAGACCTTTGACGCTTTGCAAAAACTTAAAACAACTCTAGAAGGGGGGGGGGAAGAAAAATGGTTGTTTTGTAACCCTATGAAGTGGAAAGAGGAATTCTTACTCTTTTTTTCCCTCGTAATTGCATGGTTTTTTTTTTGTGAAAGGAAGTTGTGTAGGGTTTAGGGTTTAAGGTTTTAGATATTTCTCTTCACATACATTAAAACCACATATGTATGTGTTTGATGCTTTTGTGTGGTGTGATTTTTACATCTTTTATTGTGTTTTGTACTAGGGGTCTTCTACTACTACTTCATGTGAAGGTTGTGTTGAGGGTTTTGTTCTTAAGCTAATCTTTTTTATTGTTTTTTTTTGGGGGTGGGGGAAACATTTTGATTCATGAATGTAATTGAGAGTCTTTCTATTAGTGCTTCTTGGATTAAAAACAATAGAATTTCTAAAAAAAGGTTTGCTACTACATGTATGAACAATGTCATCTTAATTTTGTTCTAGCATGCTTGCAAGCTCTATAAGCAAGATCATATATTGCATTAATGATGAAGAGGAAAAATATATTTTTGATGAATTACGAAAACTTTTAATTCTCAATTTTGAAATTATTTTGATGTGCTAAAAAAAATTCATCATTTCAAATGAAATGTCTAGTTCAAGGGTTTGACATTAAGAGCTCCTAACAATAAGGACTATGTGGGTGCAAGTTGCTAATGAACTCATCAATGTAAACCATCATTAAGTAAATATTAGATTCACTTATTTTATTTACTATCAAATTTGAATTAGGGTTTCATCTTTCTTTTTAGGCATGAGGCATACGAGTCTTGTTCATAACTACCTTATTTTTGGATTTTTTTGAAAACTCACCAATATCCTTGTTCTTTTTTCCCATAATTGTTGGTCTTGAAAATAAAGATTCCATATTTTGAATAGTGTTTGACACCAGTTTCCACCCATTCCCATGAGCCAATGAAATTAATATGGGGATTTCATGTTATGTGTTCAATATTATATTTCTTGTCATTGAAATGAAGTTTTCAAAAACAATGTTGTTTATTGGAACCCTAACCCCACCACAACTCACACAACCACCCACTAATTGCTTTTTTTTTTCTTCATTTGGTCCAATATTACATGGTCCAAATGATGGTCATGAGCATACAACTTGGAACAACATTCTTAACCCATTTTAAACAAGCATCTAGCTGAAAAAGTAGGTGATGTTCGAGGGCAAAAACAAATTCATCATTATTTAATCCTAATAGTCTTAAGCATGTGATATTGGAGGACATTTTCAAATTCTTCTAGAGAAGATTGGCCTAAGAAAGTTGGTCATGTACAAAGCCAAGCAACATTGATTACACGAACTTGATGGTCTTTAACATATGGATTGTGCCTATTTTTGTTCAAGTTATATGACTAGTACGAATGGAAACTTAATTGGAAGTTTAAGTTAATTGCATATTGGGTACTTAATGCTCAAGTTTTTCTATTAGTATGGGAGTTAGAGAAAGTTTGGATTGAGAATCTTGAGAGCTATGAAGATTACATCTATTTTAATAGATAAATAACATTATTCCATGAAAATTGGGGCTATTAACTCATTCCACCAACAATCACCTATATCTTTGGGTGGGTGTGTTTCTCTATTTTTTTGGGAGATAAATACAAAGATGTAACATAAATTGTAATGTAAGTGGCAATAGGTTGATGGAAATCGTACTCTCATCACTCTTTGTCATGTGAAACTATTTACCTTATGGGTTGGGGTTTTTCTTTAGAAATTTAATAAGAAAGTAGCAAGGGAGGGGCATCCATTCAAAGATGCAACATTTGTCGTTAATAATATTTATCGATGACTCCATATTGTTACATCACATGTCAACACTAGTAACAAGGACCCTATTAGTTTGCTATGAGGTGAGACAATACCAACATTATAATTATATTGGCCTATTTGAAAAATAATAATTCAACATTTTAAAGGACAATAACCAAAATACCTCAATCATAAATAAACATGTGTAGAACATAGTTTCATGTAATCAAAAGGTGCCACAAGCTTAAGTTTCCCTCCCATCATCTTATAAAGTTTTTTTGTTTCAATTTTTCTTTTGGGTGTAAATGATTTGTTTTGGGGGCCTTTTTTTAAAGTGGCATCTTTGTTACCACATGGCTAAGCAATTGACCAATAAAAAAGAACAATGAAATGGGCAAAATTGAAGCGAATTCTTGAGACATGAAAATGCATTGACACCATGAATGTCATTGTGACCATTACGTTCTTGACAATTTGTGACCACCATATTGTGGAATTGGTGGGAAGTCCATTAGAGCTCACACAATTCCACAACAACCCATCTTCAATGATTGTGCACAATTAAGGTTTGATGATTCTATATATAATATATTAAGGTTTGAAAACAAAAAGTTCAAATAATTATATGCATAAAAAATCAAATAATGGATATCAATGTTGGCATGAAGTATTATTATTATTCAAAAATGATGAAAGAACATTAATGAACAAACAACTTGGTTAGGATCGCCACACATGGATGATACAATGAAGGTATTACACAAAACAAAGCTACAACATCAAGGATATGAATTTTATTAGTATTCAATATATTATTGAAATAACAGGTTTGAAATTTTATTTTTCAATTTGCTCCATATGAATATGAACAATTGAATTTTAGGATCACTAAACACTATAAACAACTATATGCCATGTATTTTGTAGGATTCAAAAATTTATCATGATAGAGTGATTTGCAAAGATACAAAATTGAAAATAAGTGGATTGATGAATATTTATAATTTGAATTACATTTATGCAAATGTAGTGCAACAACTTGATCAATTATCATGGTTTATTTGTTATTGCTTATGTTGTTGACATTGTGTTTAATATAAATGTAAAAAAAAAAGTATGTCATCTTTGAAATGAGACAACATTTGAGAAATTACTTCAATGTGAAATCTATAAAACTCTTTTTTTCCAAAAGTATGATATATTAAAAATATCCTCTCTAGAATCATGAATTGAAAATGTCTTTCCCATTTAAAAAAAATTAATATTTGGGTTCCGTATTTCAATTTTATGTTTGAAATAATTTCTTATTCCAGTTGTTTTGTCCACAACGTTTTGGTAGGCATTAACATGATATGAGTTTTTAAACATTTTTTTAAGACCTTTGGAATGGTTTATTCAAAGAGTTCCACTTGTGGAAACCTTAACATAATTCTAGGTATCAAAATTAGCATTTGCATTATCCATTGATAGTGTATCCTAGGTAGGAAACCCAATATAGAATAGGCTTGGGCAAGAGAAAATTGGTGTTGAGTTCAATATTTATGGTGCAACCAAAGTGAAAAAAAATTCCACCCTATGTTCGCTTCATGTTTTGTTTATGTTTATTCTTTTGCAACCAATCATTAATTCTTGTATATTCTATATTCACTCCTCTTTTCATTACCATTATTCTTTGCATGTTGTACTCTTTATGCCATTATACACATCTTCATTCAACTCCATGAAGAATATCATCTTAGGTTGAGCTCTTTGTTGAGTTGTGATTTTAAATGTTTGCAATTTGTCAAGTGCATCAAGATGAAATTTGTTGGGTCATGCCTTTAGGCAAGGATTATGCATTCACTTGGTCTACAATACATTAATAAGCTATAAATAGTTTACCCCTTATGAATGGAATTACATAGTGTTTCAAGATTGTGATATATTCACAAAGTTGTAATGTGAAAAGAGATCTTTGTTGGGCCATGCCTAAAAGCAAGTACATGAAGGACATGTGTCATATAGGTTTAGAAGTAACTTGCACCATATGAGAGAAGGGGGATGAGATTGTCTTGAAGTCGGTTTCTCAATTTAGTCTTCGAGGTGTTTGTAGTGGCATCACTTTAAACCCATAATATCTAATGCCCAAAGTCATAGTTCTTCTACCATATATGTACGGGGCAAAGGGGAACCCACAATAACTCTATCTTTGGACTTTTTATAAGCATTATTTTTGTGACAATTTTGGTGAAATCTGGTGCATTATCATGGTGACAAACTTTGTGAAGTTTGACAATTTTTTGGTTTAAATGTTTTCAATATATTTCATTTTCCAAATAGGGTAATTCTAGAGAATATGGAAATGACTATCAAAAGATGCATAAAATCGTATTTGACAAACTTGTATGCATTATATTAAAATAATTTTAATCATCTTTCTTTTTTCATTTCGATCACCTTAATCAAATGCTTTGATTATGATATGGGTTTGCACTTCTAATTGAAATAATTGCATGTAAAGACAATGATATGGCCTTCAAGTAATGTACATTCTATTTATATCAAAGACTAATTTCGTGCATGCAATTTGGTAGGTGGCATGAAAAAACAATGATGGAAATAAATTCTTGATCCTATGAACGATGAAGTGCTTGTAGCCTCTATGCTTAATCTTGATGTTATTGACATTATACAAACAACCTATATTTGTTTCTTATTCTTGTTGCTTCTTGTTCAATTGTTTGCATTCATGTAAGTGGTAGAAAATATGTACATAACTAAAGGCTAAACCAAGAAGAAAAAAAGGACAATGTGCTCAATGTTTGGGGATGAATGTTGCAATAAGGGTTGATTTATTACTAATTATCCAATTTTTTTCACTTTCCTAACCTTCCAACTCTTAGACCTTTTGCCATGTATTCGGAATTATAAATGCATGAAATACACATATAATATGCATGCATGCTATAGATGCTAGATGGAATGTCCATATAGCATGGAATGTCCCCCCCCTCCCCTCCCCTCCCCTCCTCTTTAACTATCCATTATCCTATAGAATATTTTTATTATGATAATAATGGAGAGTAAGATCAATGAAATTTTATGATGACATGTGAAAAGGGCAAATGCATAAAAAGGTTGTGCACATCAACAAGGAGCCCTAGTCCTTTTTAATACAGAAATGGTCTTTAGTTAACTAAAGGCAATGGCAATTTAGAAGCTTGCTATGTATACCAATCTCAGTGGGTCCATAGCTATGTATAGTAATGGAGTTTTTGGCATTTGTGCACAACCAATTGTAGTTGGGATGATTACTATATATATATACCCAACCCAATTGTCAGTTGGATCTATAACAACAAAATTGTCAGTTGGATGATTACTATATGTAAGCTAGTATATTAAGAGAGAGCACTATTGGGTGGTGCATACCCATACTTACCTACCAAGTTAAGTTAGGCACTTGGTTGTTTAATATTTATCCAATAATTCCAAAAGTCTATTAGGCAAATGGGTTTTGAATTTCAATGAAATTAAGCATCTAGGTTTTTATTATAATAAAAAAATTAGTCTAATTGATTGATGTGGGGGGTGAGATCAACACATGCAACTTGGAGTTTCAGGGTACACTAAGAAGACCATACACCTTAAAGTGCATTCACACTTGATGTTAAGTTGTTAAATAAAAATCTAGGTGGCATCCTAGGTGGCATGCAATGTTAAAATAGGTGATAACTTAATGTTAAGTGACATGTTTAGCTTAACATAACATCTTCATGGTAAGTAGGTTTAAGTCCTAAATGACTAGCATGACGTTAGGGGGACTCAACATTAAAGCCCCTAACACCAAGTGTGTGAATGCACCTTTAGAATACTAATAACAAATGAAGCTTAAGTAACCCATATATGCTCACTCACATGGCATTATTTCTTGCAAGAGATAGAGTGTTTCAGAATTCATGTTTTTAAGGTGTTGATGCACTACCTACCTATTCATGAGTTGTTTATGCTTGGAAATAATTATTATTTATTAAGTTTTTTTTTATAAAAAGCAAAACTCTTGAAAAATTATGCAATTTTCAATCATATTTTTTGAGAATCAAGCACCATAGACCAAAAAAATATTAGGCACTTTCCATTTTATTTAATTTCAACCCAACTGGGTAGGGAGGTACAGCAGATATGATGCACAAAGTTAGATTCTTATTCTAGGATACAAATATATATAAATATGTATATAAATATTTTTAAATTTTAAATTTTTTCTAATTTTTTTAAATTCTTTTTTGGCATAAGCCAACTAACCCATCCCGTGCTACACACACTTTTTGGAAAGAATGGGTTGGAAAGAATGAGAGTCTAGGCTGAAAAAGAGCTTTGTAGCATTTTGTATAGTTAAAAAAATTGGAAAGTGTTTGCTTGTCATCATAAAGCCACAACTCTTTTTATAAGGGGAAAAAGTGAGTGAGAAGAGAGTGTTTTTTTTTAAAAGACTAAAAGAGATTGCAGGCATGAAACAAGGGAAGAAGGGAAGGAGACTTCACGGAGTATGTATGTATACCTTAATACCTTGGCCCAATTCGACACTAATCATATTATTTTCAGAAATGTTGACATTTTCAAAAATTATTTTTTCCAAATCAAAAAATATATATTGTGAAAGAAAATAGTGGATATTCAAGAATATTTCATTTGTAGAAATGAATGTTTCAAAATATAGAAAGATGTTTAAATTTTAATCTTTTCATATTTAGCTTGTAACCAAATTGGGCTAAACTTTTTCTTTGGATCATTGCCACTTTGGGTTACATCACAAAATTAACCCCCTGAAAGAAAGAAAGAAAAAATAAAAAAAAACTCCAACTCCAATCTACTCATATCCATGAATAGGATTTGATTATTACAAATCCACTCAACACTTGAGAGTTATGACAGGGATGGAAAAGGATGAGATTTCTTGGACACAGTAAACAACACCCAAGGTTCTGGAAGTTATGAGAAGGTTTCA
>Ga0209208_10011016_pt1 | contig 11636 bp, 12 predicted proteins | sample S1TSphfallax_3_FD_187694 | JGI IMG/M metagenome (GOLD analysis project Ga0209208, IMG submission 187694) | Host-associated microbial communities from peat moss isolated from Minnesota, USA - S1T2_Fd - Sphagnum fallax MG (SPAdes) (version 2) | ecosystem: Host-associated > Plants > Peat moss >...
ACTCACTCCAAGAAATGCAGCTATCACATTCAATTTTTCATGTGTTAAGTGACACCAGATGGATCCAAGCTCCCATCACACTGCAATGCCATGCAACACAATACTACACTCTAGCATGACACCACCCTTATAATCTGCAAGCTAAGTATATGAAAACTTCCTGATCAAAGTGACAAATTCATAGCATTTCTCTGAACTCAAAATCACCTAACAGAAAGCTGTCCAAACATCTATCAGCTGATCCATGACACAACTGAAACAAAAGTTCACAGGTTCTCTGGAACTGGCAGACTAGGTCTCAAAACACATATGTCAAGAACAAAGCAAGCCAAGTATTCAAGGATCGCCTACCTTCATCACCCGTCAGAACCTTTCCTGACCCTCTTCCTGATGTTGTGACAGATTCAACTTTCTCAGCAAAATTCTCAACAGGTTTGCTTACATCTACAGGGCTGTGCTGCTGGTTGTGAGTCTTACTTAACCCTTGAACAGTTCCATTCAGCTTGTAACCAGGTGCCTGCTCATTTTCACAAAACTTGTTCTCAAAAGGTACTTCAGGCCTTGTGGCCGGTGCAACTGTGCTTGTAGGTCCAAGGGTCTCTGGTTGAGGCTCAACATCTGACACATTAGACCCTTTCTCTAGCACCCGCACCTCCATGAGTGCAGAGTGCTCCACCTACATAACCAACACTCAGTGATGAGCAACTCAATAATGGCATCCCAGTTGGTCACTTATTTGGAGGCACAAGGGAGTCATATGCCACTCTTCAAGGGAAAAAACAAGAAAGGTGAAAAAATAGACAGCAATAGGAACAGAAATGGAGAAACAACCTCCAGAGAACCATCTGGATTGTAGGGTGGAAGATATATGTCCTCCTGCTGTGCAAACTCTTCTCCTTCATCTTCAGAGTATTCATGGAGTGGATACTCAGCCACTGGAACCAACATCAAATTTCCCAAACTACCTCCAAAGCCTGATACTTTTCCAACCTGCAATGTTTTCCAAGGCTCTTATTAGTAGGAAGTTTCACCACAGGATAGCAAGTTCAAGAAACATGCAAAAGGCAACTGCATGACATCATACTGCTTGGACACAAAATCATAGCTTGAATACACATAGATGTATAAGAAGGTAATGTAGACAAGAGTGGAAGTTTGAACCTGTGCAGATCAGCTTACCCGGTAAGGAGAAATTTCAGGGGTCCAAGAATGTGTAAGCTCCACCAGACGGTATGCCAAAATATCTCCTATCTGGACAAAGAAGGCACCCTCACTAAATTTAAGTATGCATACTCATCAATTGCAAGTCTATGACAATGAGCAGTCCTGTACTTTCTTACATCAAGGTCATAGAACTCATGATTCGGATCATCTCCTTCACTGCATGGAAGGCAAAAAACCTTTACCTGAGGTGTACCATTCAACAAAGGAAACCCTTCAAAACTTCTCTGCTTTGAAGGATGGATATTTGGTTCAGATCCTTGTTGAGGATCCTCCACAAAGGTTTTCTTCTTGTCAACATACTTGTCAGATTGTTTTTCTTGACCCCAGCCTTGACCTTGCCTCTTATTCCGAATATCATTGCTAAAATGGAAGACAGGCTGCCATTCACACCACCAAATAAACAATCTTGTGAGTTCCACCTTGCCTGTAGCTCAGGATATATTCTGCTTTAAAAGCTCATCTTCCACAAGCAATGCACAAGAAGCCTGATAGTCCCTACTTCTCAAAGGGAACACTGGCTTATGCCTTGCTACCCACACTGAACAACTTTCAACTTCAAACTTCAAGACATACCACAGGAGGACGTGCTTCATCATGTTCCTCATCTGCATGTGTCAAACAAAGAACCTTACTCATCAGTTCACACAAAGTGGAAAATGAGGCTCATTGTAGTGGCATGCCCAAAGTCGTCCAAAATCCCACTGCAACTGTGCTTTCTGTTATTGTTCACATACAATGCTCAAGAGTCTTTGCAGCAACAGAAATAATCTACAAGGTTGAGCCACAAAGGGACACTGCAATGGAAGGGTGCATGCGGTACCTCCATCACAAGGCTCAAATCGAATGTGGCCAGGTGCAACCATGACTGGAAGTCTTTCTTCCTCAGCCTCCATCTCGTCACGTACCTCTGGTGTTTTGATCATCAAGTCAAGGCTTTTGTTATCAAGAACATGCTCTTCCTGTACTTCTTTCTCAAGCCCTGACCCATGATTCTGCATCCTCAACACACAATGATGTCTCTTTATTTGTCACAGTTGTGAAGAAAGGGGAAGAGCACAGCTCTAAAAATACAACTCCAATCTGATGCAATGGTACACCAAAACAAATCAGATAACAGTGGATTAACCTTTGCTTGCTCACGTAGCCACATTCGCTTAGCTTTCTTCCTTCGAGCACTCCTGCTTGGCTTCTGCTCAACCAACAAGAAGCCAATTTCAGAATGAATAACTCTGCTGCATTCATCAACATTGATCCAGCACCTGGGCAATACTGAAAATGAAGCAGTCCACTAGTGTTCATCCTAAGCCAAGAGAGAGAGGAATTCCTCATTGTGTAATGTACTCTGGAGAGAAAATGAGTTTGTCGCCAGTCTCACAATGGACACAACCACCATATCATACTATACTTTGCTTGCACAGACAGAGGCAGTCTGAGAGTCAACCTTTGAGTCATCAACAATACTTCCTTCTTGAGGAAGGTTCACTCTTTTCAATTCTTCGGTCAAGCAACCATCAAGACTACCATTAGCATTGCTGCAGCAACCCACAGCATACAGTAAATTATCATAGCAGATTCTTGGAAGTTTTTAATCTGTACTACAGTAAGAAGAATAAGCATCATCAGCTTTAATGTCCACAACTAATCTCCATTGCAACTTCCCCTTGGACCACCCATAAACCAAAATGTTCATAAAAAGCTGCTAAACTCAATGTCAGATTAAGGTAGACCCAGATGACATCAACCCTCTGTAGGGATTACAGTACCCAAAGAGAAATTCAACAGATGTTGCTTTATGATAATCCCAACTGAATTTAACTCAAGTTATGTATGCACCTCTTCTTCCTCTTTCTTGCCCCCTCCTGTCCATTTCCAGCATCAATGTCTTTGATATTCTTGGAGTGCTTCTCTTGCTCAAGGTTGTTGGACTGTATATTTATGTCCCCCATTTTCAGATTGCTCCTCAATGCTGGCTGTTGGTTATCCATTTCTCTCTGCAGAGTTTTATCTTTCCTGAGCAATATTGACAACAATATCAGTCAGAGTAGATAAGCATACGATAATCTGCTCAAAACTCAGGGCAACCAATCATACAAAAATCTGAATCCTGTTACAGCGTCAGGAAGCAGCAAAAAGCCTCAGTCATGATGTTGATAGGACTCATGAGGCATATCTCTTTTTTAGAAAGAAAAACCAGTGGCATCATTATTCAATCTGCTACAAGCTTGTGAGAATAACATTCATTTCAATTTAGCATGCCCCTGAATAATCAAGCATCTAAGCAAAAGACATAGGGGCTACATACAGGACATTGGCTGGGAGTTCCTGCACCCTGAACGTATACTCTAAAGATACCACTGCTGACTGCTTGCCAAGAGGTGAAGCGATCACCATGCCAGAACTTCAAAAGAACACCATCATGATGGCTCATATGATGTTCAGAGGATCTTCATACAAAAATAACCTGGATGTCACCTTAGTACAATGCTCATCTTAAAATTGATCCTGCCTCAATGAAAACCCATACCCAGAAAGATAAGTGCAGAAGGAAGCCTTGAGTTTAAGGTGAAAAATAGAGCTTTGGGGTCAAATACAGAAGGTGGACATTGAAGAATACCTCTCTCTGTCTGTTCTTTCCTCCTTAGTGCACACCTTGGCATCCACCTGCAGCTTAGAACTGTCTGCTTCACATCCATCCTCCGCACCCACCACCTTTTTCCTTTTCCTCTTTTTTGTCTCAGGTTTCAGGTCAGTAACCAGGTCATCCTCAAATCCTGCTTGCTGCAAAGCTGTCCTCTTGCTGTCATCAACTTGCTTCTCTTTCTTAGAAGATTTCTTTTTTCTTGATTCATGACCTCGATCCATCTTCACCCCTTTAGCATCCGCAGAGGTAATTCCCACTCCCATGTCAGATTCTCTGCAAGTAACCACCAACAAATCCTTCAAGAAGTAACTACTCCATGTGTCAAAGAGGGGGAAAAAGTTCTCACAAGAGAAATAGAAATTAGGTAACAGAGTATTTCAGCAGAATAGGTACAATCAAGAGAGAGAGCCCACTCAGGAAGATCATTTACAGACACTGCAGATACCCAATGTCTGCACTGATTAAATCTGCAGGCACAGCAGGTATTGTGATAACCCTTGGCTGCAAAGGATTTTGAGACAAAACTGAAAGGGCAGGAAGTCAACTGAGCCAGATGGAAGTTGCCAAAGTTGCCAAAACATACAATTGAACATCATTACTGAGAGCTCTCTTCCGCTTCTTTGAGCTGAACTCCTTGCTTTTGGACAGCCTTGGTTCTGGATCCTTGAATTGGATATCAATTCCCAGATTTAATGATGGCTCAGTTCCACCTTCATCTCCACTCTGATATCCTCCTGTCTCTTTCTCAAATTCCTCAGGTGCAAGTAGATCCACCCCACCATGTTGAATTCCAGTCACAAATTTTTCCCGTTCTCCAATTAAGCCAACATTAATGAGCTCTTGTGATCGCAATAGCAACCTTTTCTGCTTCACACTGCACAGAAACATGTCAACCCTTCGCCACAAATGAATGTATAGTAGAGATATCAACTCACAGTTCCACAATAGGTTGTGACAAATGGTTTGTTTCTCAGAACTCCAAGCCCTAGGCTCAATGTAATGTTCTCTATCATCCACCTGGCCATTTAGTTTTTAAGCAAGTCCCCCAGCAGACCACATTTCTATCAATTGAAGGTTATTCATGAAGTTTAGGGTTCCTGCTCCTCCAACACTGGCATGCCACTCAAGATTCATCAACAAACCAAATGGAAGGACTCCCCAGCTTCTAAACATTGCTGGCGACTGCCCTATCTTTTGACTTTGCAATCCTTCAGAAAGAGTTACATGAAGAAGAGGAAGATATCAAAAGAAGAAAAGGAGCTGATAAGATCAGGAGAGCAAAAGAAAGAAGGACCTGATTAGATCTTCATCTTGAAGAAGAGAAGCTGGTTGTGAAGGCGGCAATGCAAACCCGCCCATCTGCAAAAACCCCACAAAAGGAGTCATTGTTCAAAAAGAAGGCAAGGTATTTCTGAACAATGTAGCAACCATGAAAGCGATGGCAACTACATCACGAAGACTCTGTAGAAAAGGCAACTACGCATACCAATTTTTTGTCGCTCAAAAGAAGAGACAGATATAGTTTAAGCTGCATGATCAAAAAGGGAAAAGAAAATATATATATTCTAAAATCTACTACTGATCAAGAAGTCGTTTTCTCACCTCAAGCAAGACACCGTTAGGACATGAATTGAGTAGGTCGAAGGCGACAGCAATGTCGGAAGCTAAATGCGCAATAGAAACCACGCCCGAGTGGATCCAATACCAACATTTGGCCAATCCTTCCTGCCGCTGCAGGTTACTGAGAATACTCTCATCCTCAAACCTGAGCCGTATTCTCACTCCCTTCCTACCCTCACCTTCCCTCCCCGCCTCCATCTCTCCCTCTTCAATATATCTCTGATATCCCCTCGGAAAAAAGAGCTCTCTTCGTTCCTTCCGTCTGTTGGTCCTCACTCAGCGTTCCTCTGTCCCTCCCTCGCTCTCTCTGCGAGCGAGCGACGACAGTGACAATCGTGGGTTTAGGGTTTCTGGTTTTAGGGTTTAGGGCGTTAAACCCTAACATGACGAATGACAAAAGACGAATGCTCACGTTTTCCGACATCACTTTGCAACTATTCATCCATCACCTGTCTCGGGCACAATAGTAATAATATAATTACTATTATTAGGGTCTGGCAAATTTAGAAAACAAAAATTCTTTCAAATTCCAAAAATAAAAATAAAAATAAAAATTTATTTTTATTTTTAGTGACAAGACAAACCTTAATCTCCAAAATTAATTAATTAATTAATTAAATATTTTTTCAACATGAATGACCTTGCTATGTGGTTATGGTAGTGTTGCATAATCCAAACACATATAAAAGTTATTACCAACAAAAATAAAAATTATTTTAATAGTAAAATCATAAAAATTGAAAAAATGTTATAAAATTCAAAACATTTGGTAGCACCTCAATGCCAAATTTTCTTTTTTTTAAATGCACTTTAGCACATGAAAATATTATATTTTGAATGTTTTCTAGCCCACATTATAAAAATTATTTGTATTTTTTGACATGGATGAAAACATCATTTTTCATCCATTTTGATGCACACCATTCATTTTGCTACATTTTTCTAGTTCTTATTGGCATCTTTCTTTACATGAATTCTCAATTCTTGTTTAATATGCCATTGAAGATTAATTAATTATTATTTTAAAAAAATTAATTCACCAACCATTTTCAACTTGTCAATAAAATAGTTCTTTTGTTTTCATGATTTAGTTCCTATTTTTGCAAGTATAGAAAACAAAGAAAAATGCCTTTGAATTAACACAACTTAATGGTTCATGAGGATAATAAAAAAAAAATTTAAAAAAATCTTAATATTAGTTCCAATATATTAATATATTGGTTTATATTAATATTATAAACCAAATTTTGGTTCATTTTGTATTAACTTGAACCAAAATTGACAACCCTAACCCTCCACCACACTAGGTATCCACCCAACATTAATCGTAGTTTCCTAATTACGAACATTAGGTAAGTGATATGCCCAACCATTTGTGAATTTAACTAAATAAAATACCCAACCATGAATTATTTGTGGATTTGGGTAAATACAATACCTCGCCATTTGTGAATTTCACCATTTGTGAATTTGGATAAAACATGCAACAATTTGTGCATTAGGTTAAATAAATATTCAACGAATGTTTTTTTTCCCTTTTTCCAATGTTATTAAAGTGGTGATCATTAATAATAAGATTTAGCCATAATTGACTATATAAAAAAATTCACAAGACATTTCTTTGAAAATCCTTCTATATTATGGATATTTAGCACAACTTAAGGTAGAAATTTGGTGATTTTAAAAGATATATATTGGAATCTAATCAATTTTGGTCAATTCTTTCCCAAAAAAAATTTTATGTAAGAAAGTCGGATGATAAAATCCATCTCAATTTGAATCAAATCATAACTTTTCAAATCATAACCCTAAATCCTAACTATATTTGGAATTGCATTTCACTTTAAGAACCCTAAACCCTAACCTGATAATTGCCATGAGTTGAAAAAAATACATAAAGGTTTAGTTCCTCACAACACTAGTAATTACATAGGTTTTATTGTGATGCACATTTTATATCTACTAGATTTTAGGGAAACAATAACAAGATGAACAAAGATGATATGATTATAAGTTTTTTTTTGTGTTTATAACACTAAACTTGCCACTATTGATAGTTGAAAAAATATTTTGAACATTGTCCAAAATAACTAAACATTTATGAGATCACATCATCTTGTCCATATTTAAAATTTTAATTGAAATGTCAATTTTAAACTTTTACTAAAGCTTTTGATTTGAAATTGAAAACAATATAAAACTCTTTTTTTTTTCTTTGTTCTTAACCCATATAACTATAATGACAATGTTTTCACAATTTGGTTTATCAACCATAAGTCCTATTTAATATTAAAATTAGTTGTCCTTTGATGTATGAAAATAATGCGAAAAATTGAAATCATAGTGAATATTAATAATGTGATATTTAAGGTTGGGCATATGCAATGAAAAGAAGATAAAAGATGAAATGATCTTTTGTCTTAACTTTTCTTATCTATTTAAAACCAAATCATAATGGCAACAAAAGAATAACAATGTGGGCAACAACGTGGTTAAGGAGATTATACAAAAAAAATGGATGAGTACCAAATTTGGATTTGGTAATCTTTAAGCAAAGGTTCTTTATTGGTTAATTAAATCTTATATAAATTATTGTATTAATGTCCCATTAGTTGTTAGGTTGTCAAATAAATAAAAAACGGATATTCATTTTGAAAACATTTGGGTTTATTAAGACTCCCCAAGAATCATTGAATTTTCAATTCTTGAATCATTCAAAAATTAACATTGGCAAATATTCTCTTGTTAACATTGAATTTTTTTTTGCAATGCTTTAATTTGTAGCCAAAAGCTTTTTAAAAATTATATGTTGTGGCAAAATCCAAAATTTGGCAACATTTAAAAAAAAATTATATGTTTATACCCAAAATGCTACAACATTAATGTTAAGGAGATTGCAAAAATCATTTATAAAGTCAATTGCCTCATTCCTAAAACCAAACAACTTTTTTAAAATTGCAAATGGCTACGTAATAATTTTTTTCCTAGTATTATTCTTAAACAAATTTTCCTTCAACTATTCTTTGAATCAAAAATCATTTGTATCATGATTTTTGAATAGATGAAATTTGTGAATAAAATCAAACTTATGAAAATACATTATTTAATGTAAAGTTAGTAATTAAAAAACAAAGAACATCTTAGACAAATCACAACTTTTTTATTACATTCATTAGCAAATTAAGAATTGATTTCAAATTAGTTTCCAAATCGATCACATGAAAATCAAATGATCATCAAATAATTTTACAAATGGCTAACCACGTGTCTAGACAATGTGTTGACATTAAGGACTTCAAGTAGCTGTCAAAAGAAATGTTGTGAACCATAAATGGCCTTTATGCATTGCTCATGCTTAGCAAGTTCAAAGTCAATAATCTATGATTATGAAAGTTGTCGTCATCAAAATCAACATCAAGTTCTTTCTACTTTTGATCTTATAACATAATCTTACTTCAAATAACATCATCAACAATAAAAAATCTCAACCTTGAAACAAAAGCAATAAGAATATATTTGTTTGACTTTAAAACAAAACCAAATGTGGTAATAAAAACACTTGACCCTAGGCGAAAATAACAACAATATCACTTTAAACATTTTTGTCAATAAAAACCATTGAATTAGAAGGCTCAAAACCAATTTGATTTTCAAAAAAGACCTCTTATAAAAATACTACATGAAGAGAAAAAACAAAAACAAAATAGATTTTTTTTAAATAAAAAATTTGGTATTTTTTGCATGAACATAAAGGACGTATTAACATCAACCAAAACTATTTTTTGTTGAAAAAATTGAATCAATACAAATCAAATCACATCACTATTTTCAATATGTAGATCTTGCATAACAAATAAACAATCATAATAAATAAGCAAAAACCAAAAAAAAATCAAAAAACCTAAAACAACTTAACTTTGTTTTTTCAAATGCCTTTTTTTTTTTTTTTTAAAAGTGTCGTTGTAACAAAGGAAACAAGTGCCTTTTAATTCATTATTGATAATCTATTACATAGAAGTTTCATAAGTGTTTATTAATTTGGTTGAACTTGCAATTTTTTTAAAGATAAAATGTAAACCACAAATGAAAAAATTTAGTATGTATCAATAACATCATAAATTAAATAATAAAAAATAGAATGCCGAGAAAAAAGAAAGATACCTTGTTGTATTGCAAGCATCTGTGTGTCGTCTCATGTTTGTTTTGATTTGGATTCGATGTGCATGTTGTTTCCATAGGCATAGTGTTTCGGAGGGAGAGAGAGCGGGGTGTGTTGCACGCACTCGGGCGGTAAAGTGTTTCGAAGGGACAGAGCTGGGGCATTGCGGGCACTGATGGAGGCAAGAGCGCCGATCATGCGCGGGAGGCGATGTGGGGTCTGTTGGAAGTAGCGACGGACTGCATATCAATGAGTGCGTCTTATGTCTGCACCCGTTTGTTGCATTCCTTCCCTCCCTTTTTACGATGACATCAAGTACCTCCTCCCCACCCGCACCCATGTCCTCCCTCCCTCGATCCTTTAAGGGACGAGTGCATGTAGCGTCCCGCTCTGGAACACATAGACTTATACTCTGCAACGAGCCGAAACATGAAATATTGATCGTCTTCTTCTGCGTCTGTTGTCTATCCTGTGGTGTTCTTCACGCACGTTCTCAACCGGAGTAAGCAAGCATTGATCCTGCGTCTATTCTCTATGTTTCGAATGAGGAACAATATTTAAAAAGTGGGAAATTTCATTTCTTGTATGAAATGAAATTTAAATGATTTATAACTTCCATCTCATATTCTTTTGGAACAAAAATTTCTTCCATTTGAATAATTCCAACTCCTTTTTCAATTTTGTTGGAAATATTTTTTTCTTTCAAGGAAAAATAGTAAAAAATTAAGACATCAACAATTTGCCATAGTTAGTTACGACCAACATGAGTTGTAGTGAACCAAATTTCATCATTTAAAAAAATATGAAACATAAAAAAAGAAAATGAAGACTAAACTACTTATCATCAAACCATTAAATGGGATGGTGATGAGTTAATTCCTTAAAATAGTAATGACATCATTAATCGAATAATCCATAAAAGGTTTGTTATAAACAAAACATTGCATAATGTCAATATGATAGTTCTTAAAAACTTTTAACAAAACTTCAAAACAACCCCAATAGGAAGAAAAATTTTAAAAAATAAAAAATGGAATCAACTTGTTGTAATTCAAAATAACCTTTCACCCTAAAAATTGATTAAAAAATAACCAAATCACATAGTGAGTCTAGATGGAAACATGAGTTGACACATTAATTCAACAAATGTCTATTGTTCCTTTTAAATAGAAAGCACATTAGATTTTTTAATGAATTTTCCAAAACCAACATTATATGGTTTCAATTTCATTTTATCACCAACAACCTTGACCCAATGGTACCTAGCTTTAATAAAAGTATTGAATGGGACAATAGGAACTACATTTGATTCAATAACATGCTATTTTTGTTTTTATTTAATCGAGTGACTAATACCTCATATCAAAGCTTGAATGTTATAATCCAACAAAAATCAATTAACATTTAGCCTAATGATATAAAATATAAATATTTGAATGTTGTAAACCCTAATCCAAAAATTTGAACATCAAATCTATTATATATATTGGATTATAATAAAGGAAATGCAAAGAAGGAAAAAAAGGGACTAGGAGGAGAAAAATAAAATAAAATTGCATTGTTTACCTCATGCTTTGGGAGGTCCATTTTGTGGTTTCAATTTAGGGTAAAAACATAAAGTAGAAAGGAAATAGAAAGATAACAAACATGTAAAAGAAGATAAAAAGAAAAATATCACAAGAATTTTGCATAAATGAAGGTTTGTAAATAAACATTTTCAAAATTTTAAGCCTTTATGAACCTTAATTCAAGAATTTAAACATATCATTAAAACTAAATTAAGGTATCTTATATATAATTACAAACATGGTGTGTGTGTATCTGTCTGTCCGTCTTTTACTTATCTTTTACTTATTTCTTTTTCTCTGACGTCAATTTGCTTTCATTACCTCTCTGGCGTAATCCCATTGGCTCCTGTTCCCTGTGGAATGTTTTGGGGGGTGGGAGAAGGGAGAGCCCGGTGAAGCACGGGGCGGGGGGGGCCAGCAGGGG
>Ga0209208_10011017_pt1 | contig 11635 bp, 8 predicted proteins | sample S1TSphfallax_3_FD_187694 | JGI IMG/M metagenome (GOLD analysis project Ga0209208, IMG submission 187694) | Host-associated microbial communities from peat moss isolated from Minnesota, USA - S1T2_Fd - Sphagnum fallax MG (SPAdes) (version 2) | ecosystem: Host-associated > Plants > Peat moss >...
TCGGGGGAAGCCACCACCTTCCCCCATATAGTATTCTCTGTGCCACTCCGCCGAGCCTACATCCAAATGGCTCTTTTTCCCGGGACTCCCAAGTTGGAGTCCCGAAATTGTCCCGAAATTGTCCTGGTTGGAGTCCCGGGACTTTGGGAGCTCATAACTCCCGACTGCCAAGTCTAATCGCGACGAGGTCTAAACCAAAGTTGTATCCCTCGTCGAGATCTTTCCAAAGACATCTCGCACTCTCAATTCGGAGGTCGGGAAGAGGTTGATTCCCGACTTTTAGTGATCGGGAGTCAAACTGCCAATTTGACTCCCGGCCCTTCTTTTGCCCATAACTTGGGCTGAAGATGTCCAAATGGCCAATACGAGGCCATTTTCGATATTTACGCTTCGAGACCTTTCCAATGACACCAAGAACACCCCAATGCAAGGTGTTTTGGGCCTTGCTGTCGAACTCTAAACATTCAGGAGTCCCGGAGGACTCAAAGTCCCCAACTTTGGAAGTGTTGGGCTTCACCCCCACACTTGGCCAAAGTGGGGTTGCGACACTTTGGCTCAATATCTTCATCTTGGGAAACCCCATTACTTGGTCCTACTTGAGGTACATCCCCAAAACATCCCAATAAGGTACATAGGTATACAAAAAATGTCATTTTAGTACTACTTCCAAATCCTTATCAAGCTTATGTGTTATCCTTTTCATTGGAATTTGGATTTTGACTCAACCCGATGACATTCAATTAACTTTATTAACCTTATGAACAATATCAAAATCATACCTATAGGGGTATAATCGCAGGAACCATGAAGTACACAAGACTATCTTATGTCTTGAATCCTAAGTTTTGAGGCCAAATCATGTTTTGAGATGTGAAACAATGAAATAATGCCATGTATGTTTAGTCATTCAACCAAAAAGTCTTGCAAAATTTGAATTTTTTTTAATTAAACAAAATTTGGATGTCTTGTTGAAGTATAAACCATAAAGGAACGCATGACTCCAAAACATTTCCAGAATGATAGTCTTTCATTTGGAATGCCAAAGTCTTAATAAAAAATAAAAAATTTTCCTTTTTATTAGATCCACATCTCCTATACTTCCCCCAAAACCTTTGGAATGTACAATATATATTAATAAAATTAATAAAACTATCCTTATTAATGTAGCCCTTTTGATGAAGAAAATTCAAGATTTTAATATCAATTCCAAAACAATTGGGTTTTTATATTACCAAAATTGTATGCCATCATGTATAACATACTTTATTTTATTTCTGGTTAAAATATGAATCAATTTGAACAAATATTGTTATTCTTGTTGATTCCTTTTCAATAAAATTGTGTAGTGGGACAACATTTTTGAAATGTGTTCCAAGACATTTAAGGACATGTTTAAACCATCCAAATCATAAAAAATCACAACCATTTCAATCATAAAGAATGTGAGTCTAATGAAAAAATAAATTCACCAAAACAAATGAATCGATAAACATAGTAGTCATTCAAATTAGTGTCCTGTGGGTCATTCTAGGGTGAGACATTCCTTTTGTGTACCCCAAATGTGATTGTGCCCATGGGAGAAGTGCCCATTTAGTTAACTTTCTTGTGAATCAATTTGATTCCATCCAAAACTTAAGGGCCTCGGTTATTAATCACCAAGGGCAATGTTGCAAAATCTTTTGACAAATCTTTAGTAATAATTACACAATCCCAAGATAGCACATAATTAATTGACATTTGTTGGTTGGGTAACCTATGAAATGGCTTCAACTTTGGCCTTTTGAACCCCCAATTATCCATTTGGATAAACCATATGACCTAGGTACTCCACCTAAATATAAAAGATTTAACATTTGTTTAGGTCAAACTTAAGGTTATGATCTTTAAATTTTCTAAACACCTTGTGCAGATGATGCTTGTGATCCCTTGATGTTGGGTTGAAAACAATGATGTCCTCAATGTAACATTTGGCAAAGTTGAAGCTGTCTAACACTTAATCCACTACATTTTGAAATTCTATAGGGCGTTATTCAAACCAAATGGAAAAAACGTCTATTGGTATAAAAATCCCTCCCATGATGATTAATTCCCAAAATGTTGTTTTGACCTTATCACCTCCTTCAATGGTAATTGATGGTAATTAAATTGTAGGTTCAAGGTACTAAAAACCTTTGAATGTCTAATTTCTTTCAGAAATTAGGCATCAGAAATTTCTTTCAATAAGGGCATGGCATATTTGTTTAAATGGGTTCATTTATTCACTGAATGGTAATCCCCACACATATGAGATTTCATTTAATTACTAAAGGTATCTTTCTTTATTGGCATCATTGTTGTTGAAGCATACTCACCCTTAGATAATTCTACCAAACTAGCATCCAACAATTATGTTATTTGAATTTGAATCAAGGTCCTTTCCACTTCACTAGGCTTATAAAGTTGCCTAAAAATTGGATTATCATCTTCTAATACAATTTGGACCTTTTGTCCTTCCAATTGGTTTAGATCTTTCAAACTAAAGGAGAAACATCCAATATAATTATGTAATAGCCATAACACTTCTTGGACCTCACCTCTTACAACCATTGGACCAACCTTCGATCCCCATGTTTTTATGGTCAAGTATACTTTAAGCTAAGGTAATGGATCATCCTTAGTCCTTGAGGTTGAGGGCATTACTTATGATTGTTACACAAAATGTGGGTGAGTGCCAAAATGTCCTAGCATTTGCATCATCAACTCCTTTCCCAACACCCAAAAATCCTTCTTGGCATCATGAATGATCCCATTATAATTGCCAAGCTTGCCCCCCCTTGCACGGACATAAATGTTCCAATTGTACTTGCAACAACAAAAACATGAGGGTAGGTAGGTAGGCTGTGTTGTTAAAAACAATCGTCACAAATTTAGTAAACGTTTAAACGGTTTCTTTACGTTTAAATGCATTTTTTTCCATTTAGTACGAGTAAGGAAGGTCTACGCCTTCAAATAGGACCCCCAAAGGCACCTTCGTGCCACGCAAGCCGATGAGCTTGGGGGGGGTGGGCTCTTGTGGCTAGTTTGGGACGTTTCCTGTCGGCCACGGCGGACGTACTTGTCCTTCCTCAACAACCTCAAGCCCCTCATCATCATTCGTGTCCGCTTCACCCATGCCTAGCCCCAGGATGTTGCTCCACTCGAACAGGACATGGTCGATCGGCTCTTCCATAGGTTCTTCTTCCTTTTCCTCCTCACCGTCCTGCTCACGATCATCCTCCTTTTGCTCAACGTGCTCCTCCTCCATTTGGACGTCCACCGCATTTTCCTGGTCACCATCGTCAACAGCCCCACAATCTTGTGTTCGTTGGCCTCGATGATGCGTCCAGGCATACTCGCGCTCACTTCTTGACTCTACAGCTCGATCGTATTCTTTTTACGGATGGCCTGGCAGACAATGCTCAATTTCTTGACCTTGTCTGGCTTGTGGCAGTTGCGCCTTGTGGTGTGAATCTACACTAATTCGGAGAATAAGCGCTCACAGGTTGTCGTATTGGTGACGATGGACAAAATGACCAGAGCTAGGCGAGCCAAGTGCGAGCCCTTGAATGCGAACTTGATGAAATCCCAGAAATGAAGGGGACCTGCCAGCTCTTCCGGATCCGCAACGCCATAGGCCGGTGAGCCCGTCTCCCACCACTGCAGCACCTCATCGCAGAGTTGGCCGATGTCCTTGTCAATGAAGCGCGTGTAATAAAAGATCGCAAACTTGCACAACTGACCAAGCGAGGTCAGGGGTGTTTCGTTGGCAATCTTCTTGAACGTTGAGTGATGCAGGAAGAGAGCCAAAATGAACAAAGGTTGTTCACAATCATGCCAGCGATTCTCAATACACGGCACGAGCAAAGCGTTTTCTGGATGATTGTAGAAGGCCAAGAAGATGGCGCCATAGTTCATCATGACGTCTGCCATGGTGTTCTGATCACGCTGTAGACGAAAAGACGCTACCGTCAACAACTTGATCAGGGCCTCGGCATCCTCGCACTCTTTTTAGAAAATGTCGCTACCGAGTGCATACAGATCATCAGGGAAGTCGACGTGTGAGCTCTAGCGTAGGATGAACATCTTGCAGGCCGATCTCACTCGCAACAACAACGCTAGCATCCCTTGAACTGAGTTCCATTGCATGTCGGCCATTTGGACAAGAGCCAAGGTGTACCCATATGTCGCCTTCATGACGTCGCGCAAACGAGGTAGCCACTTCACAGTTGACTTGTTCAATGTCGAGACAATGGTGTGCGCCTGAGAGACCGTAATTTACCAACTGGTGGCGATGACGTCCTTGACCAACAAATTGATTTGGTGTGCATAGTAGAACACGAATACAATCTTGGGCTAGCGTAATGCCAGGATGCGTCGAGCTCGAGCACAATTGCCGGCGTTGTCAATGATGATGGTGCCAACATCCCAACCCTGGGCGATCATTAATAGTAGGATGCTTTCAAGATGCTCGGCGATGGTTAGGCCGTCATGTCGACTTCCATAAGTGAATGTGCCGAACGTGACGCAGAAGCCCGCCAATGACAGAATGACACCGAGAATGTGCATTTTTACAATATTTTCCCAAGCGTCGGACAGGAAGTTGACGCGCTTTCCTAAACCAAGTGGTGCCACCACCTTCAATGTGCATGATCACCTGAGTCCACCTTGTCCGCATACTTGTTCAAGATTGGGCCTCCCAGAAGTTGGCGAGTAGGTAGCGCTTTTGCGGCTTCCGCATTGTAAAACTTGATGAGGCGTCGAAAGCTCTGCCGGTTGACAAACAACTCGGGAAGGTTGGCTTCGGCCTGTAACTCCAGCAAGAGGCTATGAAATTCGATCTTATCCTCATTCAGAATAGGAGCCGGATGATATTTGAGGGTTGGTTGCTGGCATGTTCGCTTGGAGCTGTTGTGGTTGGTCGACGTCCGCGACGAAGTCGGCGGCCCAGCCCTGGGATGTTGAGCTTAAGAGGTGTTGGGCTTTGGATTAGACATTTGCATGTCCTGCATTTCGTAGAACTTGCACTGACGCATGTGTGACTCCATGGCGTTCGTTTCCCCTCGCACATCGATGGCCTCACGAGCACTAGGAACACCCTTCTCGAACGTGTCAGTGCAATGGATGCAGTGAACGAAGCGTTGCATCTTGTTGGCCATGCAATCAGGTTGGATAAAGTGCTGACGCGCATCGCAAGGCTTGCGCCTAATTCCATGCTTGCCGGTGTTTGCACTCATCAACAAATGACACAAATGAGCGACGCGTCGTTTGGCGCTACAAACCATAGTGCTAAATGCAACTAGCACTGTAGTAGGGCATTCCATCATTTTTTATATGCGCAACGATGTTTGGGGTGATGTCGACGAACCGCACTTTGCAATGCAACTGGCACTGTAGCAAGGCACTGCACCATTTTTTCATATGGGTGTTTTTTTGGTACAGAAGGAGAACGTTTAAACACCGTTTAAACGACAAAAAACCGTTTTTTCTTTTAAACGTTTAAACGGTACCTAACAACACTGAGGTGGGGAACAATGGGCAAAACAACTTTATTAAACATAAATTAAATATCAATGTGAGTCAAATTCAAGACTTGCCCCAAAATTCACCTACTAGTTCCTTTTAAAAGATCGGGCACAACAATGGTGCCATTGTGAAAACTCATGGCTTGTTCATTTTCATCTCCATTGGGTTTTTCCATGTGAGAAGACTTGGAATCCCAAACCATCCCCAGTCCTCCATCCCAAAATGCATGCAAATGTCGAAAATTCAAAAAAGTTGGTAAGGTTACGTGTGGAAGCCCAACCTTATTGACCATACATAAAGGTGGTTGGTCAACATGATAAACCACACATGCGTGACGACTCGGATCCAATATGTCATCCACCAAACATGTGGGTGACCTTGGAATGAGTTGGTATATGTTTTAAATCATCTGTGATGGTGTTTGATTAGTCACATCCATCAAAATTGATGGGAATGTGAACCAATTTATGTTGCATCTAGATGCATTTGTCTCCTTGATCCAAGCCTAAATCTATTGCCATACTACTAACACAATTAACCAAGAATACCCCAAAGGTGGGACATTCTCCAACATGTATGCACACGGGTGCACTTATTCGATTTGAAAATGCTACAACACACACATCATCTCCCAAAAAAGTCTTGATCTAGGGTTTAAAAGGCTTGGGTGTAGTCATAATAACGTGTGTACCATAGCAAAATGTAACAAGTGTAACACTTGCTTGATTTTTTCATGTTTTAAAGTCGTAATTTAATTTGATGTTGAAATTGTAAGATTTGTTTATATAATTGTATTTTTAATATCATGGGAACATGTGAATTGATTTGAAATTAATCCATGAGTAAAAAATGAACAAAAACACTCATTAAACATTGTAACACTTGCTTTTAAAAAGACTTGTAAATGGATTTGAATTTTCTTGAAAATGACATTTTTTGCCAAATTTTTAACATATACCTTAATAAAATAATATGATTTAAAAAAATAAAATTGGAAGATATTTTCAAAAAATAACACCAATTTCCACATTCCAAAAAGACAAGTAGAAAAATCACCCATGTGTAGTTGAATGCCTTTTCAATCTAACATTCAACACATCATGTTATGGGTACAAATAGAAGATGAATTTGTTGTTTTTTAATTAATAATAATAGTATAAGAAATTTATTCGTCATCCTCCTTGGTGAAGGGATTATTTGTAGAATGTGGTAAGAAAGGTTCAAACATAGTGATGCAATTCAAAAATCCAATGGATGCCAAAGCAACAAACACCAAGTAATTGCTTGCAAAAAACACATAAATTGAAAAGGAGTCTCAAAATTCTCTAGTTTTAGAAAATATATGAACCATCACACTAACATTTGTCCATTCTCTTAATCAAATTTATTATAAATACTATATAGTAAGTATCTATATATATACACCCTAAACTTGAAACCCCATGATATGTATATATATGAAATTTGCAAAAAAACTTATAAACATAATCAATGTGATGATAACATATAAAATACATACTTGGCAATAAATAAACATCTTGGCGTTTCTGTCCCCATGCAAATCTACACATTTTCAAACCAATTTTTTTGTTGTTGTTGTGTTAAAATTAAAAAAATAGGTCAAACATCTAGTCTAATAGATTAATAATCAATTATTGGTTATAACACCCCCCATATGATGTAAAAGAATTTTATTTTTAGGACTCATCATGGGTTGTGTATGTAGCTTATTTTGACAAATACAAAAGAGAAAAGTCAAGTAAGTCAGATAACGTTTATGTAAAATGTTTAGCCAAAAAATTACAGCGCACCACCGCTTGCTGGTCCTATTGCTTCGAAGATAGATCCCAAACTCATGGACAACCCATTTGCTATTCCCCTTTGATCTTGTGGCTGTTCAAAATATACAACAATTGCTCAATGTGACAATTCATTCAAATAAGAAAAAAATTTCATGTTGCAATGTAAGAGAGAAAGAGAGGAGGAAAAAAAATCCTACCACAGAGTTGTTCAATAATATCATAGAGGCTGTGAAAGTCATCATCTGCAAATGAAAATATGAAAACATGGGTTAGAAAGGTTCGGTTGGTTTCAAGCTTTGTAAATAGTGACCATTGTTGCTGCACACATTGAAGAACTTTACTGTGAATGAAATAGGCGAGTTAAAACTAATATTGGTTAGGTGTACAAGCCTGTACCAGGTATCAACATTGGTATCGATAATGATAACAAGGACCCTACAATGCTAATATGACTTGAGGCAATACCAGCCTTGTACCAATTTTATTGGAGTTTGGTAGGGACTTGAGGTAATATTAGCCTTTCACTAATTCGAAACCCATTTCAATACCTAATATATACTTGAACTTATGTGTTAGTAGTAAAAAACAAGTCTTGGACCCAAATACCGAGACTAAGTCTAGCTTGAAGGAAAACAAAGAACTTGATGGAATATTTGAAGGTATACCATTTGCTAGAATGGAATCGTCAAAATTGATTAATTATTCAACAAACATGTGTTGGAGTGACCAAGGTACTCTGGTATAGCCATGAAAGTGAAATTTGAAAGAATGACCAACAAAAGTAAGAACTTTTAAAATGCTAAAAAATGTGCTCAACTCAAAAACAATTTAGCAATGTGCATTGAAAACATTTTTCAAACAAGATATAATAGCCACAGTCACCCAAAGCACCAATACAGAAAGAGTTGCAACTGCTGGATTAACAACCACCAATGGCACTGAAAGCACCTATACATTGCCACAAAGGATAGGTAGGTTAGAGCTTTTGATGGATAAACCCATTGATTTGTAAATGGAGCTAGACTAATTATGGGTTAATCTTATGATCATTAAGTTTGGCTTTGGGTTGTAACCTCAATGTAGATTTTGTAAATAGTTAGATAATAAAACAAATTAAACCTTAAACCTCAAACCATTAATATATAGGAAGCTAGATATCAAAAAATTTCTTAAAGCCAAAATTGATGGATACAAGTAATTTCAAAGACTAAACTTCATGCCTTAAACGCAATTGCAAGGTTGGAGGTAGTAAGGTATATAACAACATCCTCATTTCTTACTGCAGGTATGCGTGTTCCCATTACAGGTCCAGGGAAATTTGATAAATATGGAAAGATGATGAGTTCAAATATTAGAACTACAAAACCTTCAAAACAACCCCAATCACACCAACCCAATCACCACAACCCAATCACCACAACCCGTTACAATGAAAGAACATCAGATCATGAGAAAGACAAATTTTTTAAAACAAAAACTAGTTCAAAATCCTTAAGAAAATGAAGGAGAGAAATGTTCATACCTGATAGTCCAAGTATTTCGCCAAGATCAGCTGTTGTGAAGTTGACACCGCCAGTTGACTTTGGAGAAACACACCATAAGGACAAGACTTGTGCAACATCTTGTTTCTATTAGGTTCAAGATGTGAGTACATACAAAATGTGGGTAGATCAACAACAAACATTTGGTGAAGTAATTTGCAATGTTACTTAACTTTTTTCTTTTTCTCGTGAACATGGAATTTTTTTTGAGGATAATGCAAACTTGAAAGGCTTTGAAAATGTTTGATAGTCTTTTTCAATGTAGGGTTTAAGGTTTCTTAGGTTAGATGGAGCACCTCAATATATGCCATGTCATGGAGAGAATATGCAGTAAAGAACCAATGAACCTATGAAGGGTTTCCTGCGCAACAGTGGTTTCTTATCATCTTGTTGAATTTCAATCAAATCCTTTGATAATGGTGACAACTTATCCGCCAATTCCAAATCAGTAGTAGAAACATTGGGAGGTGGTGTTTGTCATGATTGCTATATAGGTTCTGTTCTAAATGATCAAACAATGTCTTCAGTGAGTTGAAAAACTTGTTTGTGTGCTAATGACCATCAAAGTGGCTAATTTTTTTGTTTACCCAAAACTGAAAAAATGGAAGAAATTTGACTTATTCTGTGCAATGTTCGAATTATGCCTTAGAAGCATTTTGTTTCTCATGTCAACACAATCATTGAATTTGTTTAGTCGGTTGGGATTCATATCATGATTGATATTGTTGCTGGGGATGTCATCGTTTTCTTCTTCAACAACACTTCTCCCTGATTTTGATCTTCCTATGATGATGCCTTTAGCTCCTTCACATTGCTACTATTTTGACTATTGCTTTGACAATATTCTCTAAAACTTCCAATTGGAGAGAAAAGAGGTGGGCTATCAATACCATCAGATAGTATACTTCCACTTGGACTTTCTATTGACTTGTGGCATGTAGGCCACATTTGAGATGGTTATTCAGTTGCATACTCCTGCTCATCAATGCCATGCTTGTGCAATGTCTCCTAAACACAAAAAAACTCATTTCAACAAAAAGATCAGACATCTTGGAAACACACAAATGTGTGTCCTTCCATGACCTAACTTGAAAGCTCTGAATTTACCAAAAACCTATTCCCAAATATATATAATAACATTTAATTACAATTTAGCAAGAGGGATTCAAGGTTAGTTTTAATTGACATAATAATCATGTGCAGCATTAGTTGAGGATGTTGAGAACTTTCCACATACAGGGAGCTGAAAGCTGATGAAGAGAATACCAAAGGCAAACACTGTGTTGCAAAGTGATGGCAAGAGGTAAGGAAAGCTGTTTTCCCTTGGCGCCCACATTGGTGTTCTCATTTCTAATCAGATCCATCACATAGAAAAACTTCCCACCAACTTCTGGGGAGAACTAAATTATTACATACCAAACCGCATAGAGCTTTAGGGTGTTAAGGTTCAGGGTTATTATACAAGAAAAGATAACCAATGAATTATCTAGTAAGTAACCCTTCATTGAAAGAAAGCAAGTGCTTGTCCTGAGATGCTTACAATGCAAAGAGAGATCCTTTGGTGAAAATGTTTGGGTATTTGAGAGCAGGCTGCATGAAAAGAGAATCTGGGAAAAACGGAAAAAAGTTCTGAGTAAAATCCATTTGTCTTTACAACCTACAAATTTAAGAAATAGTGAATGATGAAAATGCGGTTGTCGAGTTCAAGATGTAGGTTACCTGAGAAAGATACCTGCCTAGAGCAGGACCGAGGATCAGACCAAGTCCCCAACTGGTACTTATCTGTCCATAAGAACACATGCATGATAACAAGGCCTTAGGATATATACTTCTTTATTTTTTTAAACAATTGTGGAATACTGGGGCCAAGCATAATTGGGCTCTACTTGCTCTAATTTAAAAAAAATAATTATTGCTTCCAATTCAACAAAAATTGCTGAAATCTCACAAAAAATCAATAAGCAAAGTATGAGACTAGAGATTGTACAATGGAGACACCCAAAGCTTGATGCCTTGCATTGCTAATTTCCGATGCATATGCCTGCACCATAAGTATCAAACCATGTATGTGAATTAACAAACCCATAAATCATAACAAATCTGCAAATCACAACAACCCACAAATCACAATAACAATAGAGCAAATCACAATAACAAAATTAAAAAATGACCAAAAACCAACAAATCATAACAAAATCACAAATTGCTACATAAACCCAAAACCATAAAAGCCAAGCATATTGACAATTTGTTTGAAATGTGTTATACATAAAGAAAGGTGTTTCTCCTCTTTGCATGGATATAATTTAATTCCACCATTATAATATATCTACTACACATGTCTAGTTGACAAAAATGAGAAAGAGGAATTTCTGAAATCTTTCAAACCCTTCATGGAAAGCATCTTGCCTTTGCAGGCCCATGTAAGCCATTTAAGACTTCAAGTAGAAGTCGTGTGAGAATGGCCATCCAGAAGTTTTGGCTCAATCCAAGTAACGTATGGAACACCATGCTACCACAACAATGTGCACAAACTAAGTGGGGAGGGGGAGGGAGGGCCGAGTGGGGAGGGGAGGGGGGTGAGGGAGACGAGGCCAAAGGAAAATGGGGGTGAGTACCCAATGTTGCAGACTAGGGAAAATATATCACATAGATTGTAATCATCATTCAGGAGAGATGAATTCTGCCTTTCTTTCACCCTAACCTTGTTAAGGTCACATGCTCATTTTTCAAATGCATATGAACTGGCAC
>Ga0209208_10011019_pt1 | contig 11634 bp, 18 predicted proteins | sample S1TSphfallax_3_FD_187694 | JGI IMG/M metagenome (GOLD analysis project Ga0209208, IMG submission 187694) | Host-associated microbial communities from peat moss isolated from Minnesota, USA - S1T2_Fd - Sphagnum fallax MG (SPAdes) (version 2) | ecosystem: Host-associated > Plants > Peat moss >...
ATGAAAAGACTAGGACACGTGGCAGAATGTAGTTCCGCATGTTCGTTCTCGCACGTGACATTCGGGTATGGAATGGGCCCGAAACTACAGGGCTGTTTCTAGAACGCTCTGGAATCACCCGTCTTGCACCTTCTGCTGATGTTTTGAGCTTCGTCTCTTCCCTTCGTCACCGGGCAGTTCTGCAGAGTGTTTTGCTCTTTGAATGTCATCATCTGTGAAGGTTCTGGGACCATCTACTGCTCTCTACACTCATCCAGACGATTTTCCGTTGCTCGTTTATATGCTTCTCTCGCTTGCCGATTTACTCATTTCATTATTGATTCAGAAAATTTTCGATTTGGTGAAGCTTTCGAGCTCACAAGTAGCTTTGAAGTAGCTGGACTTGCGTTGGTTGTTTCTGCGCGTGACAAAGAACATCATAAAGGGGAGAGAGAGAGAGAGAGAGAGAGAGAGAGAGAGAGAGAGAGAGAGAGAGAGAGAGAAGAAACTGATTTGAGTGGTGTTGTAAAGGTTTTAGAATTGTATCATGAACCCTGCGAATTTTACGCACAAGACCAATGAAGCTCTTGCGGCAGGTCAGGAGCTTGCAACTAATGCAGGACACGCCCAGTACACGCCAGTTCATCTGGCGCTAGCTTTGATCAGTGACGGGGAGGGCGTGTTCCGGCAAGCGGTGCAGTCGGCCGGAGGTGGAGAGGAGGCAGTGAACTCAGTGGAGAGAGTGTTAAAACAGGCGTTACGGAAAATTCCGTCTCAAGATCCGGCTCCCGATACATCGCCGGCGAACAACGCGCTGGTGAAATGCATACGGAAGGCACAATCGGCTCAGAAGAGTAGAGGAGACTCGCACTTGGCAGTTGATCATCTGGTTCTTGCGTTACTGGAAGATGCTCAAGTGGGAGAATGCCTGAAAGAAGCCGGGATCAGTGTTCCCAGGGTCAAATCGGCGCTGGAGAAGGTTAGGGGAGGAGGCTCTAAGAAAGTCGAGAATGCCACCGGCGATTCCAATTTCCAAGCCTTGAAGAAGTATGGCAGAGACCTTGTGGAAATGGCTGGAAAGCTGGATCCAGTGATAGGAAGAGACGATGAGATTCGCAGAGTTGTGCGTATTCTCTCCAGACGAACTAAGAACAATCCGGTGCTCATCGGAGAGCCTGGCGTCGGCAAAACCGCCGTCGTCGAGGGACTCGCTCAGAGAATAGTCGGAGGTGATGTGCCGAGGTAATCGCTTCTTGCGTCTCTCTATTATCTCTGTTATTTCACTACAAAACATCTCACAATATGCAGAAGGAAATGAGCATCTCTTGTGTCTGGAGACTTTGATTTCGGAAAGCAAGCAAGCGATCATCTCTTTCGTTGATTCTCTAACGCTTGGTTGTGTGCCTTCTTTGCAGCAATCTTCTTGAGGTGCGGCTCATTGCATTGGATATGGGAGCATTAGTGGCCGGAGCCAAGTATCGCGGAGAGTTTGAAGAACGTCTCAAGGCTGTGCTCAAGGAGGTGGAGGATGCGGACGGCAAAGTGATTCTATTCATTGATGAGATACACCTTGTGCTCGGTGCAGGTAAGAAGAAGTAGTACTTTGCTTCTCCATCTCTTCTTCTTCTGTGTGTTTGCAAAAAAAAAAACAAAAGAAACAAAATCAGAAAATCTTGTCATTCCACTCTTTATGTGTTTCTTATTATGTGCTTCTCTCCTTCTGATGCTTGCTCATAAACCTCTTGTTTAGATAGGAGAAGCATCAATGGAATGGATCCACAGTCAGAAGTTTTTTCTTGATCAAGAACTTCTCATTCCAGGCACAGCACTGCAAACTGCAAACTAGATTTCTGTTTTTCTTTTTCATCAAGATCTTCTCATTCCAGTAGCACTTTGAAACTGCAAACTTGATTTCTGTAGTCTTTTCTTGATCAAGAACTTCTTGTCCCAGTGTAGTAGCACAAACTGCTAGTCTTTTCTTGATCAAGAACTGAATCTCATTCCAGGAGCAGCACAAACTCCAAATCTTTCTTGATCAAGAAGTTCTCATTCCAGTAGCAGTGCAAACTGCACCTTGATTTGTGTTTTCTTTTCTTGATCAGGAGCTTCTCATTCCAGTAGAAGTGCAAAACTGCAACTTGATTGCAGTAGTCATTTCTTGATCAGGAATTTGTCATTCCAGTAGCAGCACAAACTGCAAATGGATTTTACAACTTTGTGATTGATTGGTTGATTGATTAGGCCGCACTGAAGGATCTATGGATGCTGCAAACCTCTTGAAGCCAATGCTGGCACGAGGCCAGCTCCGATGCATAGGAGCAACCACCTTGGATGAATACAGGAAGTATGTTGAGAAGGATGCAGCATTTGAGCGGCGGTTTCAGCAGGTAGTGTCTTTCTTTGGACCTGATTTCCTTGTAGCAAAGTAATCGGAGAACATCACAAGGTGTCAGAAATTATTGTAGATGATGGCTCCCTATTTGTCTGCCAGCAGTGTCCATGACAAGAGTCCAAATTATAGTTTGATGTCCTCTACTTGTTGTGCTTCAATGAAGAGAACCAATTGTTGTAGTTTATGCTCAACGTGTCCTGCTGTGATCAAGAGTACAAATGGTAGTTGTGGATCTACTTGTCCTGCTTTGTTGAAAAGAGTACTAACAACTGATGCACTCATGGTTTGTGGTGATGCAGGTGCTTGTGGCAGAGCCCAGTGTGCCAGATACAATCAGTATTCTCCGAGGATTGAAGGAAAGATATGAAGGACATCATGGTGTTCGGATTTTGGACAGGGCGCTTGTGGTAGCTGCACAATTGTCCAGCCGTTACATCACAGGTATGGCTACATATTACCATGACTCAAATTCTGATTTCTTTCTCTATCTTGCTCAAATAACAAGATAGGGATTCTGATTCTCACTATCTCACTTGTTGTTGCAAGAAAAATGATTGCAACTGGTTTCATTTTGTTTGTGTTGATGATGTGTTTTGCAGCTGTGTTCTTGCAAGATATATATACCAGAGGAACTACTTGTAACTGAGTTTTATCTGCTTTTATGTTTATGCAGGTCGGCACCTTCCTGATAAAGCAATTGATCTGATAGATGAGGCATGTGCAAACGTGCGAGTGCAACTTGACAGTCAGCCTGAAGAGATTGATAATTTGGAACGCCGGAAGGTGCAGTTGGAGGTGGAGTTACATGCCCTTGAGAAAGAGAAGGATAAGTCCAGCAAGGCTCGCTTGGTCGAGGTGGGTCTCCCTCAAATATATATTAGCAATTTTTTTTGCAGGATTTGTGCTGAAGCATAGTGCAAATTTGGGAAATCAGAATGTTGAAAAGGAAACTGGTTGGTATCTCACTTTATCAGGTTAAAGAAGAGCTTGATGACCTGCAAGATAAATTGCGACCATTAAAGATGAAATATCAGCGAGAGAAGGAGAGAGTGGATGAACTGCGGAGGCTGAAACAAAAGCGAGAGGAGTTACAGATGAGTCTGTTGGAAGCTGAAAGGCGCTATGATCTGGCACGGGCTGCAGATCTCAAATATGGTGCACTACAAGATTTGGAAATAGCCATCAGCAAATTTGAGGCAGATTCTGGCGAAAACAACATGCTTGCTGAGACAGTTGGACCTGATCAGATTGCAGAGGTACTGTTGATTTGCCGGTGCGCCTCATGATTTTTCCTTTAATTTAGAATAGGAGAGTATTCTACCTACAGAACCGATTTTACAAAATTAGAATACATAGTTGTTCACCAATTGTGCATCTTTATAGTAGTAGCATGTTATCTTGAGAAAATATGAGGTACTGATTACCATGGGTGATGTGAAAGTGCAGGTGGTAAGCAGGTGGACAGGCATTCCAGTGACAAGGTTGGGTCAAAATGAAAAACTCCGCCTCTTGGGTTTGCCTGAACGGTTGCACCAGCGTGTTGTGGGCCAGGATGAGGCAGTGCAAGCAGTAGCTGAAGCTGTGCTACGATCACGAGCTGGTTTAGGAAGAGCCCAACAGCCCACTGGTTCTTTCCTCTTTCTTGGGCCAACAGGTGTTGGTAAAACTGAGTTGGCTAAGGCATTGGCAGAACAACTGTTTGACTCTGACAATCAGCTTGTGCGCATCGATATGTCAGAGTACATGGAGCAGCATTCAGTATCCAGACTAATTGGTGCCCCTCCAGGGTATGACTTTTTCCTCTATTTTACCCTGATTGTACTTGGGATGTTCATCTTAGCTGCTCAGCACCACATAGGTTGCAGGTCACTGAACATGTATGTTACTGTCACTGTTGTTCAACCTACTGCTTAGTTTTTTCTGTGTTTTTTCAAGGGTTAGGGTCTCCACTGTTTCCTGTGAACTGATATATTGCCAGATCTGAAGTATCTGTAGAAGTTATTATCAGATCATTGCTTATATCTTTCTGGCTATAACTTGATATTGTAACTATGAAGAAACTCTTTACTATTCCATATATAATTTTTTCCCTATGCAAATAGATTTTAATCCTGCAGGCAAGAAAATTGATATTGGAAGCAGGAAGCCAGATAATGTTGATCAATGTGTTGGTTACTCACATGAGATGCCATGAGAGCTGGAAATGCTTTTGTCCAGTTGCATGGGTGTAGCCAAGTCTTAAAGCAATAGTTTGTGTTGGACATGACAGATATGTGGGGCATGAGGAAGGTGGTCAACTTACTGAAGCAGTAAGAAGGCGACCATACAGTGTGGTGCTCTTTGACGAGGTGGAGAAAGCACATCCTTCAGTTTTCAACACACTCTTGCAGATGCTTGATGATGGGCGTCTGACAGATGGGCAAGGTCGAACAGTTGATTTCACCAACACTGTGATAATCCTTACCTCCAATCTTGGGGCAGAGCACTTGCTTGCAGGATTAATTGGAGAGCAGAGCATGGATCTTGCAAAGGAGAAAGTCATGCAGGAGGTAATTTCTTCCATCTGATAGTTGATCATTGTAAAATAACCTGTATATGATCCAGCAATGTCTCAAAAGGTCGGATAATGATATGTTCAAAATGTCACTGGTGCCAAATTTCTCCTAGCGTCCCACTGTCTGCAGTGTCTGTACTCTTCTTGAATACTATCTGAAGGATGCTGTAGCCAAATTACTGGACAAAATTTCACTGACGACATTTGAATGTGGCTATGTCCATTTCAGGTGAAGAGGCATTTCAGACCGGAGCTGTTGAATCGATTGGATGAGATTGTTGTGTTTGAGCCACTTTCTCATGAACAACTACTTAAGGTGGCACGCATGCAGATGAAAGATGTTGCAGCACGCCTAGCTGAGCGTGGTGTTGCCCTAGCAGTTACAGATGCTGCACTCCAACTTGTGCTCATGGAGTCTTATGACCCGGTTTGTTCCTTTTCCATTTCACTCATTTGATCAAACGAGATGCATACAAACAGGAAGAAATTGAAATTATATCTAATTCTTCTCTAAATGCTCTGATGTCTTTCATATATTGTGGGTGCAATATTAGACATGAAATGTCTACAATTATTTTTTCAAGTGACCAATATTCCTTACTCGGGTTTGATTTCCTGAAATGAGCAGGTGTATGGAGCACGCCCACTGCGCCGCTGGTTAGAACGCAAGGTGGTCACTCAGCTGTCAAGAATGCTGATCAATGATGAGATTGATGACAACTCAACTGTGTACATAGATGTGAACCCAGGAGGGGGAGAGTTGACATACCGGGTTGAGTGTAATGGAGGTCTTGTAAATGCAGCTACAGGTGTCAAGTCTGACATCCTGATAGAAGTTCCAAATGTGCCTCACCACGTGGAGGCTTCCAAGAGTACAAAGAGAATGAAGATGGAAGACCTGGACATGGATGAGGATGCTATGCAAGAAGAAAACTGGACAGTTCTTCCATAAGACGGACAAAACTGGACAATACTTTACTCTTCTTCGCTGCAGCATCAGGCATGCCCATCAATCATCATACTAAATTTTGTAGATAATATTGCTACCAGTTCACAAATGGCAATGCGCGGGGTGTTACTAGTGCAGGCAAGAGCAGACAAGAACCGATGATGTGTTTTTGTTATTGCAAGCGCTTGTATAGTTCATACATGATGAATAAAAAAAAGGTTTATTCTCGTGCACAAAAATAGATCATTTTTTGTGTCTCAATGAACCAGTCTTATCCTGTAGCGGCAAATGACAAGAGAAACTCAAATTTCCAAAACAATATCCAAACGCCGCCCCCAAAGAAAGTCTCTGTTGCTATGTTACTATTGCTATGTTACTGTTGCTGCTATGTTGCTATGCTATGTCACTGTGCTATGCCATTTGTTCATCTCTTTTGCTAAACATGTTACTATTAGGAAATAAGAATTGGAAATGTAATGAAACAGATAGAACATGTAAAAGATTAGACTTTGGAACAGAAACTGGATAGATATAATTGGTCTACACATAGGAGCAAAGAAACACAACTGGGAAATTGATGATTTCATCTCAAGCAACTGCATTGGAATTTAGTCAGAGTGCTGATATTAGGGAAATTAGTTGCTGACAATACGAATGTCTTGGTTTTGGTAATCTATGATAAATATGACAATGTGGGTGAGTATATTCTTACCTCATTTGCATTACATTTCCAGCAATGAGTTTTCTGGGAGCTAGTATAGGGAGGATTTTGCATGATCCTTCATATTGATCTTTCAGTGATAATTTCAGCTGTGAAGATCATATGAAAGCTTATTTATCTCACTTCTTTCCTAATTACTACCTTCCTCCTTTCTTAATAACTACTAGTGTGGCCTGTGCCGGTGGTCCAAGTGCTTTCACATCCTCAAGTGATTTTTCCTTCCAAAGCCTGGTTTTTTGGAATTTATTTGCATTTCCAGTGGTAGAAATCACTTTTTCAATCAATATCTCCCACATTCTGAATCCAAATCTTACCAAATAATTTCCATTAAATCCTCCTCATCAAGACCTTTCCAACAACACCAAAGGCACACTCCTCTGAAATTTTCAGCTACAATTTAAATTAATTTTCAGTGAAGAAAAAATTCAATAGCAAAGAAATTTTGCACTGCAAGTCCAAACAACATGGAACCAAGCCCATGCACCCCTTCTCGTCCAGAGCTTTCCAAAGACACCAAGAACTCAATATGAAGCATCCCAGTTCGGTGGATCTCATAACTACAAAACAAAACAAAACAAATTATACCTTCATAGATAGATTTCAGTTTTTTTCTCTACCCCATTAACATGGATATAAAAAAACAGATGGACATGTGTCTTTTCATGTTCATAAATATTTATATTGTTTACTAATAACTCTTCTTGTCTAACAATAATAATAATGAAAAATTATTGAAAATTGTGTGGGAAAATAGTTGATCATCACTGGTGATGCAAAGCCACTTGAAGCCCAAGAAAATAGTATTGAATATAATTAGTACCTTAAATGGATTTCACACTTACCCTCATATATTTTTCTGGGCTTACCTGAATCACCCAATGCCCAAGAACAACATAACCAGCTCTTCACATGCCATTCTCCTGCACATAATCATACTCATGATCATTTGCAGACTGAGAAACAAGATCATTCTCCTTTCGATTTGAGACGATATGTGTAGGCTGCCTTGGCAGTAGTACCCAGGCCAATAATTGAGGTGGTGGGCCCCTAGACACCAGAGGCCACCTATGGCCAGGACCTCTGTAAGGATTTTTCATAGTATGAAATATTGCCCACACCATGGTTATTAGCTTTTGTATGTTGTAGGATAAGGACCAAGAAGAGGAACATTCTGGGAACGAGAGACCTTCACAAGGCTAGCTAGAGCTGAGCAGGGTACTTGAATTTCTCAAAAACTGCCTCATTCAAGCTTCTTATCCAGTGTAAAGATCTGATAAGAACTTGACCAGGTGTGATTTGTTCGAGAAGGAGAGGAGAAACTTTGTGTAATGTTTCTCCTCTATTGCAACAAAAACATTACTGAGAACAAAAACACCCTCTACATACAATTTTAAAAACCCTACCATTTCTTTACTGAGTAGAGAAGGCATTGGTGTAGAGAAGACTTATGGACTGCACCAGATATCAGACTTAATGAATTGTGTGGTATGGCAAAAAAGCTGCCCTAATTTTTGTAGTGTATTTAGACCACCATTGTCAAAGTGCAAGAAATCGATGATGACCCTCTTCCAAGATCTTACAAAATGGAAGAAATCTTCTGCAGTGGAAGCACACCTCCTGTGAAAAAATTAGGGGAGGTAAAATTTTTACCGCAGAGAAGGGTGGGATCCTCAATCCTTCCTTGTCAGTGCCTGTCACTTTGGCTACAGCGCTTGTGCCCAGGCACATACATCAAGACAAGGATCTTATACAAAAGAAACATTTACTTAACCCACTTTCCAGATTTTGTATCTGACGTTCTATGGAGTCTGGACCTCTTCTGTGGAAGGTATGAGCTTCATGAAAAGCTGATTCTGCCTCATGAGATCCATACAGTCAAAAAGAAAGGCAAAAATTGAAAAGATCTGTCATCACGAAACTCCCATGCAGCATGTGCATCTCCTAATAAGGAAGGCTTTGTTTCCAGGTTGACGAACTAGAGTCAACTGCCTTTGTTCCAATGCCCTCAAACCACGCGAGGGCTTGGGGGGAAGAAGAGGTCTTCTTGTAACCATTATATACCTGAACCAAGCAAGGTGTGGCTGAAAGAAAGTAAACCCTGTAAATAAAAATCAAGGATGGGAACACAATTCATCAAAAGTACAAAGGCAAAATAGAACACAAGTAGACACAACCCGAAGAACAAAAGCAAACAATCAACAAAAATCAGATAAAGAAATCAGATAATGACTCAATGCAAAGAGGACTCAGGGCTATGAAATGACAATCAACAATAACAAGGCGTCACAAACACACTGGCCCTGCCAATAGATAAGATGTTGTACATCTACCTTCGGTGTCCACACTCTGAACACCAAAAAATTCGGTTCCAATCTAAACAGTCTAAACATATTCACCAAAGAAACCTATTTACTTAATGTGAAACCAATTTTAATAAGGTAAAACTTCCAAAAGTTGGATCCAATGCAATAGTCCTTGTGTCCCTGTGGGGGCAGGGCCCAACAAAGAAGACCTACATTTTTCTAACTACAAGGCCTCCCCATTGTATGGGCACACTTCATGGGAGGGCTGTTGCAAGTGCAAATGTTACTTGTCAAGGTTTTAGGGTGGTAGATTTAACAACCCTAAATCTACTGAGTGCCAATTTGCAATTGGAGTTTTCACATGGTCTGAAAGATAGCAATCACTCTTTGGATATGGTAATCCGAAATAACTTAAATTTTAGGGCTTCTAACTTTTTTGTGAATAGGCCTGTTTGTTTGCTCAAATGGTTGCTAATTTGCAACACTCTTAGATTTTGGAGGCCACCCCTATTTCAGGTTCAGGGAGTTTTCATTTTAGTAGGTATATGGAATCCAGTGTGTCCACCCTTGGTTGGCTGCATGTTAAGAACTTAAAATAATACAAGAATGGGTCCCATGCTGGGGATATGGGTCACTACTAGGTATTCACACCCATCTTCTTCCTATGGATTTGGGGTTGACTAATACTCATCTTATACCCATTAACATCCCCCTCAGCCTCTACCAAAGAAAAAAAATGAGAGTCCAATATTTATGCTATGAATTCACAACAACAACACATGGCAAGAACACAATTAGATTTGCTTACAAGAATGATTCACATCTGTTACAACTCTACATGTCCATAATTCTTCTTAAACTGTGCTCCTACATGATTAAAATACTACTCATAAATCTTTCATGCATGAGATGGATGCATGCAAGATTTACATTCATTGGGCTATCATGATCTGGGCTATCGATGCATAGGTCAACTGAAATTGGACATCACTGCATTCTTCCCATCAATGTGACTTCAACATGAAAACAAATCATTCTGGAAAAAACATCACCTACCTTAAAACAAACACAAAATGTATAAAAATACTCAATCATTGCCACTTCTTATCCCCATCATCCAAAGTCTCTGCTCCATCAAAGGCACCAACCACATCCACACACACACACACACAAAAAACAAAAAATAGTCTCAAAATTTTGCATCTTCATATATCAACAACACCATCTCCATTACTGATTCACAAATCATCAAGCACTCAACTGAATGATAAAAGATGAAATAAAACATGGGTTTTCAACGTGTATATTAAGACAAGTAGGTCACCATTTTCACACCATAAACCCTAACAAGGTTGTCGGATACAATTCCAGGCTACAAGCCCACACTTGCGTGACATCATGTGATTTTAAAGGGTAAGCGACTCAAAGGGGTTGCTGAACAGCAATCAATGTTACATGAATTCATTTCTTTGGTGAAAGTTCTCTACAGTCAGTAGAGTACCAATGGAGGGGCCCTAACCTAGGAACACGACAAGTTTGGTAGGGCAATGTGTCGGTCCCAGAGGTTTGTGTAACTTGTATTACAAGGGCCTTGTTCCAGAGTGTGTTGTCCATTGACAATTTACATTACAACTGCATTTGACCATCTGGAGTCAGCTGAATTTGACACCTAAACCGATTATGTGCTTATGAAACAAGCCACCTGGGCTCCAAGGCTACATAGTGAAACTGGCCACCTAGGCCCCACCAGCCCTGTAGGGCACACACTGTTGTTCCATTGGGTGGTAATGGGAAGTTTAGGGTTTAAAATTGTTTTTAAGGTTGACTAAGGTTTGCATTAATGATTTTTTTTGGTAATTTTTTTTTTGGGTGTAATTTTGCCAAAGAAGTTTGAGAAACAAACACTGGGAGAAAAAAAAAATTATTTTCTCAATGTACAATTATGCAAAAAATTTGCCCACTTTGGTGAAATGAAAAATGCTTTTTGATTTTTGTTTTTCCATATAAATAACACGGAATTTGTTAGAAAATCATTATTCCTTTTTCAGAATATTTCTGACAAAATCACCAAAATTCTTTCCCATTAAAAAAAATCACTATTCCAATCATCAGAAATATCCCAATCATTAGACAAAATGATGGTCTCCGAGTCCAAAATTTTAACATTTCCCGGGTTAAATATAGCCATCAACAACAAGCCTGACATAATCAAGAAGGTGAAGGGTACCAAGTAGTGTAGGTGCTGGTTCACTCTGGGCCATAGAAAAGCCCCCCAAAGGTCCTATAAATGCTTCTTTATTAGGTTATTTGTTATTAGTACTTATGATTTATGAGAAACCCTAATACATTTTATTTTTATTGGCCTTGCCTAGCAAGCCAAAAGGATATTGTGTTTAGTAGGGTTTTTAGGGCCAAAATAGTATAGCTTAAGGGATTTTTGTAGGCCCCTATGTAATAATAATAATAATAGGTCTATTTTTTATATGAGGATTTTTGAAACATGATATTTTGGCATTGTGAAATATTTGGAATTTCCATAAATTTTCTTCTTTTGCCTTAATAAGATACTTTTTCATGTAAATGGCAAGGCCACAGTATGACTGACACACCCCTTATTTTTATTTTTAAAAAAGAGAATTTGTGACAGAATAGCCTTTTTATATATTTTTGAGGTCGAAATGTTTTGCCAAAAAAAAAAACACTGGCCTAGACACTGTGCTGTACAATTAGTAGGTA
>Ga0209208_10011020_pt1 | contig 11634 bp, 6 predicted proteins | sample S1TSphfallax_3_FD_187694 | JGI IMG/M metagenome (GOLD analysis project Ga0209208, IMG submission 187694) | Host-associated microbial communities from peat moss isolated from Minnesota, USA - S1T2_Fd - Sphagnum fallax MG (SPAdes) (version 2) | ecosystem: Host-associated > Plants > Peat moss >...
TATTTCATATTTTTCATTTTAATCAATTTCTTATTAATAATAATTCATCAATATCTATTAATTTATTAATTAATAATAAATACTCAATATAAAAGATTAAAATATTAACTCATTAAATACATAATAATTCATTTGTAATTAATTAATTATTATTCCATATTTTATATTATTTAATCAATTATTTGAAAATATTACTTTAGCAATAATTAATATTGGTTGAACATGAAGATTAGGTCATCTTAATATGACTTCACTACAATTTAATTATGCATTAAAATAAACATGGTATTTTTGTAAACAAAACATATTCTAAAATCAAGAAGAATGTTTTTAATATTTTCATAATTCTAATTAATATGTGTTTATGTTGAATATAGGCTAGATACATTTAGATATGTTAAATAGGTTTAATATATGTTTAATATATTTTGACTACAGGTTATATATACTTTTAGTGTAGTTCAAAACACCCTTGTGTACCTAAACTATATAAGCACACCACAAGAAATAATTAATTTACAACTAATTTTGCAACAAAATGAAGATACAAGCCTATGCTTGGATGAAAAACCCAAGACGTTAGTCAATATTGAAGGATGCACAATTTAATAGTCGCACCATAGTTGTAAAAATAGTAATAAAATTAAATAGATGGCATAGCCTTAAACAGATGAAACATAATTACAAATGACAAATAGTCACATGTAATCACAAATTGAATGGTTACATAATACAAGATTTTTAGCAGTGAATGTTTTAGATGTAATATATCATTATATGAATGTATCAATGCATTAATGTATTAGTGCATCAATGTATCAAAAGATCTTTGGGTGATACCCATTATATAATTAATGCTTCACATGCCCAATTATGAGAAATTGAAATGATCATGCATGACACATTTTTAAATATTGAATTGAGAGTAGATCAGTTTTTTTTAAAATGGTAATTATGAATTTTTTGGAGGCAGGATTCCATTGTGATGAATTTTTTTGAGAGATATGGTGATTACATACCAATTTGATGTTCTATTAAATAATTTCAAATTTCAAAAAATGCGTGGGAAATGTCAATCGTTACAATTAAAGAATGGTGGGAAATGTCAATTAAGTCTCAATTTTTCATATGAAACCACTGTTTATGAAGTGTGGAATAATGGTAATACATTGAATGTCTTACTCACACCATGTGCCATTAACATAATATTGTTGTTTTTTGACTAAATAAATGACTATTTTACCCTACCCATAAACTTGGAAATGTGATAGCCTCTTGTCCATGTATATTGATTTTTTTTTTTTGCCTGGTTATGTTTATAGACATGTCCATGTCAACTTTCAATTGAAAAAAATCCTTAATGTATTTTTTTATAAAAAGTATCACAAAAAATAAATTAATGCATTAAAAAAACATGGTAAATAACAATTGGGTACATTTGAAAAGTGGTGAAAAATGTAAATTAGGTGCCAATTTTTATATGTAACCATCTATTTGTCATGTGTGAAAAAATGTTGATATATAGATTATATTATTCACACAAGGTGCATATTGTATTGGTATGTTCTAGTACATTAGCAACTACCTCATAATGACAATAGATTTGGAAACATGACAACCTTTTATCCATGTATTTTGAAAACTCTTTTCCCACCATTGCTATGTTAATGTATACACAACTTTCAATTGAAAAAATCCTCAATGTACAAAAAAGATTTAATGCATTAAAAGACATGGCAAATGACAATCGGTTATAATTGGAAAGTGATGGGAAACATATACTTTACGTAAATTTTTTATATGTAACCATTAATTTGTGATACGGTGATATGTGGAATGTATTGTTATGTTTTTGATACATTAGCGATAGATTTTACATGAACCATAAATAAAGATGTGGTAGCCTTTTATCCATGTATTTTGAAAAAAAATCCCACTGTTGTTATTGCCCCAAGTTAATGGATGGTGTGTGTAGATTTTGGGTGCACCCATCTGATTGATGGGTTGTTTTGAAGTCTACCCATCTACTTGTTGGGTTTTTTTTCAAAATAGGAATTTTGGGTAATTGATTTAATCATGCTTCTTATCATTTTATCTTATTTGGGTTGTCACTTGCCTTTTTGTATTAGGAGACATTTTAAATGATTTTTTTTATAAACATACAAATAATTAGTTTCAATTCCTTGAAATCATATTAAAATGAGATTCTTAAAAAAATGATTTGAAATATTGATTAAAATAAAACACATCCATTTAAAAAATAATAAAATTTCAATATAAAATTATTTCTTGAGATATAAGTGTTTTTAATTAATTTGATGTTATTTTTAAAACTTCAATAAGGCTTTGATGCATATTTAATAAAAAAATGATAATGAAATTATTTTTTAATTGATTAATATGTTTATATTGTTGTTCTTTTTTATGTTATAAAAATTTATTATTTCCCTAAGATGGTAGACATGCATGTATGATTTTACGTTTTACCAAGCATGTATGGGGCAAACACAACTAGTTATGTTTAAACATGCATCACAACTTTCAATTGAAAAAATCTTTAGTTTATCAACAAATCCTTAATGTATATTATCTTAAAAACAAGTGCCAAATAACGATTGGTTACAATTGGAAAATGATAGGAAACGTAGACTAAGTGTCAACTTTTTATATGCAACCATCAATTTGTCATGCGTGGAAAAATAATCATACATAAAATGTATGGGTTATATAACATGTGAATAATGTATTAGTATTTTTTGATACATTGATAACTATTTTACAACACCATAAACATAGAAATGTGTTAGCCTTTTGTCCATGTATTTTGAAAAACCTTTTTTTTGCCCTTGTTATGTTCAAACAAGCACGATAACCGATATGATTTTCAAGAATGCCAATAGTCAATAGAGGGCATTACATGGTGTAAAAAATTGATGCATCATTTATTATTTTGTAATTTTTTTTGCTTTAATACCTTGCAGATACCCGATGGGTATTATGGCAAAAAAAATAATAATAATAATAAATATTATGATCTAATTATTGCCTTGTCCTAGGCCCCTTATTTTGAGAATGCCCTCACCCTAGGGCTTTTACCCTACACAAAATGCCACCCTGGCTGCTGCTGACAATGTAGAAGGTACCCTCCATTCACACTGCCACAAATTGCAGAGGTGTTGCATGAGTCCCTCAATGTCTGATATGCTTAGTTGGCAAATGTTGAAAAGGTGAGTCTGGTAACTCTCCTTGCTGAGTCACCATTTCAGAGCTCCGTGTCCTCTCCAGGTCAAGTGGCTCAACTGAAAAGGAATCCTATTTTTAGTCCTGCTGAGTCAGTGAGCCACTTGTCCTCCATTCTGATGCTTTTTAAGTGCTGAGTCACCACCTCAGTGCCAACAAGTCTCCTGTCCAGTTAGGATCCTATTCTAGTGGCTGGTGATGTAAACGGCACCGAGTGGGTATTTGACAGCCTTGGGTAGTGATGTGGTTCTTTGATTTTGTTATTAACACCATTGTTGGCTGGTTCTTTGAATTTTTCAGAGAGCACCACCCACTTCCAGTTCTTTAAAAAAATTCCAGAATCGAAGAAGATCCGCTGGTTCCAGTTCTTTCATAAACCTTAAAGAACCCAGCGGTTTTCATGAGAGAACCAGCACGTTTCATCAAAGAATAGACAAAGAACCAATAGTTTTTGGTTGGTTGGTTGTTTGATAATGAAAACTAGCCTCAACCTTCCAAATTCTATTGCATTTGAGTAAAGATTGGAGATGTGGTGATTCATAGGGTCTCACCAACTTTGCAACAGTTTATTGGATTTTTGTGACTGCAACAGTTTCCATACTGACAGTTAGAACAAATTGGAATGAAAGCTTCCCTTACTCACATATTGATGGAAAGGGCCAGAGGGAGATAAAACTCCAGATATATTATTGCTCATGACAACCAGATACACATATTACATGACCCGGAGATTTGGCAAATGAGTTGCAGACTTCAAGTGCCATATTATAAACTACCAGAAGACAAAAGACCTGGACACCTGCTGATCAAAGCTATGTTCCCATTGCATTTTGCAAAGAAGAACAATACTGGGTGGAGCAAGAATGAATGATGCTTCTTGGAGATACAGTTGCACAGAGCTTAGTCTGGGCTGTTTGCTGAAGATTGATGGTCCTACCCCATTGAAGCATCTATGATATCCCTGCTCCTGAACTGCCTTGTCAACCTAACACTGTACAAAAACTCAGGACTTCCCTATTTGAAATGTGCAATACATCAATGCATGCCAGTAGGGTATGCAAAAAAACACTTGGTAGTAGTGCTCCTGGAAAATCAACTACCTTTCAGTTCATACAAATTTTGGCTTCCAGAGACTACATTACTTTGTTAGAACAGTGTAATGACAATGTTGCCACAGAAGATGTGTCCCGTTCAAACTTGTTGAGTGCTACCTGCCACACATGCCAACAATATAAGGAACATCACTAAACATGCATTCTCTCCCATCAGTCTAGATAGAGAAAACAAGTGAGCTGTTCTCCTTCAAGCAGCATGTTACCTGCCTCACCAATATTTTCTTTACTTCTTCATTTATGAAACTTTGAGGCTAGCCTGAGCTACATGATTGAGAGCCTCTTCCCCACCTACTCTGCAGATAGTAGATACTGCCTCCTCTCAAAGATGGCCTATATAGGGTTGCAGCACCAGGCTTCATGATTTGCCACTCATTCTTTCAGGGTTCACATGGGACCTGGTGTAGCCATAATCCCTGCCTAGCAATCATGATCAACAATATGTCCACAGCACATCTATGGCATGCTAGCATGATAGGCCCATCAAGTCAGGTGAGGTACTTACCAAGAGAATATCCTCATCGGTGCCATATGACTTCCGAGCTTCATCCAAGGCATCTAGTGTGATCTTCCCACTTGGACTGCAGATCAATACCCAAGCAGTTAGCGAATCAGAATCTCATGTCAAATTCTCATACACTCAGGTCAAGAACTGCAGTAGAGTTCTCTCCTGAAGGAAATTCACCAATCTGACAGGCTAATCTTCATCCCTAGAAGCCAAAGACCTCATGGGCCACAAATCACCTGGCACTTGCGGGGTCTCGAATCTCAAATTCGTCTGTGTCCATGTCATAACCACATATGACCACATAGTGTCCTACAATCAGGCAAAAAATTTCAGAGTCAGTGCTGGCTAACACAGTGGAAGATGTGATAAGTTCAGTACTTGAGAGAAGACCATGACAGGGTCACTGACCTGTATATCCAGTATTGAGGCCACAGCAATCAGCAAGGCAAAGCTCATCCAGCCATGGATGACTGCTCTATCCACACCCCAGAAGCAGTTCCAACTCAAAAGAAGGCAGACCCAGAGACAAAATTGGGCTCCCTACTGCTACCACTGAAATTGCTGACATGAGCTCACTCAATAACAGCGGATTTGTTTTGTGTATAGATTTGTCCTTCCATGTCATTAAGAAGGAACATGAGAAAAGCACAATGGAATGTACCTTAGCTTGCGCTTGTCAACCAAGGCAATGGCAAGATACCGGCCAGATAAAATAAGCAATGAAAGCTCTTCACCAGTGATTGACCTCCACTGAAACAGGCCAAAAGAATGTGGTTAAGAAGGGCAATAATTTCACAGCAAACAAAGCAATGAAGCATGACTGCAAAAACCAGGACTCACCTGCACTTGAATCCCTACAAGGGGGGCTTTCTCAAATAGCTTATTTACACGAGCTCCATCTTCTTCCATGTTCTCCTGTTCCCAACCCCTTCTTTCATGAGCCCACTCAAACAGTTCACATACAGCCTAGAAGAGGGTTACCAGAAGACAGTTTACAAACAGAGGCATGAGAACACACATCCTGACATCTTTTGCAATCTCAAGGGAGGACAACAAGTAAAATTTAGATGGTAACCATGCAGCAGTACAATTATGCTAAGGGGTGCAAACATCGATAATGGGTACACCAACCTTGTAAAATGTTTCAACTGCAAAATTGGGGTTAGCTCCAATTGTCACGGTCAGAAATGCCACATCCACTGCAAAGTGGCGCAGTAAGTGTGCTAAATCTACGGTCCAAATGCTGTCCAAAATAACATTTAAATGGAAGTAATGAGGGAAAAATTGACTTCCACAGGTAACACCACAATACAAATCATATATAAAAGAAAGATGAGCACCAACAACCGATGTACTTCAGACTGAAGCTCAGACAACCCAAATCTTAGACCTGTCCAACCTGCTGATTCCACACAATATAACTGTCTTCACTGGTATTCCTCCTGGAAATTACCAATCTAATGTTTCTTCACTTGCACCTGTCAATCCTCCTGATCCTTATTGGATATTCTTACCTGGTAGTTTGGCACAGTTGGCTGAGGTATTTGAGATCACAGCCCTCAACACCTAGAAATTTCAACACCATTAAAACACATGCCAATCCACAGTCCCAGTTGCATAGCTGCCGCACATGTGGCACCTGAAAGTCAGCACTCATCATCAGATCACCAATATGGTCACCAGAATCAAAATGTCCTTTGAAATTAATTGCAGGAATTTATGTGAACTAGCAATCTTAAGGGCATACAGTGCAATTACTGATTCACCAATGGTCTACGAAAGTCTTGCTAATTTTGGTCACAGCTCAGTCATTTACATGTGAGCGAGGAAGCAGACACAGAAGGGTCTCTTTTTACCGGAATAAAACGTGCACGTGGAACAGGCATGCTGAGGTCCATCAAGGGAGATGGTGGTGAACTCCACACTTTGGATTCAATAAGTGAAGCAGCCACCCACCCCTTGCTAGCACTGTCTGTCAAGCTTTGGTTCTGAGAATATCCATTGGACCCAAAGACAGGGCAGGGCGTTCTCACTCTGGAAGCCCGCCCCGCCACAGCAGGTTCCATGATTTGAACTTCCGGAACAAGCAGCTCAACCTCAAAGTTGCTGCAACTTGGTGCCGATTCCAAACTGGTGGAAGCCAGTATTGAAAACAAGGAACAGACTCCAACAAACAAGATGGTGGCAAGTGAAATATGAGCCCAACTCTCAACCAAAACAGATACTCAGAAGATCCTGATCAATTGAAAAACCAAGCTTGAAAATCCAACCATAAGAAATCCACCATGAAAAATTTGCCTGCTTATGGCATAGAATAGTCATTAGATGAAAATCAGCCCTGATAAGTCGGCTACCCCAAAAAAAAATAAAAAGTATACAAATTACAGTGTTGGAGTAGAGAGAAAAATAAGAATATGTATGTGAACCAAATCTAATTTCTAGTTGAAATGCGTTCAAGAGTACAAACAAAGGACTAAGAAACAACAACAATAATAGGGTTCTCAAAACCCTAAAAACTCCAAAGCCAAAACAGAAAGGACCATTATGGGAAACAACTACAAATGAACGAAACACGATAAGAGATACTCTCTTAGATATGCAGAAGTCTTCTTAGTCGAGAAACCTAAAAATCCCCGTCCTCTCCCCCCCTCGCAGCAAAAAAATTAAAAAACCAGAAGACCGTTACATTGTGTATCCATCTCCACAAACTCAACCCTACGAAGAAGAAACTACGAAAAAAGAAACGGAAAAAGAAAAAAAAGAAAAATCACTTGAAATTCAACGGCTTGTTAGTACTAGTCCGCACGAAGACAAAATGATGCAACACAAAACAATCTCTCTCTGTCTATAGTGATGTCGAACTGCGAACGGAGTGACACGAAGGACATCACACGACGAGAGAGAGAGAGAGAGAGAGCGCGACACACACAAACACACGAAGTGAGGGGACAATAAGAATAAAACCCTAAGTCGAGGGGACGAAAGTTTTTTTTTCATCCAAGTATGGCCCCTCGATCAAACACCCCACCCAAGTGATGAAACAGTTCACTTATCACCTGGTTTTTTTACCACGCCAATTTACTGTAGTAAACAAACTGGGTTCACTTTTCCTTCAAGTAGAGGTGTAGGTACCCGTGTTCAGCGGGTATATCGTTTTGGATATATCTTTGGGTAAGGGGGTTTTTTTCTTTGCCAATTTGTTTATGTACATTATTTTTATTTTTATTTTTTACCAATTGAATAATGGCATATAAGTTTTTTCAATTTATTTACCCATTGAAAGGGTACATTATTTTATTTTATTTTTTACCGATTGAATAATGGCATATAATTTTTGTCAATTTATTTACCCATTGGGTAAGGGTATATTATATTATATTATATTATATTTAACCAATTGAATAATGGCATTTAATTGTTTCAATTTATTTACCTGTTGGGAAAGGGTATATAATTTTATTTTATTTTTTACCGATTGAATAATGGCATATTAATTTTTTCAATTTATTTACCCCATGGGTAAGGGTATGTCATTTTTTAAATGTTATCTACTGATTGAATAATGGCATATAATTTTTTTCAATTTATTTGCCCATTGGGATAAGGTATATTAGCACTTTAAATTTTTCATCAGGTTAGGGTTCAAGTATATAAAAATTATTATTTTCAGATGAATAGGGTCCAAGTACCCCCTTATCATATACCTCTTTTTGGGGTGAAAACTTAGTATGCATATTAATATACTTATGTATTTATTTATTTTGAAATGAAATAAAATGCCCACATTTTGGATTTTTTATTAAAAAAAAACTCAGAGATAGAATAAAATGTCAAAAATGCAAGAATCAAATTTTTTTATTCACACTTGACTAGGATAAACATGCTTTAAAATGAACACTTAATGTATAAAAAGCAATCGTCATGGTTGTTGACATTCAATTGTCGATGAACTCTAAAGATAATTTGTAACTCATCTTGGAGTGCTTTAATAAAAAAATTTCTTTTCTTGTTATGAGCTAATCAAATTGGTTAATTGCCAAAACAAAAAACAAAAAAAACAAACAAAACAACGAGTTTGAGAGGGACCCTTTTATTAATAGATTTAACAAACTTTAGGGTTTAAAGCATATTTATCTAAATTGTTTTTTACTCAAATGCCAAAATATGTCTAGTTATGGGTATGGGCATTTTTTACATGAATCCAAGATTAGGAATAAGGTTTTTTAAAAACAATTATATACCCTTGAATATGTGTTTCTTTAAGGTATGTTGATTGGAAAAAATAGATTAAAATAAATAATATATCCTATCCATTCCTAGTGAATATATCTTGGTAAAAAATATACCCGCACAACAATGGTAGGTACCCCACATTACATATGTCCATGGTTGTAAATGGTGTGGCAATAAAATTGAGGGGCAAGTATTGCTATGTTGGGTTGCCCTCCGAATCAAATTCAAAACTTGTGCAACCAAGGGTCTAATTGAACTATGAATAATCCTTGCAACCTCTAGTTAATTAAGTGTTTTTTTTCATATTATTGCCATGTAACAACGATATGGAGCAATATTTGACCACTTTTCATGACATGACGGTGTCATCTTGCATTCATGTGCCATACATACAATTTGTATACATTAACACCAATGTGTACAATGTATACATTGATGTTAATGTATATTAGTTGTTTCTTCAAAAACAAATTCAAATGGAAGCAAAATTTTAGGGTTAAAGGCTAACTTGAAAGCTTGTGATTTGTGCCTCTCTCATCTAATATACAACTTATTTGTCTAGCAACAAAAAGGAGAGAACTTGTTGGATGATAACACACAAAATCACAAAAACAAAAGCAAGAGGTACCTATTAAAACTGGTTATATTCCATGATGACAAAGCCAAGGAGAGGTTTGTTGGTCATTATTTACTATGGTTTTGACATTGGTATTCAATGTGTAGAAGCAAGAAATGTGCAGGCCATTTGACATTTCCTCTTGCAAAAAGAAGGCAAGAATAACAACTTCATTTATGTTTTGCATGGACTTTGTACGCTTTTTAAATTCTTTTTTAGCTATGCAAATCATTGATACATCAACTATAATTTTCAAAGGGAAATGAACATGCAATCGAGCAAATGTGTACAAATTAACATGCAAGACAAACCACTTCAATGACATTTGACAAGGTGCCAAAGTTTATGCATAATGTTTTGCTTAACACTTCCAATTCTTCATCTTCCTACCAAGTTCTTTTGCAACAACTTGTGACGGTCAAATTCATCATGTTCCAAGGTGCAAATAAGATAATAAGAGTTACACCCACCACTTTGGATGAGGGCTTATCTGACAATATCCTCAATATATTTTTATTTTTAAGTTTTTAAAAAAATTGTTAAATTATTTTTATGATTTTAAAGAATGTTGCACTCTTTTCTAACAATTTAAACCTTTGCAACACCTTATGATCACCATAGATGCTAAATGAATATGTTGTTAAAAAATTTGGTGGAGATAATTTCAAGCAATGCAAGTGCCATATTTATATATCAATTAATAAATTTTCAAAAAAGGTTCCACATGTTGCAACATGCACTAAATAGATGTGAAGTTTGAGAATTATTAATCTCCACAACTTACTTTAGTGTTGTGTTGAAACCAAAACATGCATGTGTTGGGATAGCTTTAGTTTTAGGTGAACATCACTAACAATTCATAAACAAGGGCATGTTTGTAAGCACCCCAAGATGTGTGATATATCTTAGGTATTGATATGATAAGTGTCACATATGTGTAAAACATTTTCTATTTATTATGAATTTAACAAAATTAAAAAGTGTTCACTATTATTGAAAGCCTTTACAACAAATGTGGTGATCTTTTTTGTTTTCTAAAAAGCTTGGATCTAACAAATTTGTATCTTGTTATCTATCTTTTGTATGGAAATGTTTTGCAGATTCATTCACTTTATGTTTATAATAGACACAATGGGATGTATAGTAGTTGTTGTCATTTTCATAGTTGATTAGTGTGCTACATGTGAACTCAATTTGATAATGTTATAACCCCCAATTTGTTGTTCTTGTTGTTCATAAAAAACTCACACAATTTGTGTCAATAATTTGAAAAGGTGTGAATTGTGGGTTGCAAAATGACAATCCATGATTAGTACTCATAAAAACATTATAACATCAAGTAATTGGTGAAAGGAATCATACGGGGGGTTGGGTTTCAAACTAATTTTTCTTTCAATAAGGTTTTAGGCGTAAAATTTCCATCAATTGCAAATTTCTCATGGCACTAAATGATTCAAACATACATGACAAAATTAGGGGACCTTCATATATTATTAATTGCATGCATATTAAACATTGTGCAAGCAACTTTTTAAAAAAAAACATTTGTTCTTTTGGTAAAACACAAGGAAAAAAATCAACTTCTTCTTCTTAATAGACATATGCAAGATAAACATTGCTTCATTCATTCCTTTCTGATTTGATTTGATGGAGTAATGTTTGTTGACCAAGGGAAAACTATAAAATTATGGCTATGGTGGATGGGTTTTCTTTAACAATTTTTCTTATAAGCTCCAATGTTGTTGGTCTTGGGTTTTTTTCAAAAACAATTATATATAGGGTATAAAATGGGTGGATTATAAGTCAATCCCAAGCCTAGGGTGCAATTATCTTTTGATGAGTTGTGTTTTCACAAGTTTTTGCAACATTACATGTTGAGTTCCAATTAAGAGCCAAAAACATCATCTTTGATTCAATTACAGCCT
>Ga0209208_10011022_pt1 | contig 11634 bp, 14 predicted proteins | sample S1TSphfallax_3_FD_187694 | JGI IMG/M metagenome (GOLD analysis project Ga0209208, IMG submission 187694) | Host-associated microbial communities from peat moss isolated from Minnesota, USA - S1T2_Fd - Sphagnum fallax MG (SPAdes) (version 2) | ecosystem: Host-associated > Plants > Peat moss >...
AGGCACTACAAAAGTATTGCTTGCTTCTTTTTTCCCTTGGCTACCCATTTGCTCATCCAAGATGTGCTTTGTAATGACTAGACGACTTTTGGACCTGCCCAAACACATTTAGTGCTTGCAATGGACACCTAAATTTGTCAATTGTTGTTAACTCCAACTTTTTTTCTCGAGTCTTCTTCAAGTTTGTATTGCAGTTTTCAGCCTCATCTGTTGAACCTACCATATTTAGTTGTAGAAGTGTGGAAAGAATGTTTTTGTATGGTGTGGATATTGAGAAAGAGGTAGGCACTACGTAATAGATACCTACTACATTTGATGTACAAAAGATTACTAGCTCTTCATGGATAGACATGAGATGAATGGAGCCAGAAATGACATAATGGTTACCTTCAATGTGCTTTTGTGGAGTTTTTTTGCACGCAGTGTTGGGTGGTACTCACTTCTTTGTGAGAACAAGCCGGTTTTGGTTCTTACATCATGTTATGGTTTTGGTTCTTATCATGATCAGTTCTCTAATTTTATTTTATTTTGGGCTGGTGAGAACTGATCAGGGTATCAAGATTTTTAATTTTTTCAAAATGACATGTTTCTCAAATAGGGTGATTCTCACATATACAATAACAGTTGATTTTCATAACCCAGTCATTACATTTTTCACAAATTAAAATTAAAATTAAAATTAAAAATAAATCAACTAATGATTTACTTAATTTATTAAGTAAAACAATTCACTTTAAAAATCACCAATAATAGATGAAAACTTGTAAATTGTAACAAATTTTTAATCCAAAATTTTTAATTTCATTCTTTTCAAAAGTTTTTTCAAACTCCTCCTTTAAATTTGCATTAGTCTCAATTATATCTACCAAGCTAGAAGGGAATTTATAATGTATGCTAAGGTCATTGGGCCAATTTTTATTGACAAATATTAATTTGTCCAAATTTTCAGATTGTAAATGACATGTCCTAAAACTAATAAGGATTTCAACTAAGGGCAAAATCTTTTCTATCTCAATTTGAGATCCAACTATTTAAAAAAATTTGTTTAGCACACAAGCTTACGATAAGAAACATACTTTCATGTTTTCCCAACCACTCAAGTTGACGTTTGGTATTTTTAACTTTGACATTTGATCTATTGATTAATTTCGTTGCTGGTTCACTTTTGCTAGTTGTCATTGCAAACATATTTGAACTATCGTCCTATTCAACCCTTTGATCACCAACACCCTCTTCATATCCAGGTAAAGGATGCAAATGATAATAACACTTAAAAAACATAATAAAATGACACCTAATGTCCATTGCAAGCCCAAAACATGCATAACATGGAGCCAAAATGTGTTTGGGCATCATCCATCTCTTTTGAGAAAAAGTGGATGGGGCTAATGGCAAATAATGAAAAAAGAAATAAGGCCATACAATTTGTATTGCATGCATTTAGGACCCTTGGTGGATTTATTGTCTTCCCTTGTAGTTTCACAATTCTTTTTTTTTTCTCTCAAAAGTTTCTTTGTCTGTGACTCAAATTGACAAGACTCTATGGAGAAGGGGGGAAAATACAAGGAAGTGAGACAAGAGAAGGACTTGGAAAAAAAAGGTTTTTGGGTATAAAATGCCATGGTTGTTTTTCTTTTGTGTTTGTTTCATTTTGCGGCCTCTTGATTGATCCTCCCAATAGACAACTACTTCTTTTAGAGCGCTCATCATGTATTGTTGGTAAGGTTGTTTAACTCTTGTCTAACAAATATTTGCATCTTGAATGCTATTTTCCTTGGAATAAGGTTGCCTGTTGATTGATGTTTTGTTTTGTTCTGGGTTTTCTTTCTCATTATTCTGGTATTGAGACATTGGCAAAATTGGAAAAAAAGTTGATCAAAATTAGTTGAATTTGCACTAAATTTTTTTCCCCAAAATTTTCTTCTCCAAACATCACGAACAAGTTTGCTGAAAATGAAAACACTAGTCTGACTCCTTGGTGAGTTTGTTGATGCAAATAGATATTTGCATTTTGATTCCTTGGATATGGATGAAATGAAAGCTTTGGCTGGGCTGTGGATACAGGTGGTGGTCAGGCAGTTGAGCAATGTGCTGCAAGTGCTTTGGCAACCCTAAAACTCTAAACAGCACCCAATAGAGTAAGTTTTATCCCCAACTGTGGCCATGGCTTCCCTGGGATTTGATCAGCAGTTGTCTATTGTGTTATGAAAAGCTCAGTGAATAGGTACTAGAGAATTGACCCCAAAATTTGCTTGTTTTGCATTTGTGCCTATTTTAAATTGGTTTTTTCAAATTCAGGCACTTGTCACTTAGGTTGTGTTTAGGGTTTAGTGGTTAAAAAAAACCCTTTCACTACCTTGGCATTGCATCAGTTTCCTATGTTCCTCTGCCGACACTGTGAGGACGGACTCCAAGGTCATGCCAACTTGCTAGAACTTTCAACTTTGACATCAACATTACCAGAGTACCTTGGCAGGTTCGACATGAATCATATTGTTTTCAACAAAGTTGAAAATTTCCAAAAAACATTTTTTTTTCAAAAATTTTTTTTTGGTGAAAGAAAATTTTAAGAATATTATAAAAAATTCTGGAAATATTTTATTTTTCACCATAATGAATTAATTATTTGATAGAAATGTGTTGAAGCTGCTCTTGTATTGTGGTATATTTTTTCTGTGGACATCCTAGTATGCCTTCTGTGAAAGAACCTTTCTGTATAGGGTAAAGCTTGAAAAATCCCAGCATTTCCTTTTGCATAGGTGAAGAAGGGTGAGCATTTAGACCCTTTCAGACATAAAACCTATACCTAGGGTTTAGGGTTTTAGGGGTATAGGGTATAGGGTAAAGAACCCCATTGGGGCTCTTCCTGGATTCTTGCGCCCAGCTTAGGGCTATTGGCCTCAGTCAGGCGCTCGAATCCAGGGACTCTTCCTGGATCCCTTGCGCCCAGCCTTGGGCTATCGCCCTCAGCCAGGAGCTCAAATCCATGAACAGCCTCAATGGGGTTCCTTCCCCCCAATGCAAAGAACAATTTCAAGTTCAGGAATCTTACAAAAGTGTTGTTAGCATGGGTGAGGGGATGGTGATTAGAGAGTGCTCTGTGCCTTTTACATGCATCTAGGTCATGACTGATTCAGATATTTGGATTGTCATATTTGTTTTCTTTACACATTTGTAGAATGACTTACTTTCATTGTCAGTTGTTTTCTTTCTTTGTTCTTCTGCAGTTTCCACACTGGCTATTTGGCTTCAGCAGCTTGAGCTCTCTTGATTGCTGTTGGTTTCATTAGTTATATTACCAAGTCCATGATATTGTTAATGGGCTTGGATATTGAAGCACAAGTGCTTGGCTGGTTGGTTGGAGAGATTGCTGGAGAATTGGTTGGACGACTGGTTGAAGGATTCAGTGGAAAAATTGTAGGGGAATTGGTTGAAGGATTGGAGAATTGGGTGGAGAATTGGATGGAGAATTTGTAGGGGAATTGGTTGGAGGATTGGAGAATTGGGTGGAGAATTTGTGGGGGAATTGGTTGGAGACTTGATTGGAGGATTGGGTTTTGGTGTTTCTAGACTGTTCCACTAATGAAAGTCTCAAATCCTGTAGTTTTCACTGTGTATTCAAGGTTGTTCATTAGTTGTATGTAAGTGGAATAGTAGATTTGTCATGCTCCAGAATATGAGATTGACAAGGGAAGGTGATGACTAATTTAGGACTTCAGAGCTAGCTATGTTGTGCTGTCTGCAGTGAGGGAGAGAAATGCTTTGTAATGTGGAGAGTCTGATCCTCTTTTGTCAATTAAAATTCAATGGAGCTAATCTCAATACAGTGTGTGTGCTCCAATCCTCAATCAGATGCTTGGGTTCATCATGATCCTTCAACTTCATATGTTTGTATATGCATCAGTAAAGTTTGGAAGAATTTCTTTGTGTGATTGAGAGTGACTCTGAGTGCATTGAGAAGATTTATTTCTCTCTGCAATTTCTCTAGGCCTCCTCATTTGGTTACAGTAGTTCATTTGTTTTGTTGAGGTCTCCCAAATGGAGTTTAGGTTGTTTGTTTGTTTTGTTTGTTATGTTAAGATCTCCCAAACTACAGCACCCACCCTAGTGCTCTTGGTACCATTGAAAAAGATTCTGGATGTAAAACTGTTCAGATAACTAACAGCAACAAATGAACTAGACAAACTTGGAATGGAAGCACAAAACCTCCCTCCTCTTGCCAACCAAGAACCTCCACTCTTTCTTGCAGAAGTGCTGACAGCCTTGCCATTGTTTGCAAACAGCAAGAATCCATACAATTTACATTATGATAATTCTCGTCCAACATTTTTGCTGTGTATCATGAACAAGTCCTGCTCTATTAAACACTATTGAGCTTTGGCAGGCGGTCAGTTTTCCTTATGCCTTCCTATAATGCCTGCCACAAGACTTCTTCCTATGGATGTAACTCCTGCCATTGTATCCTGCAAAGGAGTGTGCAAGCAGCACACTCATGCTTCTTGCTCTGAAGTACAAAACAACACCACCCACATTGAACGGCGAGTAGAAAACAACTCAAAACTCAATGCCAACTCTGAAGTACAAGAATGAGACTAACCCACGTTTGTATGGTGAGAGGTGAGAATGTCATCAAAACTGGTACTACAATAATAGTTGCATAAGACTGTCTGTGGGGGTTTGGCGTTTAGGGTGTGGTTTTTTCAGTCTTCCAAAGGTTCAGACTCGTTGATCAGAAACTTCACTAGAAAAGCGCCTCCAATGTACAATCCAATGAGTGGGCCTGCCAAGAGACATTGTGTCAATGGATCTGTTGAAGGCGTGAGGATTGCTGCTGCAATCACAGCACCCACGACAACGTATCTCCATACTGACAGCATCTGATCCCCTGAAACCAACCTTGTTTGACCCAACAGCAATTGAATCACTGGCACCTGTAGAAGCAAAGCAAAGCAACAACACACCAACAATGAGCAATGCACCAACAATGAAAGCAATGCACTAACGAATGAATTATGATGCGAGATAGTAGCAGTGTCCTTGGTGGGTAACAGACAGAACCGAGGATAATTCCTTCAGTTCACAAGGAAGAAAATTCTGAGAGACTCAGAACCGAGGATCATTCCTTCAGTTTACAAGGACGAAAAATCTGAGAGATAATGTACTACCCAAGAAAGAATTTTTTGGAGAGAGTATGTACTACCTGAGGAATGACAAATTGATGAAAAGCTAGGGTTCAATGCACGCAAGCTCAGAAACAAGAGAACTCAGAGAAGCAGCAGCAGCAGCATTTTCTCAGAGTCCAAGCAATGCTAATTGACACAAAAGAAACAACCGAAGAAACAAAAAACTCTGTAGCCAGATTTGCTTGGACTTGAGAAAACAAAAATTCTAATGTGTTAATAGATAGCTTGGAAATTGAGCAAAAAGTATGACAAGCTCCAAGCAAAAGTCTCAACTGCTGAGATTTTGCAAACCTTCTGCTGCTGCAGGAGATTGATCAACCTAGGATTTGTACCTTGAACCCTAAAAAATCAAAGTGGAATTGCAGAGATGAAGCTCTCTCTCTCTCACAGACAGTATGCAAAGATGGGTGTCTCCTCTCTGTGTGTCTGTTTCTCACCTGGAAGGAGAGTCCAGTACTGAACATGAGCACTAGAACGAACTCAAAATACTGGTCAATGGACCAAAGTGATTCCACCACGCCTTCAGCATAGGAGACGAAGAAGTTGAGAGCAGCAGGTGTGAGAATTGAATAGGAGAACAAAAGCCCCGCATAGAAGAGAAAAGAGGAGCCCAAGACAATGGGTCCAAGGAACCGTCGTTCACTGCGAGTAAGTCCAGGGATCACAAACGCAATGATCTCGTACAGGATCACTGGAGATCCCAGGAGAAGACCACAGTAACCTGACACCTGAGAAAAAACACACACACACACACAAGCATACAGACAACAAAGAACAAGCAATTAGGGTTTAGGGTATCTCATCCTTGTTTGCATTCCGCAAGAGCATTTGTTGTTTCTGGATTTGTGGGTTGTCGATGGGTTTGCAATTGTGTACAAGATCACAGGAAATTCCACAAGAAGACCATACTAACCTGACACCTGATGGGAAAAAACAACACAAATACAGAGAGACAAAGAACAAAGAACAAAAGAAATTAGGGTTAGGGTGTCTCGTTCTTGTTTGCGCATTCTGCAAGAGCTTTTGTTGTTTCTAGATTTTGTGGGTTGTGGATGGGTTTGCAATTGTGGGTGGCGAGCGAGAAGAGAAGAAGGAAAGAGCTGCTATTTTCTTTTACCTTGAGGGTGGTGAAGAAGTACTCTCCGGGTGAGAGTGCGAGAAAGCGAACGCCGAGTGAGTACACGGGTCTTTCCAGCAACACAATGAGGTCCTTGGCGAACACAAAGCAACCCAGAATCGCAACTCCCACTGCAACAACGGCGACCAGAAGCCTTTCCCTCAATTCTTCCAGATGATCAAAGATGGTCATCTCCTTCTCATCCGGGAGTTCTTCTGCAGGAGGATAAAGCCATGCTGATAGCCCAGTCCGCGGCGACAAGTCCTCCTCATTCTCCTTCTCTCCTTCTTCTTCCTCGGGTCCTTTTGAAGAAGGAGCTTGCGACTGCAAATCTGTTCCTGACAATCGTTGCAATCCATTTCTTTCAGCTACGCCTTGATCTTCCACAGTTTCCAAGCATCCTCGAGGTCCTCCGCCGGTGCCTATCCTCTTGGTTCGCCATCGAATCGGGGCTGCTCTCGTTGTTGACACTCTTGGTGATAGAAACTCCGATGAATGCATCCGCATCCCTGTGAAACAACCCAATGGCCCCACCGGCCGCAACATACTTTGCAACATCACGCCTGGACCTCCTCCCTCTTCCCTCCTCTTACTGCTGCTTCGAGCTAGCTCTGGAGCAGCTGGGAGAGCTTCCGAGCTTGAGAGCACCGAAGTGCGAAATTGGGAGCTCTGCGAGCTTCCGGAACTCACGAATTTCGACACGAGCTGAACATACTCGGTAATGGGTACATGGAAAAATGCGAATTGTGGTGCAACGACGGAGATGGATTGAGCGCGGAGTCGATTGCGCGAGCTTGCGGCATCGAAGAAGGCGAACAGCAGCGCAGCGCAGCGCGCGCTTGTGGATAGAACGGGCTTGTGCGCCCGGCTCCGCGGTATACATACGGTATACCATTTTCTGTCTACAGAATACGTATAAAAATATGTACAAGTAGGTATCCGATTGTATTGTACGAAATATTGTGGTATGTGCATGCCACAGTTTAGGGTTTGTGGTTTTATTAGGCCTAATGTATGTTTTGGTATTTATGGTTTTTTTTTATATGCAAGAAAAAAACAAAATGCACAAGTAATGTACAAGAAGTTCTAGCCTTTTTTTTAATTTTGCAAAAAAATACCAAAATGTGACACATTTTTCTGAAAATGGCATACTTTGTTGCAAATTCCTTCCTTTTGAAAAAAAAAACACTTAAAAATTTCAAATTTAAAATAAATAAATAAAACATTCTCAGAAGGTGTCATCACATTTTTCCCTATTGGCTATAATTTTAAGAATTCCTTGAAATAATGTTGTTAATTAAATTGTAAAAAAATTTAGGAATGCTCATCATTATTAGTAAATTGAAAAAAAAACACACAAGCAAAAACCTTGTTTGTAAATAGATATTATTACACATTGAATGGCTAGTTCACTCAAGATAGCTAAGAAAACAAATTCAAACCATCAAATCTAACAATCCCATTGACTTGGGAAAAAAAAAACTTCATGCGTACACAGAACCCTATTTTGTTGCTAAACATTGAAAATAATGATGATTTTCCAACACCTATGTATGAAGGAAGGTAGTTTGTTTGTTTTGTTTGACCATCAGGTTGAGGCGTCTCAAACCATGGCACCACTTGTTACAATCTTGTACCATTGGAAAGCCCTCGACAAGTACGAGTGCGTGAAGATGGTTTCCTAATCCTTCAATCTATAGTGGAGAGATCATTGAAATATAATATTTTCATTGAAATTTCATTCAAATCAAAATTGAGATTTATAGAGAAATTTGAAGACACTATTGATAATGTTGAAAAGCCCTTGATGGGTAAGATCTAATAAAGGTGATTAGGAAATTTTTAGACATGAGGTGCATGAGATATTGAATTTTGAGTAATTTTTGTCATTGTGAATTCAATTAAATTACAAAAAATAATTTTGTGAGAAAAAAGTTTTAGGTAACCAACTCACATTTGAGACACCAACACATTACATTGGTAGTCCATTTGGTAGTCAATACTCATTGAACGATTGATTCATTCGTTCAAAAGAACTAAGAAAACAAATTCAAACCACCAAATTCAACAATCCCATTGACATTGGGAAAAACAACAAAAAAAAAATCTTTAGGTATACACACAACCCTATTTTGTTGGCCTTGCATAGCAAGGCGAGGATATTGTGTTTAGATTCATTATAGAGTAAAGTAGCTTAAGGCATTTTGGCCCATACTAGGTAATAATAATAATAGGTCTATTTTTATTATATGAGGATTTTTGAAAGATGATATATTTTGGCTTTTGTGTTGAAACTTGAGATTAGTTACAGAGTTATAATATCTTGAAAGATTTTGGTTTCTTTTAGAGGATTTTGAAAAAAAAATTGGTCCTTTGAAGAACATTGTTGGAAATTGTGTGATTTTTTCATGGTTTTTGTTTTGCAGATTGGACATGTTTAAACTTCTTGCACAGAAGTATAATGCAGAATCAGATATAACAGACTCTCAGACCCAGTCAGGCTCCAAGAGATGTGTGCGGATTGTAGCTGGGACAAGCAATTTACTTGCTCCAGTCATGAAAGAGAGAGTTGGAGAGATGATGATGATGATGCACAAGAAACACTTAGAAGCATAACCATTGACCAGCAGGTGTGTGCAATTGATTGCAATTCACATTAACTGAGATTGTAAGGATCATGGAGAGTTGCAGTAGGAGGGAGAAGAATTGTGAGAAAAGTGCAGAGTTCTTCTGTGTTGTTGCTGAGCACAAAGGACTTCAACATTGTGAGAGGTAAAACTGTCAACTGAGCTTTGTGTACACGAGGTGAAACTAGGCTAATCTGATTTCTCCATGGATTTTTGTAGTAACCAAAATCATGGAGAAATCTGTCAACCTAATATAATAATGCCAGTGATCATTCATACATACATCTTGTGGGTTGTTCTTGTAACAGCCATGGGAGTGTTGTATAGAGAAGGCAAAGTGAGGAACCGTAAGGTTCTTCACTTGAGAAACTTGGACCCACAGTTGAATGCTGCTGATATTGAGGTTAGTGTTCTGAACAATCACATTGTAAGTTCTGAGTCTGCAAATTCAGTTATGGACAGTACAGGCCAGTGGTGGTAAGTCTAGCATCAGCGAATTCAACAAAGCAGTGAAGGAGATCCAGCAGGTTCCCAGGCCACCACCTTCTACTTAAAGTGAATGCACATTCATGAAGAGACTGTGTAAGCTTTGAGGATTCTTGCTGACTGTGATGCAGTAGCTGATTCTTTGTTGCTGTGTTGACAATTCTGTTTGTTGAATTGAGTGGCTAATGAATGACATTGTGGTACGAAGATGAAGTTGTTATTGCAAGACTGAATCAATCCTCCTGACTTCAGCTGTGAGTTTACATTTGACACATTCTTTGGTGTTACAGAAAAATGCAGTGACCACCTCACATGGTGCACAGGGCAACACCGTAGAGTTCACCTAAAGGGTTGCAGTTGTGTGTGCTGCAAGAACAGCAAGAGGTTTAGTGGAGAAAGATGGCCTCGGTTTTTTCGCATGCTCTTTTCAAAGTCCTAGTCATTAGTGATTTGTGATTTGTCAAATATGCTAGAAATCTCAATTTGGGAGCAAAGAGGGTTTAGGGTTTAGGGTCACATTCCAAACAGTGTGATACTTAAAGGTAAGCACAAGGTGATCTGAATAGATTGTGGTTTCATGATTCTGCCTTTGTGTCTTTATTGTAGGAGCAAATGCAAGAAATGAGAGGCTCATCAAGGAAGAAGAAATACAGAGGCAAAAAATTTCGACAACAACACTTCTTGAAAGCCAAGTAGGCCAAATTTTTGTGCACCAATACTCTTCTATTGATGTGGTTATAAACCCATCAACCCTACAAAGAGTCTTGATAGCTGCCCATCGTCTGTTCTTGGTTCTAATGGCCACCCAACACGGGTTTGAACTTTGCTTTGAGTTTTTGGATAGGTGGGCATTAGGCTTTCTTTGGTATATAGTTAGTGGGTGGTCAAACTGAAGGGGGCTTATTTGCATTCGTATTTCATCTATTTGCTTGGTTTGTTTAGATTGCTTGAATTCAAATACAATCGATTTCCTTCGTGTATTCTTTGTTGCTTGATTGCTTGGAAATCATATACCATAAACTAGTACCTTGGCAGCTTCAACATTAATTATATTATTTTCGAAAATGTTTCAATTTATTATTCTCAAAGAACACAATTTTGTGAAGCAAAATATATTGAATCTTCAGGAATATTATACTTGTCAAAATGGAATTTGCAAAATCAATTGAGTATTCAACATACATGTGTTGAAGTTGCCAAGGTAAGTAGGTACGACAATATATTTTATTGAAATGGATGAAATCACAAAATTTAGCTCACACACATGGCATTAGACAAGGCATCTTGTAGTACAAAAAAAACCATATTCTCTTGTAGTGATGTAGATATGTTGAACTAACAACGATCACGGGCAACAACCAATCAACAATCACCAAGGTTATTCATTTTCACTTTGTAACCAATCTTGGAAAGAATAACATGACAAGAGAATGAATGTGGTTTGCATCATAGCATTATGTGTCACAATGAACACCACGTCTTCTACATTGTAACTAATGAAACCACAAAGTTTATTTCACACAAGAGGCATGAGCTATATGGGTCATTATAGTAAGAAAATCCATATTTTTTTATTTAAAAAATTTATTCAGAGTACTATGGTTTCAAGTTGACTATGTAACATGTAATTATGTTATTTGAAACGTTTATTATATATCACAATCTTCATTATTAGCTTTGATTATCACAATTTTTTGTCTATTAACTATATAACTCCTTTTTGCCTACCTTCCATGGACATGAAAAAACATATTTCAATGTAAAATCTAATTTCTAGTAAAATCGAATTTGATGAACTATTGGGAAACATGTGGGAACCTGTGGGTGGGGGTTGAGGGAGGTATTTTGTTTCGTTTGGAACTTTGCTCAAGATTACACTCATGATCACAAAATTTTAATTTAAAGCCAAGTTTAATTAATAGAATACATTTTGTAATTTTAAAAATGATTATAAAACTTATATTGATAAAAAAATTACAATGATTTTTCATGTAAAATGATTATAAATATTACAATACATCTCTACCATTGTAGATGTTTTAAAATAATGATTTTTTTCTATATCATTCTTTTTTTAAAAAATTGATGTATAAATCATAGCTATAAATTATGAAAGTAAGAGCTAATACAAGTGGCATCATAATATTTGAATATTCTATAAAAAAAAGTACAAATTATGTTTCATTATAAAATCTTTAAATTGAACACTATATAATGTTGG
>Ga0209208_10011023_pt1 | contig 11632 bp, 8 predicted proteins | sample S1TSphfallax_3_FD_187694 | JGI IMG/M metagenome (GOLD analysis project Ga0209208, IMG submission 187694) | Host-associated microbial communities from peat moss isolated from Minnesota, USA - S1T2_Fd - Sphagnum fallax MG (SPAdes) (version 2) | ecosystem: Host-associated > Plants > Peat moss >...
TCATCGAAGCGGGCGGCGGTCGGGCCGAGTTTTGCGGCGTCGATCTGCGCGCCGCCGGTGCCGCTGAGATGCTCGTCGCCGAATCGGTCGCGCGGCTGGGCGGTCTCGACATTCTGGTCAATAATGCCGGGATCCTTTATACCGCCAACGCGCTTGATACCAGCGACGAGCAGTGGGCTGCCACCATGGCGGTCAATGTCACAGCGGTGTTCGCCATGAGCCGCGCCGCCGTCCGGCATATGCGTGCCGCCGGCGGAGGCGCGATCGTCAATATTGCTTCGGAGTGGGGGATCAACGGGGAGCCCAATCATGTGGCCTATTGCGCGAGCAAGGGGGCGGTGTTGCAAATCACCCGCTGCATGGCCTTGGATCATGCGCACGACAACATCCGGGTCAACGCGGTCAGTCCCGGGGAAATTCACACGCGGATGGTGGATGACATCTTGGCGAAGCGAGGCGGCGATCCTCGACAAAATCTCGAGTCGTTGGCGGCCGGCATCCCGATGCGGCGCCTTGCGCAGCCTTCCGAAGTGGCCCGCTGCGTGTGCTTCCTGGCCTCTCCCGGAGCAAGCTACGTGACCGGCGCGAACTTGAGTGTCGATGGCGGCAACGATGCGACGGCGGGACCCTATCCTTGACGGGTTGTCGTCACGGGTGGTGCCCGGCGGCAGGGGCACCCGGCGTCCGGGCTAGCCGAAGCTTCGCAGCGGCAGGCGGTGCGCATCGCCCGCCGGCGCGTTGCCGCGCTCGTAGGGCTTGGCCAGCGTCATGTACAGCGCGCCCACGATCAAGATGCCCACGGTGGTCAGTGTCATTCCGTAGGTGAGGTACCAGGGATCATTCGGCGAGGCGGGCCGGGGCCAGAGGATGTTGATGATGGCGCCGACTCCATAGAGGAGTGCCAGCACATTGACCGTGAGCCCCCATTCGCGCAGCGTAAAGGGTCCCGTTGGCCGCCATCCCTTGAGCCGCGCGATGAGGGCGCCCAGCACGACCATTTGGAAGGAAATATAGATGCCGACCGCCGCGAAACTGATGATGGTGCCGATCGCGTCCTGCAGCCACAGCGCCGACAGGGCGATCAACGCGGGGATCGCGCCCATGACCACGAGCGCGGTGGCCGGTACATGGTGGCCGGGCGACAGTGCGCTCAGGGGTTTGCTGAAGAAAATCATTTGGTCGCGTGCGTAGGCAAAGATAAGACGGCTGCCGGCGGCCTGCAACGAGAGCAGACAGGAGACAAAGGACACCAGCACCACGACGATGACGGCGCGAAAGCCGTTTTCGCCCATGGCGGCGCGCAGCAGCGTGACGATGGGATCGGCGTCCTTGCCGGACAGCACGTCGCTCATATCCGGAATGGATAGCACGAAGGCGAGGCAGACCCAGGAAGCGGCGGCGCCGCCGATGTAAATCGTCATGCGCATGGCCTTCGGGATCATGCGGCTGGCATCCGGCGTTTCCTCGGCGACGTCGCCGCAGGCTTCGAAGCCGTAGTAACAGAACATGGCGGCCAGGGAAGAGGCGAGGAAGGCCGGCCCGTAGTGGCCGCCCGGCGGCGTCACCAAGGAGCCGTCGAACAACACCGACAAGGGTTGATGGCGGTCAAAGGCGAACAGGTAGCCCCCCACCACGATGGCGCCGACGAGTTCGCAAACGAAGCCGAACATGGCGACGCGGGCGAGCAACCGGGTGCCGCTCAAGTTGAGCAGCGTGGTCGCGCCGATCAGCACGACGGCGATCAGCGTGGTGGCCAGCGGCGTGCTCTCGACCTTGAACAGTTGCGCGAGGAAAGGGGCGACGCCGGTGGCGGCACCGGCCATGGTGCAGCACAAGGCCCAGAAATAGACCCAGCCCGCAGTCCACGCCCAGCGCTTACCGACGAGCCGTCGGGCCCAGGGGTAAAGTCCGCCGGAGATGGGAAATTGCGAGACGATCTCGCCGAACACCAGACAGACCATGAGCTGGCCCAAACCCACCAGGATGTAGGTCCACCACATCGGCGGCCCTCCCGCCACGAAGGCGCTCGCGAAGATGGTGTACACCCCCACCACCGGCGAGAGGTAGGTGAACCCCAGGGAAAAGTTCTCCCATTTCGACATGGTACGGTCGAAATGGGATTCGTAGCCCAGGGCCTTCAATTGTTCGGCGTCTTGATCCACCACGCCGGCAGTCTGGTCGTTCACTGATCGTGAATCCTCAATTGAACTTGTATTGGAAATCGAGACCAATGGTACGCGGCTGATTGGTCGACACGCGCGTGATGGCGTAGGTCTGCCAGGCAAACACGGTGTTGTTGATCGTTTGCAGCGCCACCTTGTTGGTGAGATTGGTGCCGAAGAGCGCCACGGACCACGGGCCGCTCGATATGCCGGCTCGGCCATCGACCAGGTTGTAGGAAGGCAGTGTCTGGCGCACCGCGGCTTGGTCTTGGTTCGGACCAACCAAAGAACTCGCGAGGTGGCCCAGCAAATTGAGCTTGTCGCTGATGGGTGCCGAATAATTGAGGCCGGCGACGGCGGTGTACTTCGGTACGTTGAGCACTCGCGTGCCCGGGTTGATGCCCGACGCTTCGGCGGCCGCGGTCGGGTTGCTGATATAAGCCTGAGTGTAGGTTCCGGACAAATCGAAGGTCAGCCCGGTGGTAATCAGCGTCGAAACCTCGACCTCTGGGCCGTAGGACTTGGCGTTGCCGGCATTGGTGTTGTACGGATAGCCGCAGGTCAGCGACAGCACCTGTTGGATGTTATCCCACTTGATGTAATAGAGATCGGCATTGACCGTGATGCGCCGGTCAGCGAAACGTGCCTTCTCGCCGATTTCCCCGCTCCATACGGAGTCCGGCGAGTAACTGGGCTGGGAAGACACGGTCACGGCGCCGACGCTGCAGTTATAAGCGAACGGGTTGACCGCGAGCACCGCGGCGGTTGGCAGCGGTATGGGCAGGTTGAAGCCGCCGGGCCGCGAGCCCTTGGCGAGCGTGCCGTAAAGGGTGAGATCAGCGGTCGGTTCGTAGGCGAGGTTGAGTTTCGGTAACACCGCGCTGCCGCTCGCGTTTTGCGCGAGGATGGTGTGATCCTGGTTCACCGCCGCCGTACCGAGACCCGCCTGATTGGCAAAGTTGTTGATGGCGAAATGGAAATAGCGCAGTCCGAGGGTGAGTTTGAGGTCGTCCTCGATCTTGTACGTGCCTTCGCCGAATACCGCTTCCTGCTTCAGGACGTTGGGATTGTTGTCGTTGAAGACGACCCCGTTGGGGTTCGCCGCCTGCGCACTGGGGTAGGGGGGCAGAGAGGGGTTTGGATACCGCAAGGTGCTGTTCACCGGCGCCACATCGGCTGCAGGGCAGGATCCCGCGACGGGATTCGCCGCGGAGGGCAGGCCGCAGGTGAGCGCAGTGGCGAAGCCCGGTGCCTGGTTGTAGGTGATATAGCCCGAGTGCAAGTCGGCGAAATACAGGCCACCGACCCATTCCAAGGGTCCACTGTCCTTGGAAGTCAGGCGTAACTCTTCGGCGAATTGGTGCGTCGGGTCGACCTCGACGTACAGGTTCTGAATGTAATCGGCGACATAGACGCCGTTCACGAGGTGCGTGAGGTTATTGATGTTCTGCAGCGCTTCGGTCGAGTCGGTGGACTGCAGCACTTCACGGTCCCAGATACTGGTTGCGGAAGTCAGTGATGCGAAGTTCAGGTTGTACTCGACCTTTACGCTCGCGAGCCGGAAGTAGTCGTGGTAGGGCTCCTGCTCGTCGTACGGCTGGTAGATCGCAAGGCCGCCGGGTTGCTCCTGGAAGTTGTTGTAGCCGTCGGCGCGGATGTCCTGATACATCAACATACCGGTGATGGAAAGATCGTCGGACGGCTTGACCAAGAGGCTCGCACGCGCGGAGGCAAAGCGTTCGATATTCGAGCCCTTGACGACACCCTCCTCGGGCGCGGCGGCCACGTCGCCGCGATCGCAGTAGTAGGCGCCGCAATTGGCCGGGGCGCTCGCCGTGCCGGCGGGCGCGGTCGGCGGCGGGAAGTTATTGGCTCCCGTGTAGATACGGTTGATCCAGCCGCTGACGTACTTGTCCGTCGTCACCAGGCGCAAGGCCGCGATATCGCCCAACGGAATGTTGAGCATCAGGCTGCCGCCGCCATTGGCGCTGCCGTGGGAGGTGTCCGAGGCATTCACGTCCGTGGCCGCCTCATACTCGCCGAGTTTCGGTTGATTGGTGGAAAGGCGGATGGTGCCGCCCATCGAACCCGAGCCGTACAAGGTCCCCTGAGGACCGCGCAGCACTTCCACATGGTTCAAATCAAATAGATCCGGGTCGATGACCGTGCGGCCGTTCAGCGCCACCGCGTTGGCGGACAGCGGCGTTTCGTCGAGATAGAAGCCCACCGTTGCCGCGGTGCCACCGCCCGCGGACAGGCCGCGCATTTCATACTCGGTCTGACCGGGACCCGCGGTACGAATCGAGATGCCCGGGACTTTCGCGGCGATGTCCTCGACCGAGCTGATACCCTGATTGAGGAGTTGATCGCCGCTGATTGCCGTCATGCTGATGGCCGTTTGCTGCACGGTCGAGTCGCGCTTCTCGGCGGTAACGACGATTTCATCGAGGCCGCTGGTATCGGCACCCGTACCGGCCGGCGCCGAGGCGGCCAGAGCGGACAGCGTCGGCGATGCCGAGGCCAAGAGGAGCGCGAGCAGCAAGCTGGCGTTGCGCAACGTCCAAGGCTTGCGCAACGCCCGGTCGGTAGCTGCACGGAGTGTTACTGTCATCGATGATCTCCCTGTGTTGTAGCAGGCGCGGCTCAAATGCTGACCGTCCCTGGCGCCAATACCGAACGCGGCTTTTTGATGTACATCCCGCTCGCGTTCAGCTGTCGATGCCCTTGTGATCGACAAGTTCACTTCGTAACATAGGGTTTACTCACACGCAAGATACTTGCATAGCAGGCACGAGACCATGATGCGCACTTGCACGATTGCGGGGCAGCCGCCCGCGGCGCTGCCCCGAATGTGAGCGTCATGACGGTATCGCGGCCGGTGGTGCTCGCTGCGGTTCTATCGAGCTGTCTGGGTGTGGGTTTCATCTTCGGTTTTCAGCCGCCGTTGATGGCGTTGGTCTTGAGCCGCGCCGGCGTGTCGAGTGTCGGCATCGGCGCGGTGACCGCGGCCAGTCTGGTGGCGGTGATCATCGTCGGACCTTGGTATCCTAAAGTGATCGCGTTCCTCGGGCTGCGCCGATCGGTGGTGGCCGGGGTCTGCATCGCCGCGATCATTCTGCTGTCGATGCCGTTGCGAACGAGCCTCCCGGTTTGGCTGGCGCTGCGCACACTGACCGGTTGCGCGGTCGGTTTGAGCTGGATCGCGAGCGAGGTATGGCTGGGCACCGTGGCGGGCGCGAAATTGCGCGGCACCATCATGGGCCTTTACGGCACCGTGTTCTCGTTCGGCGCCATGGCGGGACCTGCGTTGCTGGAAATCACCGGCACCCGCGGTTGGCGGCCTTTTGCCGTGGGCGCTGCCGTTTTGACGTTGACCCTGTTGCCGCTGCTGCTGCTGCGAAAGGCGGTGACCGCGGAGCCTGAGTTCACACCGCCGCGCGAGTTCGCCGCGGTGCTGCGCCGCGCGCCGGTGGTGATGTGGGCGGCGCTGATCGCGGGCTTGATCGAGTCCGCCGACTTGACGTTGCTGCCGTTGTTCGGCGTGCGCTCGGGCTTGCGGGATGGCGCTGCGCTGCTGCTGCTCACCGTCTACATGGGCGGCAATGTCGTGTTGCAGACACCGATCGGGCTGCTGGCCGATCGTTGGGGTCGGCGACGGCTGCTGGCCGCCTGCGCGGCGCTGTCCGGCGTGGGACCGTTGTTGCTCATGCCGTGGCTGCACACCCCGCTGTTGTTGTGGCCCTTGTTGTTTGTTTGGGGTGGGACGCTGTATGCCTTCTACAGCCAGGGTATCGCTCTGCTCGGCGGCGCCTTCGCGGAGGCTGAGCTGGCCACCGCCAACACCGTGTTCGTCATGGTCTACTGTCTCGGCGGCGTGTTGGGACCGAGCGTTGGCGGTGTTGCCATGGATGGCTGGCCGCACCTCGGGCTGCAGGTGGTGCTGAGCGTGGCGGCGTTCTCGCTTCTGGGAGCTCTCCTGCCATGTACAATGAAGGTGGGAGCCACAGACGGACGGAATCAGCATTGAAAACACTCATTGCGCTGGCATTGGCGATGACGACCTTGGCGGTGACGGCGAGTCATGCCGCGGCGCTCGAATTGCACGTCAAGCGAACCGATAATCTCAAGAAGAACCTTGCAGGCAAATAAGCGGTCCGCCAGATGATGGACGCGCCTGGCCCTACCCCTGCGCGGCCGGGCTGGCTCCGGACATTGCTACGATTGTGGAGCCTGCGCGAAGCGGGCGCGACTCCCACCGGCAGTGCGGGCGCAATGATCGTGGTCCTCCTCTTCGGCTGGGGTGCCGCGTGGGTCGCCATCGATCATTGGCAGCGCCAACCCGATCCACAATTCGCCGTCGACGGCGTGCCGATGCTCGCCTGGTATGTGCTCGGCCTGCTTGGGCTCGCGGTGCTGCTCCGCTCCTGCGTGCGTCCGCGACCGGCGTTGGCGGCCACCTTCGTGGTGGCGCTGGGTGCGGTGCCGATGCCGCTGCTGCTCATGGCGGTCGGCAATTACCTGTTCGACATACCCGCCATCTGGTGGGTGAGCGGGGCTGTCGCGTTGTATGAATCGATTTATCTGCTGCGCGCGGTCAAACTGCTCAGCGGCAGATCGCACCGGCTGGCGGCGCTCTGCGGGCTGTTGTTCGTGGTGGCGTTCATCTGGGCGAGCAACTCGCTGAACGCCATCCCGGACGTGTGGAGCCCGCTGGATCAGAGCGCAGCCGTCAGCGAGGACACCTTCGCGGAACGGGAGGCGGCGCTTTTTGAACAGGCCGACCGGATCGATGCGGCGCTCGAGACCATCCGTCGCGATGCATCGCCCAACCCACAGGCATTTTTCCTGGGGTTCGCCGGTGTGGGCGATGAGAAGGTGTTCGCGCAGGAGATCGAACTCGCCGCGCACGTCATCGGCGATCGTTTCGGAGTGGGCGAACGCCATGTGGCGCTCATCAACGACGAGCGTGATCTCGATCAGGCGCCGCTCGCCAGCGTGTCGGGTTTGCGCTACGCGCTGAAAGGCCTGGCGGCGCGCATGGATCTGGACAAGGACGTGCTGTTCCTGGCGATTTCCTCGCACGGTTCCGAGGATCCCGCGATCGCCGTGGCGGACTTCGACTTTCCGCTGCAGAGCCTCTCGGCCCCGGAATTGGCCGATGCGTTGCGCGCGGCGGGCATTCGCTGGCGGGTCGTCATCATTTCGGCCTGCTATGCGGGTGGATTCATCGACACGCTGCGTGATCCGCGCACCATCGTCCTCACCGCGGCGGCGGCGGACCGGACCTCATTCGGCTGCTCCAGTGACAGCGATCTGACGTATTTCGGCGAGGCGTTCTACCGCGATGCGCTGCCGCACGCTGCGTCGCTGCGCGACGCCTTCGACACCGCCAAGGCCGCCATCGCCGTCCGCGAGCGTAACGAGCATGTCACGCCGTCGAATCCGCAGGGCTGGTTCGGGGCGGAGTTGGAGAAGAAGCTGAATGGTTCGGGCCGCTGAGCGTCGACCGGGTGAAGAGGCGGATGGCGATCAGCACTCCGCCGAGCAGCAGCAGCATGCCGAGCACATCGGTCGCCGTCGGCCAGCGGTGGTGGATCAACAAGCCGAGGATCGCCCCCGAGGCGGGCTCCATGGTGATCATCTGGGCGGACAAGGTCACCGGTAGGCGCTGCGAGGCGAATGTCCACGCCGCCGCGCCGCCGATGTTGGCAAACAGCGCGAGTCCTGCGGCCCATGACAGCATGGAACCCGCGATGCTCCAACCCAACCCCAAGCGCGGGATCAGGAACCAACCGTAGTGCAGTCCGAACGGCAGCAACACCAGCATCGAGAGCGCAGCACCGACCATGATGAGAGCGGTCCAAAGGCCCGCGTCGATATGCGCTCGCTTGGCCAGCGCACTTTGATTCATCAGGCCGAACAGCGTCCAGCAAGTCACCGCCAACAGCGCGAGCGGTATGCCCACCCACAGCGATCTGCCCGCGCCATCACCGCGGTGTATGAACCCACTGCCATTCACCAGCAGCAGCCCCGCGGTGGCGAGGCAGAGCGGCAGCGCCAGCGAGCGCCAGGCGACCGTGCGATGGCGCAAGTTCCCAGCGACCGCCAGCACCACCGGGACGAGTCCCAAGAAGGCGGGCGCGACGACCGGCCCGGCGTAGACGGCCGCGCCCATCACGGCGAGGAAGTAGCAAACGTAGCCGATGAGTCCCAAGGAGCCCGCCGCCAGCCAATCGGCGAACACCAACCGGCGCACCTCGGCCGCGTGACGCCCGAGCAGACAGACCGCCCCCAGTCCGGAGAAGATGAATTCGAGCAACGTAAAATCGAACGGCGAGTAGGGACCGATGACGAAGGGGATGATGAAATTGAGCGACCAGGACACCGCGGCGAGGATCGCCGCCACCAGTCCCAGGAACAGTTGCCGATTCATGCGGGGACTATAGCGAATCGCCGCGGCGCACCCGCGATTTATGGTGGGCTTTGCGCATCGACCCCAACGTCGTGCAGAATTCCGCGATGAAAAGACTTGCGGTCTTCTGCGGATCAGGATTGGGCGCTCTGCCCCTTTATGCGCAAGCGGCCGGGACGGTGGGCCGATTGCTCGGCGAACGGGGCATCGGGCTCGTTTATGGCGGCGGTCAGGTGGGGCTCATGGGGGCGGTTGCGGATGCCTGCTTGCGTGCGGGGGGCAGTGTCATCGGCGTGATTCCGCAGGCGCTCGCGGCGCGAGAGCTTAGCCATCGCGGCCTCACCGAGTTGCGAGTGGTGGGCTCAATGCATGAACGGAAGCTGATGATGGCGGATCTCGCGGATGCCTTCGTTGCCCTGCCCGGTGGATTCGGAACCTGGGATGAGTTGTTCGAGGCCCTCACCTGGTCGCAACTTGGGATTCACCGTAAAATTTGTGGGCTGCTCAATGTCGGTGGTTACTACGATTCTCTGCTCGCCATGGTGGAGAGGGCGGTCGCGGACGGTTTCATTCGCGACGAGCACCGCCCTTTGCTGCTGGCGGACAGCGATGCCGTTTCACTGCTCGAGCGGTTGACGGTGGCCCGGTATGGAATTCATCGACCCCCTGCCGCCCCCGCACCATGAAGCCTCAGTTTTTTCTGCTCTCACTCCTCGCGACAACGCTTGACGTCCAGGGCCAAGATGCGCCGAATGCCGATGCCATTTCGCCGGTGATCGTGTCGCCGGGTGTGGAATTGAAGGAACTCATCGGTGTCACTCCCAGCACGGTGACCAAGACCGATCGGCTGAGTGTTGCGCTCTTTCATCTCGAACCCGGCCGCGCCAGTGCCTGGAGTTACACCAAGACCGGCGAGGAATCCTTTGTCGTGCTCAAGGGCCATGGGGAGGTGTGGGTGGGCAGTCACCCGCATCCGGTTCGCCCGGGATCATTCATCACGGTTCCCGCCGGCGTGGTTCGATCCGTTCGCGCCGGCAAGGCTGAGGCGCTCGATTTCTACGCGCTGACGACACCGGCGTGGACGAGTGCCGACGACGTGCTCGCCACGGCGCCGGATGGTGCACCGCGTTAGGTGAAGGGGCAAACGGGGCAGCGGGGACCCCAGCGTATGGATCGCCGGAATTTTCTGCCACTGCGCTCAAGATCGACCGTCGCGTGTCGCTAGTCTTGGTTGCAATGGCAGCGCGAAAGCACCTTCTGCTTCATCTTGGCGCCCCAGGGGCACGGGCGCGCTGCATTGCGACTCTATTTCCGTGGCTCGTCGCCGGCCTCTGGTTGACGGGTGCAGTCTTCGCCTTCTGGTTCTTCCAACTGCGCACACCCGGTTTGCAGGGTGCGTGGTGTGGGAGCTCGGTCGATCGACAAGCAAGGAGCTACCCGTGACCGTTGAAAACAAGTATTTCTCGCAGCTCTACCGGAAGGCCGACCGGTTGTTGATCGGGATATTGACCGCACTTTTCTTCGTTTCATGCGCACTGGCGCCGTGGTATCACACGTGGGCCGAGACGCTGGCGATCGGCGTGCCCGCGTGGGCCGTTTGCGTCTGGCTGGTGAGCGCCTACGGCGGCGCGCTGGTCACGCGCTGCGCGATCGCCGCCGCTTTGATGGTTTTCGCCACGCTGCAAATCGATCAAGCGCACGGCATGATCGAAGTGCATTTCTCCATCTTCGTGCTGCTGGCATTCCTCTTGTTCTATCGTGACTGGATTCCGCTGGTCGTCGCCGCGGGCGTCATTGCCGTGCTGCACCTGGGCTTCGATCTTCTGCAACGAGCGGGCCAACCCGTCTGGGTTTTTGCCTCGGTGGGAGGAATCGGCATCGTCCTATTGCACGCCGTGTTCGTCGTCATCGAAACCGCGCTGCTCGTTTGGATGGCCATCGTACTGCGCGGCGAAATACGGGCGCTCGGGGGTGATCCCAAGGTGTTGTCGGCCGTCTCGCAGCAACTCGCCCAAGGCAACCTCGCCGTCGATATCGACACCGCGGGGGCGAACGAAGCGAGTTTGGTGTACGCGATGGAGGGAATGCGCGCGGAACTCAAGTCCCGAGTCGAGCACGAGAGAGCGGCGACGGCGGAGCTCAAGGCAAACACCGAGCGGGAAACAATCAACGCGGCGGAGAACAGCCGGCTGCGAGTCGCACTCGACCGGATGGGCGCCGGTGCGATGGTGGCCGATCTCGACGGTAAGATCATCTACGCCAATCAGTTCGCCCAATCCCTATTTCAGCGCCGCGCGGCGGACTTTCGTCGGGTGCTACCGGGCTTCGACGCGGGGCGTATCGTCGGATTATCCATCGATGTCTTCGCTCCCGTGCCATCGCTCCGGCGCCACGTTTTGGCTGATCTAGCCAACGCCTACACGACGGAGGCCGTCATCGGCGGCGCCCGGGTGAAGGTGAGCTCGAATCCGGTGATCGGCGCCGACGGCAAACCCTTGGGCACGGTGTTGCAATGGCTGGACCGTACCGAGGAAGTAGCTGCCGAGGAAGAGGTGAACGGGATCGTGGCCAAAGCCATGCAGGGCGACTTGACGGTGCGCCTCCGTGAAGAGGGCAAAGAGGGATTCTTTGCCGTCCTCGCCAAGGACATCAACAGCCTCATCGCAACCATGGCAGAGGTCATTCAGGGTATGTCACGGGCGTCGGTCGAGGTGCGCACCGGAGCGGATGAAATCTCGCGCGGCAATCTCGACCTCAGCCAGCGTACCGAAGAGCAGGCATCCAGTCTCGAACAAACGGCCGCTTCGATGGAGGAAATGACGGTCATCGTCAAGAACAACGCCGACAGCGCTGCGCAAGCCCAGCGCTTGGCCGTTGCCGCCCGCAACGACGCGGAGACCGGCGGGCGGGTGGTCGGCTCGGCGGTGCTCGCCATGAGTGAGATCAACGCCTCCAGCAAGAAAATCGGCGACATCATCGGCGTCATCGATGAAATTGCCTTTCAAACGAATCTCTTGGCCTTGAATGCCGCCGTCGAAGCGGCCCGTGCCGGCGAACA
>Ga0209208_10011024_pt1 | contig 11632 bp, 10 predicted proteins | sample S1TSphfallax_3_FD_187694 | JGI IMG/M metagenome (GOLD analysis project Ga0209208, IMG submission 187694) | Host-associated microbial communities from peat moss isolated from Minnesota, USA - S1T2_Fd - Sphagnum fallax MG (SPAdes) (version 2) | ecosystem: Host-associated > Plants > Peat moss >...
TACCAAAGAAAATGGCAAATGACACATTTGTGTGGATTCTTGGAAGTTGGATTCACAAACCAAGAAAGGTCCATTTCCATTACATTTTTTGGATTCAATATTGGACATAGTAGTGGGACATGAAATGTATTAATTTATGGATGGGTACAATGGTTACAATCAAGTGAAAATGGCTGAAAAATATATAGATAAAACATCATTTATCTCTAAATGGGGAGCATATGCCTATAACGTTATGCCATTTGGATTGTGTAACGTTCCGGCCACTTTTCAAAAAATAGTTACACAAACTTTTAAAGAATATCTTAATGATTTCATGCAAGTTTTTAAAGATGACTTCAATGTCTATGGACAAAAAGAAGAGCATCTGAATCATCTTAAGAAAAGTTTGACCCAATGTGGAAATAATGGCATTAGTCTCAATCCAAAAAAATGTGCATTTTGTGTTAACTTGGGAGTGTTATTGGGACACATTGTCTATGAAGATGGACTCCTAGTAGACCCTAGGAAAATAAATATCATCATGGATATACCTACCCTAATGAGTGTGATAGAAATTTTAAAAATTCCTAGGGGTAGCATTTTTTATTGATACCATTTTAGAAATTTTGCCATTAAAACTACCCCAATGTGCAAACTTTTGAAGGACACACATTATTGGTGGGATGAAACCTACGAAGAATCCTTCCAATGGATGAAAACAACCTTGATTACATTACCAATACTCATTGTCCTTGACTGGACAAGAGAATTCCATGTTCACATAGACACATCAAATTATGTTATTGGAACCATGTTAGCTCAAAACCCTGATGATACCATTAATAAACTAATTTATTATGCTAGCCAATTGATGACTGGGGCTAAGAAGAATTACTCAACCACAGAGAAGGAAACATTTGCAATGATTTATGTTGTTAAATTTTTTTGTCATTACTCTTGGGAAATAACTTCACATTTTTTGTAGACCATCAAGCCTTGATCTACTTAGTCAATAAACCAATTGTAACTTGATGAATAGCAAAATGGCTATTATTATTGTAGGAATCTAATTTCAAAATAATTTATAAACCAATAAAGGTGCATTTTGTACCAAACTAGTTATCGTGTGGTAAAAATGGCAAACCTATTGTTGGTGTGGAAGATCAATTATCGAATGTTGCCTTTTGTTATTGACTAGTTGATTGGTATACACCAATTAATGAATATCTACACAAAGGATATTTCAAAAATGATGTCCCTCAGGCATTACGAGATAATACATCTAGAAACATTGCAAATTTTTTTTATGATAACATTATTACACGATTTGGTTGTCCTACCCACTTAATTAGTGATCAAAGGAGCCATTTCATAAATAGCTCCATCAAATTATTGGTGCAAGAATTTATGATTACACATCATAAGTCCACCACTTATTATCCTCAAGGAAATGATCAAGTAGAATCAACCAATAAGACGTTAAAGGAGATATTAATGAAGTTGGTAAATGTTAATAAAATGATTGTGACATAATGTTACCTACCACATTATGGGCCTATCAAACTACATATATGGTGTCCACACAACATACACCATATGAACTAATATATGGGTTAATGCCATTATTACCTACATAATTAGTAGTCCCAACCAACCAAACACTTGTTAAGAAGGATGGAAGTTGCATGAGTGCATTATTAGTTCAAATGGAAGATTTACTTCTACTTAATGAAAAAAGAATTATAGCAAGAGAAAAAATTGATTACATCTAAATATTAAAAAAACATTAGAGGGATGATGAAAAACAATTTTAAAAATTCAAAGATGGAGATTTGGTGTTGTGGCTTCCAAAGGATTCAGAAATTAAGGAAGGGAAATTCCTTTTTCCATGGATTGGCCCATTTCAAGTAAAGAAGGCTTTTCATAACAATATTGTCCAATTAAGCACATTAAATAATGAAGATATAACATTGGTGAATGTCAATAAATTAGAAGCTTACCAAAATCTAATCATTACAATTATTGCAATGACAATAATCACACAAGACGAAAATAAAAACTTGTCAAATGGAATACCAAGAAAAATAACTAATGAAAGGATGGAAATTTATGAACATTTCAAGTTAAACAAATGGAGAGGTGAGGCGCAACACAGTAAGAATTACAATGACAAAATTATTATAGCCTCACCTAAAAAGTGGATTAGGAATCATAAACACCAAAAAAATGAAATGACCATTCATTATGACATCATGATAGTCAAGTCAATTTCCAAGACATGAGTAATTCCACCTCATAAACCTTCATGACCACATGTTTCGTACTTAACTCATTAATAAAAAAAACCTCTTATGAAATTTGCAACAATAATTCCAATGTCATGGGAATTTTTTACCCAAGGAAAATAATTACTTGAATGATTGGAATGAACACGTTGCAGAAGCCAAATTGAATGATCTCCGAACCGATTATTTTGCAAAGCGAAAAAAAATTCAAGTAGAAGGTCAAGGAATTTTTGTAGTAGTGAAAGGGAAAGAAGGAAAGTGGTGTAAGGAGTGGAAGAAAGCAACCAGTGTACACCCCATCTTCAAAAAAACTTTAATTGTCTTCTAATATAGAGCTAGAATGGGAGATAGAACAATAGATGCCTAGCGATTCAAATATGGAGCGGAACATTTTTTCTCCCACCTTCATATCATTGTTGTAACCACTAGGAGAATTTGAATGTATAAAGAAGATCTTGTAACTTACAAAATTTTGAGTGTTTATTGTTGTAGAGAAAGAGTACATCAATGAAAAATTAAAGCATAGTTTTGTGAGGGTTTGGAGATATCGGCAATGAAGCAAAGTAGAAGGCTTACAAAAATAATAAAAAAGAGGAAGTGGAAATTGAAGAATCAATCCATCATTTAAAGCTATATTGTCTTTTTATAGGAGTAATCAAACAACTAGTATGCCCACCCACTATGACAATGATTCTCGTGTTGTGGAACAAAAAAATCAACTATTGTAAGGAACAACACTTGGAGATAACAACGGGGAAGCACAAACTTGAAGTTGCATCATCTTCTAGATGAAAGAGGATGAAGTCCAAAACAAAGGACATAGACATGGAGATCCAGCCTATGATGCTAGAGCAAATTCATTTCCTAGTGTGCATGTACATCATAATGTGGGCAACCAAGAAAGAAGAACATGTTTAGATTATCGAAACAAAGTTCAACAACTTCCATTAGTTCAATTAGAACACAATCGACCTCGCTATCAAGGAAATTATCTACAACTTTTGGGTTTATAATGTGGCAAACACCCTACATAATAAGTAAAGTTTTTTAGACTTTCTTGGCATCAGTCGAATTTTCAAATTACCAACAGAAAGGATTGTAGTACATGGTGGGAAAACATAAAATGAAAAATGGTTAGAATACTTTGAGGGAGGAAAACAAAAAAATCACAAGCAGGATTTAGGGTATATCCTTGCGAAGGCACCTGCTTTTGGAATGCAAATGTGATTCACAACATTAGTAAAGATTGCAACATTTCGACGAGGTAATAATTATGTCTCAAAAACCCTATTATCCACAATCAATGCAACTAAAAGAGGGACAATTACTTGGGCCAAATGGTTCAAGGTATGACTACATAAAGAGATGATCATAGTCCAAAAGAAGGTAGGCAAGGTAAGGAATAGAAAAATTGGACCTACCCTAACTCTTGTGGCAAAACATTGGTGCATTAGAATACACAGAGGAAGATGAAGAGAATTGGTTTTTTTCAACGCTCAAAGAATACAAGGAAGAGGACACTTCAAGTCCCCTCGATTCCATTCGTAGGCATTAATTTGGTTGCAGCATCTTCACATGAGAAAATTCTACTTATGGAAGGGGAGCAAGACCGTGAGCAAACATATATGTTGATTGAAACAATGTAGGAAGGAGATCCTTCTCACAATGAGATACAAGGTGAAGAGGTGTAGGATATGATTACATCTCAACTAAATTCCCATGATCAACAATTCACTAACATATTGCTACATACTTCCATGGTGGATGCATCTCATGAGGAGACTATCACTGAGGAAAACGATTTTAGAGCCAAGAACATTAACTAAATTAAGCAGGAAACATAATTGAAGCCTAGCCAAATTAGGAAGCAGTTCTTGCGGTCCAATTGGTGTCAATAGGTACAACCATTAGTAGACATGTAGATGACAGAATCCAACCAGATTCGGTAAGTATGCTTATCGAATATGGAACATTAGGGTTTGCCCATGAAGGTCAAATAAACACTACTTAGATAGGTGATGTTGGGGAGGACTTTATCCTTGCACTTGATTCTTACCAAGAAGGAGTGGGAGTTGAGTACTCTTCAGAGCATGAGGATTCCATGGAAGTATAGATAATAGAGTTAATACATCCATTAGTCAAAAAAGGGAGAGACATGAAGCAGTCTTATGGGGAAAAAAATTGACAAATTTCTTTGGAGTTGGAGCATCTACAGGGCATAATACTATGTGAGCAAGAGCGCGTTGAACATCAGATTAATCCCTTAGAATTTGAAGCCCACAAGCAAGAATGGGAGAAAATTAATTCAAGGCTTGTGTTTGCTGAAAGACATTTAGATAAAAAAATTCCATGAAATTCAATAGAAGTTGGAAAAGACTTAAGAGGAGGAGGAGGCAAGGGAGACTTTAAAGGTTATATAGTTGAACTTTGCAATTGTGGATGGCAAACTCACCCAAGTCATGGAGGAGATGAAGAATGCAGTAGTTTGTTATGAAGAAATGTTGACCACAACATTCATTAGGCATGAAGAAATTATGGAGTTGGTTATGAAGTGCTTGAAGAATGTTGAGTGTAAATTCCTTGATATTTAGATAGAGAAGGAGACTTGGCATGCCAAGTGCCTAAGCTTTGAGTCAAAGGTATAAATGCTAAAAGAGTAAAAACAAAGCACTATGCGAGCCCAATGAAATGTGTGAAAGAACTATGCTAGAGAAGATATAAGGTTTGGAAGAACAAGTTCAACTTGCCAATGCGAGAGAGATGGAAGTAGTTGGCTAAGGCAATACTATTCAATCAACTACTAGAAAATTTAAGGCGAAAAACTTTGTGTAGCCCTTATCAAAGCTCGACTATCAATGGTGCAATTGTATTGCCAAAAGGAATAAGACACGGTAATGCAATTCAATGTAACACATGCGAGTTTGAAGGAGTGAAAATAGTTGTGTGCAAAATCACGGTCATTGAATTTATTGAATGGACAAGGAGGAAGGAGTAGTTAGAAAGTGGTAAAAGTGGGGTGAAAAACTACAATGAAGGTGAAAGTGTGGGAAGGGATAGGATTTTAGAGCACCAACCTGAAGATTCCCCGCCATGGTAACATTCACCTTTGATGGACCAATATCAAAGTCACATATGCCTTTGCATTTGCAATGAGCAAATGAAGATTGTTCCACCAACATTTGATGCAAAAGTTGTGGGGATGAAACCGTATAGTTGGAATGATGTACTACACATTTTAAAGGAGTTAGAATATACCTTACTGATCATCCTTCATCCAAAATAATATTACTTTATCAACCACTTGTAGACGTGTCTTTTGGTCGGATTTACCCCACCAATGTTCAATGCCAAAATCCTCATTGAGGATTTTGTACGCATATGGAAGATACAAGATAAGGAATTTTGGGAGTCCTTGGCATACAACATTCTTTTCAACTACATTGATTTTCACGACAATTGTGGATATGGTGTGTTGGAACATCTCATGGGCTATCTAGGTGCATATGTGTTGCGATATTATTCCAAGTTAAAGGTGGCGTACAACAAGTACTATTTGAAGCACACCACATCAATTAGTCACAAGTTGATATTTGTCATGGCCAGAAGGGACCCCGTATCAAATACAGTTGAAAAAAGGGTAAAGGAAGATTCCATGGATGCATGGTTGTGGGCATAGTGGCTAGAGGATCTACTGGAAAGTTGTGCAGTCAAAGATGTGGTAAAAAAAGCAATGACATCAATTAGTTGGCATTATACAACAAAAGGGCCAACCTTGCATGTGGCAAAGGCACATTTGGGAAGAACCCCCACAACATTACAAGTTGTCATTTTCAAAGTAGATCACTTGGTAAAACAACTTTGTAGGAACTTGAAGAATCTAATGTCATGTGAATTCTACCAATGTTTGCCCCATCCATGAGTTGTTAGAAAGGACAAAGCCTATTGCAAGTTTCTGGTTGGAATGGTGCCAAGGGAGAGTTTTGCATCAAAGGTCAATTCTAATGATGATATTGACAACTTCCTAACTCCAATTGACATCTCTTGATTTCGAGTAGTAGCTCTATGCAAGGAATAGATTTATTTAAAATATTGATGACCTTGTGTGGACACTAAGGTCTTAAGAGGGGGGGGGATGATGTTAGGAATATAACATTTACTGAATAATGAGTAAGGAATAGTTAAAGAAATCCGTGTAAGGACCTTGTTGAAACAAGGCAATTTGTTTGTTGAACTAAATTATATCCAATTTGGGTTAAACATTTTATCGAGGGTCAATAGGGTTATATTCGATAAACCTAACAAGTTTGGTTGCCAACACACTTATTTGTCAAACTCGTTGGCATGCTAGAACAACGTAGGCTTATTATCTAAGGTTTGAAGAGACAAGGAAAAGGATGGAGATATTAAAAGGGGTAGGGAATAGTTGTTACCAAGCAACTTATGACAAACAATATTTATGTCCTCAAACTTGATAATACACACACATTAATTTTATGATGACAAGATGTTCTTTTGTATGAATGTTTGATTTTACACATTGTTTGCTAATAACAATTTGCAACTTCTAACATGTCTTAACTACTTAGGTACATGGCATTGCATGTAAATGGTAGACAAGGACCCATCAACAATGAATACCCAAGTCACATCAAATTCATCGCTAATGGCTTCTCGAAGGATGGTCAAATCAACGTTTGTTTTAATGAATGGAAGCAAGATCTTCAAGTAATGGCAGTTTTGGTAACGCAAATGGAGGGGGAATTCATGAACATGGTGACTGGGGGTGAATGGTGGAGATTAAAAGAAGGTACTTAGATCGTGTTGCTAGAATTAAGAGTAGGAGTATAAAAGAAGGGGGAGTTGGGGTTTTTTGGTTGTTGGGCCTATGATCAAGCAAGCATTGGTTTGCCCTTTTGTGGAAGCAAGAAAGCAAGAAATCTAGAAGGAAGCAAAGTTGTCATAAAAAGGTAAAAGTCGAAAGGGTTGTTTTTAGGGTTATGGTTGAAGGATCTAGAGTTGTAGATAGTAGGAGATAGGATTGTAATGAAGGGAAGGAGTTTAAGGAACAAGTTGAAAATTAGCTAGAAAAAGGAGTGGAAGGACTTGAGATTGGAAAAAGTATGTTGTAACCTCTCTTTGAAAATGTGAGATGCTTTGATGTGTAATGATTTGTTGTAATCCTTGTGAAATGATACTTGCATGAATAGTCATGGTTTAAAGTTGTAGTTGGTTAAAGGAAGGTAAAAAACAGTAGTGAAGAAGAAGAAATAGGATTATTGTTTGTAGCAGATGGGAGGAAATTTATTAGAAAAAAGAAGAGAAACAAGGAAAAAATTGCTAAAAAGGAAGATTTTACTAGGTTTAAACAAAATTAGACCATGCCCTTTTTTATGGTTCCAAGATAAGAGAAGGGGTAAGGAAATTTATGGAATAATTAAACAAGAATCAAAAGGTAGAGGTGATGGAAATTGGTCAACTTGTGACTCTCCCCTTTGATAATCTCCAAGGGGGTAAAGGGCACTAGTAGAAAATACGTTGTTTATGATTGTTGTTTGAAACTAAATTTTAGTTGCAAGCAACACTGACTAAAAATCAACATAGTAATAAACAAGTTGTAGACAACCATTAGTTGCAGATGACAGATGAAATATTTTTTCAAAAAATACGAGTATGGAGATTTTATACATATCCAATGATGAATTTTTGCAACTACACTTGTAACTACACTTGTAACTATAATGCACACCAATATGTTCACACATGGTAGCCTAAAAATGTGATACATTGCATCATTTGGATTTTTTGAAATATTTTGCCAAATAAATATATATATTTTTTCAACCATCCGATTAAAATAATTACATTATTCCATGTGACAACTTAAGATTGACCTATAATAATTTAGGGTTAGTTTAGGGTTGAACCAGATATGATAGGCCACTTGGCACCTAGGCTAGGCCTAGGTAGGCCACCTCTAGCTTAGTTAGGTGCCTAACATTTTGTGTAAGCAATGTTAACATTTTTTGACTAATGTACTTGAAAAAATCAACTTGATTAGACATAAAACAACTCCAAATCAATTCGAAAAGAGGATTTGTTTGAATGTTTGTGAACCTCAATTGAATACATTACAAGTGGAAGAATTGCTTCATTGGTTGGCAAGATCAATTTTGAATTAAAGATGGGAAAAAATTCATAATTTTGGAAGTAATTGCAAACCAATCACTTTGGATTTGGCATTTCTTTTGGGTTTCCCAAAGGCAACATTGACACCAATGTTTTGAATCAATCACGCATCCTTTGTACTTTTTAAAGTGGAACAACCAAGTGGAACAACCTACTTGTGGTATTAAATTATAATAGATGGCATTCACCTTGCAATGGTCTTGTTTTGTGCAAACCATACATAAACCTCAAGATGCAAAAAAGTAATATTTTACAAAGATGTTGTAAAGCACAATTTTAGCACACCTTTAACATTTTGTCCTTGGCCACTCCCCCTTATCCCCCTTGGAGATCATCAAAGGGGGGAGTCACAAATTGTTGACCAATTTCCACCACCTCACCTTCTAATTTCTCGTTTAATTAATCTATAGATTTCCCTACCCATTCCCTTATCCAACAACCATTCAAAAGGCCATGGCCAAACTATGTTCAAACCTTAATGGAATCCTCCTCTCTAGCAATTTCTCCCCTTGGTTCCCTTCTTTTCTTTTATAATTATTCTTCTACATGTCTATTACAAACAACAATATTATTTCTTTTTCACTACTCTTCTTTACACTCCCTTAACTAGCCACAACCTTAAACTAGAAAATATTCATGCAAGTATCATTCCATAGGAATTTCAACAAGTCATTACACACCAAAAAAATCTCACATCTTTAAGGAGAGGTTACAATGTATTTTTTCCAACCCTGAATCCTTCCAATCCCTTCTTTAGCTAGCTATTAACCTACCCCCTATATTATTTCCCTTCATTACAATCCTATCTCCCATTATGCACAACTTCGGAGCCCTCTACCATAACTCTAAAACAACCCCTTGACTTCTACCTTTACAAAAGAGCCTTATTTCCCTTTAGATTCTTATGCTCTTGTTTCCACAAAAAGGCATGCCATGACTTACTTGTTCCCAGGCCCAATAATTAACACACCATCCTCTTTCCTCCTTTCCACTCCTCTTTTCTTGCATTAACTAGGTCAAGGTACCTCTTTTTAACTCCTTTTTATTCGCCGCCAATCACCATGTTCATGAAATTCCCCCACTTGAACAACCACCAATGCCTTTATTTGATGATTTTGCCTCCATTCTTTAAGGCATCTATTAACTTGACTACCCCTTGAAAAGCTTGCTCCTTCATGATGTTGTAGCTTCCTCACCTTTCCACCTACCTTACCCCCTCATGATGTGCCAAGATCCACTTTCCATTCTTACAACCATCATCCCACTCCTCTATTTTCACACCCCGTCAAGGCTTTCGTTCATCACTCATGAAGAAGAAAAGAAGGTCAACAATTCTTCCTTTCAACTTCATGGAGACACCAATAGTACTATCATGCCTTAACTTTAATTGTAAGAAGCTTCTAAGAAGCACCCCCCCCTCCCCCCCCCTTATTCATACCCTCTTATCCAATAGTTCAGCTAGTTTTGAACAAGAATAAGGTAACTCAACCTTATCCTAATCTAGTCAATGTCCTCCCCCCCTCCCCCCCCCTTTCTTATCTTAACCATGCCGCTCACCCCTTAAATCATATTGGGATAAGGTTAGATGCCTTAACTTACCCCCTTAGATTTAAAATGAACCCCAAAAACTTCCTTAGCCATCCTACCCTTCCTAATCAAATTTGGCTTAGTCTAATTTGAGCCCAATAAATGCAAGAAATAATGAAGAAAGATGTGAAAAGTTGTTTTGGTGTCTTGAAATCTTGTTTTGACATCATTCAAAACATGTCTAGACTATGGCAAATGGATAAAATCTATGGAATCATGATTGCTTGTGTGATTTTCCACAACATGATAATTGACAACAAAAAGGGACCTCAATTTTGAACCATTCTTTATTAAGAAAATGCATGACAATTTATTTTCAAAACATACATGGAAGGCATTAAAAAACTAGAGAATTTTTAATCACATTTCAATTTGAGATCAAACTTGGTATAACACTTGTGGACCATGAAGGGGGGGTACACCAATTTTGATTGAAAAAAATGTTCAATGAGATTACATCTTTTGCAATCAAAATCCCACATTTCTACCAATTTGTTAAATATGTGTTGTGAATGGTTACTCACTAATGTTTAGCATCTTATATATAAATTCACTACGTCTGTGCGTGCGTCTGTCTGTCTGACATGACAATTCTGGATTTGAATTCACCGGCAGAACCGGCCTAACATTTGGTGTAGGTAGGTTGTAGTGCTGGTGGTGTAGAGCTCATTTTAGGGTTTTGCCATAGCACTTGTTCCAGAGAAGGGTGAACAGAGAGAAGGAGAGAGCGCAGTGCATGTGAGAGAGATCGTTTGCAGAGAGAGACAGAGAGAGAGAGAGGGACACAGAGTCTTGTGCTTTTTGAGACAGAGACAGACATAGAGACATAGAGAGAGAGGGAGGAGCAAGGATGAACATTATTTGAAAGTGTCGGTCGAGCGAAGCAAGAGAGCTGGGGCTGATTATGAGGCGCTTGATAGGGATATCGAGAAGCAGCGGTTAGTGGCCTTGGAGGTATGCGCCTAACCCTGTGGAAGCGGAGCATCTTTGCTATTCCATTCTCCTTTCTCAGAACGTAAAATCTATGAGTGTGTTTTTTTTCCAGTGGAGTTGTGGGCTTCTAGGGTTTCTATGAGCACTGGTGGATTTTTTATCCCGTGAGGAGAGGCCATCGGAAATTGGCTTTAGGTTATCGACGAGTGCCAGCAATACTATTAGGTTGGTGCCCGGTTTGCAAAGCGGAGAGCTGTGTTGAAGATTGGTGCCACTGAGCCTTCGGAGCTTGCTATCTAGCAAAATGCACAGGGTCTGGTTCGCTATGCCATTATCTCCCATTCTCCTAAACTGTAAACCATCCACTATGGTCCTAATTTGCTGCATAGTTTGTTATTTGGTAATCTTGGATGGTGATGATGGAAGGTGGTTCTAATAGCACAAAACTTTCCACAAGATAACTATTTAACCTAAGAGGACAAGTTTTTGCTCAAGAGTACATTAGTGGGTTCAACACTTATCAGTTCATAAGGATGTTGGCAACGACTTGCAATCCAGAAGATCAAACTTGTAACGGTGGGGCTAGATGTTTAGGAGTAGCATTATGGCTGAAAATGAATGAACAATATTCCAGCCATTGTCTTTTAATTCCAGCCAGC
>Ga0209208_10011025_pt1 | contig 11632 bp, 7 predicted proteins | sample S1TSphfallax_3_FD_187694 | JGI IMG/M metagenome (GOLD analysis project Ga0209208, IMG submission 187694) | Host-associated microbial communities from peat moss isolated from Minnesota, USA - S1T2_Fd - Sphagnum fallax MG (SPAdes) (version 2) | ecosystem: Host-associated > Plants > Peat moss >...
CCCCCCTCCACTCCCCCCCCACCACCACCAAGAAGTTAGGCTAACACAATGTTGATTGGGCCAACTATTTAAGTTGCTTATCACAATTAATATTTCATTATGCACTTTTTTTTTTTAAAAAGACAAAAACATATTACAACAAATCACAATTTATTTCACTTTTTAAAATTGATTTAAAAAAAAAATTGACATGTGTCAACTTGACCAATGAGTCAAGTTGCACAAATTGATTTCAACATGTCCAATTTGACTAGATTTTGTGGCTGAATTTTGTTTTGAACCCAATATATTGGGAACATGCCCAAATTGCAAAAATATGGAACAAGTCATATTGCATAATTACCTTCAATATTATTTAACAACTTTTTAAAGGCGCGTCATATACCATGGAGGCAAATTTGGTAATAGAGAAAACATTATCGTTTGTCTCATGATCAATTAATATTGTTGTTAACTTTCATGGTATTTGTCGCAACCCTAACCTTGCGCTTGCGACTAAAGCAAGAGCTTGTGAAGGTGCGAGCTAAGTATGAAACTCAAGAGTCACATTTCATGCTCTTGAGAATGCAAGAAAGTGTGAAAGAATGAACCAAATTTGTTTCACAAAAATCTAATAAAACATTAATGGCAGGAGGAACAATCACAAGGGAAACAAAAAGAGAAAGCCAAAGAAAGGCCAAAAGACGAACAGCCCAAGTTTGTTTTACTCATCAAATGAGTGAGAAATGAGAAAATATATGATTTGTTATGGGTAATGAGAAAATATATGATATTTTTCAAATTTTAAAAATAATAATAATGCCCATGAAAAGTCACTCCATGGTGGTTTGACTCTATGAACACGGATGAAGGGTTTGAAATTCAAAGCATGGGTCTGCACGTTGCGCATTGCATTACTTCCTTCGCGCTACTGCACGAAACGCATCCTCCTCCCACCTCCTCTAGATCCACACATTTGCATCTGGTTTTTGCATTGTGTTTTGCTCTAGCTTTGAAGATTCAGACTCCATCTACAGATCAAAAGCTATTGGGTCCTTTTAACTAGGGCAAGAAGAAGCTCGACGACACAGAGAGACAGAGAGACAGAGATTTGGTAGTTGGTGGGTTGAGAAAAATGCACGATTTTTGCTTCACGTACCCTTATGGGTTCCTGGTGTTGATCGGAGGCTTGTTAGGTTTTTTGAGGAAAGGCAGTACCACCTCGTTGATGGGTGGAGGTGGGAGCGGCTTGCTGCTTCTCCTCGCCGGATATCAGAGCCACCAAGCCTTCTTGAAGGGTTCCAAATCCCCTGCCGCTCTGTTTCTGGAAACAGGTGTCTCACTCTGCCCTCTTCAAAACCTCCTTCTTCCTCCTTTCTCTATCTTGATTTAAAATTTTCTTTGTTTTAGGGTTCCTTCCTGCTTTCTTCAGGTCTTTCTTACGGCATGCAACAGAGAAATGATTTCTTAGGCGTCACGTTTTTTAGGGTTTCCAGAAATGACTCTGTCAGTGCTCTCACTACGCAAATCCTGTTTTATCAAAATTTTCAAGGTCTTTTTATTCCACCTTCCTATCCAGCTACAGTTTAGGAAAAGGATCTAGATGTGATGCCAGATATTGCATGAAATTCTTTGCTGATTCCTTCCTCAAGTGTAAGCTCTGGTATGTCTCCTCTCATTATTCAAGCAGCTTTTACTTATCTAATACTGTGAAAACTACTACTGCAATTGATAGCCAGAGCCAATAAGTACTTCTCACATCAACACTGGATATTCACAAGCATTAGTGGGAACTGCTGAAATTCTGCTCTTTACAGCAGGGGACATACATATCTGAAGGAATCATCATCATCATCAATCAGAAAACTGTCAAAGTTGTATTACTATTTCTTCAGGCCATTATGGAACATGGTAGTACAGTGCAGTGGCTGTCAAAACCATAACTCCTGAACTGATTATCCAAGGAGTGCCTGTGTGTTTGTGTGTGTCTGTGTGTCGATGTGTATGGGCGAGGACAGTGGTTTCTTTGGCCTTGACATGGGTGATGGGTCAACGTTATCTTGCAACATCCAAGTTTATGCCTGCTGGCTTGGTGGCAGGTCTAAGGTCTGTGTTCCCTTGAATAACTCATCTACTTTGTTTAGCATGTTTTTAGGGTTTCCAGCAAAACATCATACTCTATTTTATTCGTGAACATGAATGACAGAGAAGATCATGTCAGTTGTGTTTATTGGGAAGAAAATGACATACTGAGAAGAGGAATATTTTTCAGCTTATGGAACTGAACTGTTGTTTGCAGTGGAATCATGGCGCTGTTTTATCTTTATAAGGTGGCCACTGGAGGCAATCACATTGTGAAGAAGGAGACTTGATCTACTTGTGAAGCTCCAGTTGCTCCACTCATAGTTTTGCTAAGAGCCAACATTGTGTTGGTTGGTGTTGAGAGGAGTGTGTTCACATGATTACTTTGCCATGTTCTAAAAAAGCTATGATACTGTGTCTACCGTGGGTGTAGTAGTAGTTGCTGGAGTAACCCTTTTCATCTTCGTTTGCTGAGATCATGTATGGTGCTCAAAACTTGATTCTAATATGGCTATGAAGGAAGTGATTTTGAGAGGAAATTTGAACTGATCATGCTGTGTACAACCATTTGAGAGGTAGATTGGATGGTAACCTGGTGGCAGGGGCGCAAACTGGTGGAGCCATTTCCTTACTAGGGAGGCTTACCTGGTGTAAACCACTAGGCAGAAACATTTTTCCATCATCCTGTCAGGGGAGGTTAATGTTTTGAAGCGCCTCTGCAGACCAAAGGGAATTTTCTGCATAGTGGTTTACATGGAATTGACAGCTATTTTTGTTCTCAGATTACTGTGATGTCATTGTGTTATATTAGAGATTCAGTGATTCAAGCAATCCCTTCCTAATGTCCCAGTTTATTAAGTGGGTCTAATCAAGTCAATGGTCATGAGGACAAGTCAATGGAAACTCAGTGGCCTCACAGCTGTTTCCGTTAAAGGGAGTTGATTATCTGGAGGACAATGTGCTCAAAGTTCCCAGGTTCTTGCTTACCAACTTGAAACACCAGTTTCTACAGCTCTACCAAAGAAAACTATTGATTGCTGTATCTGATTGCATGATTGGTGTGGCTTTATGGAGTTAGAGACTACAAAACAAAAACAATCCAACCGCTTTGTTGGCCTGACTATTTCTGATCAAGTTCCATTGGTACCAGTTTGTCTCTACAGTTTGCTAAAGTTGCAAGTTTATCAAAGGCTGCTTGGATTTTATTTGCACAAATGGGTTGCAAGCAAGAAAGGAAGAAATAATACTCAAAGTAATTTGTTAGTTATGGTTGATCATTCAAATTCTTGTCAACCCATGTTCTATCAGGGTACATGTTAATTTATGTTCTCATATCCATGTAGATGGGCAGGGAAGGGAGTGAGGTAGTTAGGGCTTGAATGCGGTAGGTTCCAACAACACAAACCTACAACTATTAGGCTTTGCAGAAGAAAAACTGAGATGGTCTTGTGAAAAAAACTTGGGAGAGACAAGTTTTGGAAATGGGAAAGACAAAATTAGGGTTTTGCACAAAGGAGAAAAGAGATGGGCTTGGAGTATCTAATCCACATCCAAACCTCCAATTCCCTGTAATACAAATCCTTCAAACTTTTTGTTAGGTGTTGAATCAAGGGGTTGGGACAAGGAGCAGTTACACCAACTGTCTTGGATGGATGTATTTTTGTTTTCTGTCCCAAACCAGATCCAGTTTGCTATCTATCTACCAATGTTCAAGATGGAGCTATGTACCAAATCCCCATTATCAAGCATCATGTAACTTACCTCCATTTGATTTTCCCTCACACTTGTAAAGGTCACAAACTGGAGTGGTTTTAGAATAATCATGACATAATATAGTTTTGCACCTCCCTTCAATTATGAGCTTTGGTATGACCCCAAGATGAGTTTTCAATGATGAATAACAGCTTTGACCTCATGTAAATTATTACCCATTATAACCCACTATCTCACCCCAAACGTTTGAGAACTCAAAAGTGAGTAATATTTTTCCATACTAGGGTAGTCTTTTAATCCTAACCTGCAAAGCCCTAACCAGTTTGAAATATTTCTCCTGGTTGGAAATTAATTATCTTTAAATATGGACAGATACTGGTCTATAAGAGAGCATCTCCATTGGCATGCTTCAAAAGCCCCTAAAACAGAAAATCTTGTTTTGATGAGGGTGGATGTTGTGAGAACACAACCGTGCCATTGATGAAAAATGCAATTTTTGTTTTGAGGCCTTGTGAAATTTTGCATTGGGCATCACACAACTTGGTGCACTATGTAAGGCTCCATAGGGGAGTTACAAAGGTTGGTGATGGGCACTCAATGTATGTTGTTACCATGGAGGTTCACAAATTTGGAGCCTCTTCTTTTTACCATTGTCAAATCCAAGAAAAAAATCCTTGTATTTTTTCTTGAAGTTCGTGTATGGTTTGCACAAAGGAGTTTAGATACCATTTGCCAAGATATAATAGTATCAAGGGTAGACATTGTCATTGACTTCAAACCTTGTATATTACTTACCCCATACAACATGCTTGCAACCATTGGTGATTGGTTTAACGCATTAATGTCATGTTTTTCACTCAATAGTCCAAAAAATGTATGCCAAATCCAAAGAGATTGGTCCGCAATTGCCTCCAGATTATGGGCCTCTCTTCATCTTTGTTTTGAAATTACCCTTGCCATCCAACTTGGCGATTCTTCCACATGTAATGCATATAATCAAGACTTGCAAACATACCTAGAAAACCTTTATTTGCATTGATTTTCAATTGGTTTTCAATGTTTTCTTTCAAGAATTTTCAAAAGTACATTGGCAATTACACCATATGTGCACAAATTGCTTCATGTCTTCCATTGCCTTACTCTTGATAAGATGATAACATACATTTATTGCATGAGCCTTTGTTATTATACAAGGATGGGAAGTGTAACTATGCATTTTTGGATTGAAGACAACCCAAGGCTTCCTTGTGCAATCTCGTATTTGCAAGAAAATAATCATAAATAGGAACAACTTGCAATATTTTCATAAAAAGTTTGTTTTATATTTACACTTGAAATTTTTTTCACCATATATATTGGTGAAGGAACAATTTTTTTTTAAATGTGTGTTCGCGCCCAAGCTCCTTATTTCTTCATAGATTCTCAGCATGCCCCACCTTATTGGTACCATGCCAATGCCTTTCATTTTTCAAAGTTTGAGATTATATAACACACATGAAAAACATGTGATTGTTTTGTCTATGTTGAATTTCGATTCCTCCATATACATGTGAATTTTTTTGAATTTGTGTGCATGTTTTCATGTGTATGACTTTGTTAGTCTTGACAATGTTGAACACCAATCTTGTAGCACATGACACATTTGTGAACAAACTTTCTTGGAATCAAATTATGTTCACAAATTAACTTATATAATTAATTATAGTGTATTTAGACATAATAAATATTATTATGTATATACTAATAAATAATAGGTACAACCTACTACCTAATAGACCTATATTTAAAGAACTATGTGCTTAATAACTACCTAGTAAATATAGGTCTAGCCATAAATTCACCTACCTAGTAGTAGTACTTACTAGCTAATCTATTATTGTTTATTAATAGTGCCCATTACTTATTCATATTTAAATATTATACAAATTATTATGTTTGGATATATTTGATAATTTGTTGAAACATCAAATGTATTAAAACTTTTAACATTACCAAAGGTGAAAAATGTTGTATAAGGTTTAAACAAATTGTTGGGGGGTTGATTAATGGTCATCAATATTGCTTTAAATTAAATTGTCGTGACCCTAACCTTGGGTTCGCGACCAAAGCAAGGGCTTGTGAAGGTGCGAGCTAAGAGGGAAACTCGGAAGTCACATTTCATGCTCCCAAGAGTGCAAAAAAATGTGAAGGAATGAACCCTCACATTCCCAAGTGAACTCTCACTTTGGGAATTGGAATCCCAATGGATTCTCCAATTTTCAGGGAGTGATTATAAGGGTCAAAACCTATTGGATTGAAAAAATCTTTATATCATTGAAAAGTTATTGAAATGTAGGTGTCTAAAATGAGTTCGCATGACCCATTTGGATACTTAAAACATAAGTTATGGCCAAAAGAAAGGTCGGGAGTCAAATTGGCAGTTTGACTCCCGACCACTAAAAGTCAGTAATCAACCCGATTTCCTTGCATGCAAGTGGAGTGCTACATATTATTGGAAAGTTTTCGATGAAAGCTACAACTTTGCTTCAAACTTCATTTCAATCGGAGGTTTGCACATAAATAAATTATGGGGCCCCAAAGTTGTGGGAGTCTTAACTTTGAGAATTTCGGGACTTTCATTTTGGAATCCCGAGACAAAATGCATTTGGATGTGGGCCTCATGGAGAGGCACATAGTATATTATAAGGGGGAAGGTGGTGGTTTCCCCCAAGTCCGGGCCGTGATGAATCCGAGTTTGCCCGTGACTCATCCTAATATTAAAAATGCTTCAACTATGCATTAACTAACTTGCTATTTGGTTTTGTGCAGGTTCGTGTGAGTGATTAAGTGCTTTTCATTCTTCTTAGTCCCATCTTGGAACTCTAGCACGCCCCTTTACCCCCCAAAGTGTTGCAAACTAGGGAGTGTGCCCAACTCATTACCTTTCCGTTGTCTTCACTTCAAATTCACACTTGAATCTATCAAGGAGATTGGGAGCACATCACACTATGTCAAAACAATTAAACCATATATTCACACATGATCCACAAACATGAAATATTTTTTCCAATACTATGAAATCCTTCATGTCTTGTATAACCTACTTTGACCTTAAGGAAAATTACAATTCTAAATTATTTCTCATTTTTTTATGTAATTTTGGGGCATAGACTTCAATGATGAATATGGACGCTTTGTTTTTTTGGTCCAACATTTTATGTTTATGAACTAATTGTCTTGGATCATAATAAACCATGTTATTTTACATGATACCAAATTTGGTATCATGCTCTACATTCATCTAAATTACATTCATGTACATGTCAAAAAATTTGAACCATATTGTGGTGCACTTATAAACATGAAGTGCCTTGATTTTTTACCAACTTGCTCACACAACCATGTTGAACTTATTGCAATAAAAAAATAGCCTCTCCTTGACACATCCAAATATTGATTATGTAGTTATAATTGACATATAAAATGCAATAAAATTTGACATAATTTTTAAAAAAATTAACCACACCAATATATTGGTCTTGTTGATGCCAAGTTACAGTTACAAATATACATAATGGCACAATAGGATGTCCCATTTAATTAAGCCAATTGGCCATCTTGACCAAGGATGACATTTTTTTGTTCAACTTGAATGAATGTCCCATTTTATTGATAGTCAATTAGATCACATTGGAATCAAATTGGCCAATTAAAAATTACACGTCATTCATGCCATTGACCTCTATTAGATTGCACATTTCTTATAGTCAAGATAAATAACTTAATAAAATTGGAGAGCTTGAAAAGTAAGATTTATAATAGTGAATGTTCATTCTTGAAGTTTGCAAGGCTTTTAACTAATGTTATGAATATTAAAGATTGACAATTTATAGCATTTGCTTCTTTCTACTATTCAATGTTGATGTGACAATGGCTTTATATGGCTCTTGGCAACATTCAAATTTAAGTTTTGCATTTGATAATTTATCCATGCTCTCAACAGGGTTCCATTTTTTCCATTTATGGAATTGGTAAGCATATCTAGTTTCAATTTCATAGGTTCATTTGAATCATATTTGGTAGAAACAAAATGCAATATTGGAATAATAAAGTTTGGAGTCTAGAATCTAAATAAACATCTACATTGTGCATATTTATCTTATTACACATTACATATGTTTTTGAGTAGCTAGTAAAACCCACAATTCACCCATACGATTGTTGATTAACACACTATGATTTTTTTAGTAGCCAATGAAAGTTATACATTATGCTTTGAAACTTCAACAAAACAATGTGCACATTTTTCATTTCACAATTTTTGAGCCAATGGAGCAAAATTTATTGAATTTATAGCTATTTTTGTTGTTGGAAATCAATTATAATTAAAAACCTCAATGAATTTATGGATCCTTGTCATATTGGTCTTTTTGTTGGCACATTCACATTGCAAATCTAAACATTTGAGCTAATGACATTTAAGTTCACACTTAGGCCAATAAGGGATTTTATCATGTTCGTTTCACATTTTAACCAATAACATTTCAACCAATTTATGCATCTTCATCATATAGGCCCTTTAGTTTGCCTTTTCACATCACATGGAAAAATGCATGACAAATTTCCCATTGGCCATTCTATTTGGCCTTTCATGCAAAAAATATAAAAAAGGTTTTTTCGCAATTGAGTTTTTATGGAAAGTCATGTCTCTTAATGATTGAAAAATATTTTTTAAAAAGTGGATTCCTTCAAGCCTTCAAGATGATCACACTTGAGTCAATGGCACAAGGTCTACTAGTATAATGTAATAGAAGGCAACTTCAACACAAAACTTGATGGAATGAATAATTAATTTTGAAAATTTCATGTTTAAAAATGCTTGCATATTATACTATTTTCTTTCACAAAACTTTATTCTTCGAATGTTATTTTATTTTATTGAAAATTTCCACATTACTATAAATGATATAATTAATGTTGAAGCTGCCAAAGTGTTATGACGATGGTGTTATGACGATGGTATATAGATTTTTAATGTCATTATTATTTAAGTGTGGCTCTCATTTTGTAAAAGATAGATATTACCTTGAAGGACCAATATGGCATGAATCTTATCACATGTCAACTACACATTTGTCATGTGTGGATGCTCGTGGTGTAGGGTAAGGATTCAAAACCGACTAGTTTTGGGGATGAGGACCTTGTTCAAATCTAGACCTAAATTCCTAGAACAACCATGTTCAAGGTCTTTCAACTAGACCAAAAAAAAAAACTATCTTTGACAACTTGTCTTATGCAATTACACATGTCATTTTGCAACTAAAAAATGTCACATACAACTATTTTTTTTAGTTGCATGTGACATGTGTAATTGCATAAGACAAGTATTAAAAAAACAATTTTTTTACTAATAATTCTATGGTGTAAAGAATTGGTGGAGTTTCCATTTAGTAAGGGGACAAGTGTGATTCATTTTGAGAGGACAAGAGGCACCTTATGTCAAAGGATCCTAAAAAAATTGAACACCCTCCTCACACATATGAAGGAACCTTATAAGGATGTGCAAGGTTCACCATCCTCCACATGAGGAACATTACACATCCTTCTTAGCCTATTTTAAACTTCAAGGCTTTTTAGTTTCCCACTAACTAGCGACCTTTAAGGGTTAGAGCCATACAATTATTGGCAGTGGATGGATGGTAAGTGGACAGGAAACACTTTTCTGTTGGGCTCAAGTTCAGTAGTAACCGTGGTTATTTTTGTTACCTTGCCACTAACATGATGTGGGTTGTTAGTAGTTAGTAGGTGGTAAAAACAACCCTTATCTATGCATACAAGCTATTTACATACCTAGTAACCACCACATATTGACCTACCTATGTACCCTATACGTAGGTCCGGCCTCTTACAAAAATGGGTTACCAAGGAGAAACCAAATATCAACTTGCTTCAAGTTCATCCACAATTGAGCCATAAAAGCATCCAGTGGATGGTGTGATGGTAGTAGGCATTGGATGAACATGGGTTACTTCTCTTTCTAATACCCGGATTGGCCACTAAGGGCATATTCATGCGTCTTTTTTTAATACCCGCCTACTACCATGGCTGCCCCCCCCCCACCCCCACCACTCCCAAGAATGACTTAGTTTTACCAAGCCGGAGAAATTTTTAAAAAATAAATAAAATACCCCAATTAATTAATATGTAACATCTTGCATTGGGACTAGGCAACGGGGTAGTTAAAAAAAAAATTCCACACAACGTCCCAACAAAGCCCACACTAACTAACAAACGCTTTGAATGAACGATATTTATGAAAGCCCAACGAAAAAGATCCATGGATTTATTAAATGCGACCCATGTGCCAGAAAACTGTGAATTTTGACATGGGGAATCCCACTTAGAACCCCCTCCATTAAATTATGTGGGGAATCGCACAGTTCACGTTTAATGGACTAGTTAGTTAGTTGGGGTTTGTGGGGCTAGTAGAGGTGGGGAAGTGGGGAAGGTGGGCTTGGGGGTGAGGAGGGGGGAAGAGGGAAAGGAAGGGGTGGGTAAGTAAATCTTTGTCTGATCTCAATCTATTACAATGCTGGAAGAGAGTGTGTGTGTGCAATAGTGCAAGGAGTAGTCCTATGCAAAAGATTTGTCTCACTAATGATTTTGTAGTTATCATTGTTGTGAGAATGTGTATATAAGTAGAGTACAATTTTTTTTATAAATGTGATGTGAACTAAAGTCATTATATTATGCATATATAAGTGTATATATAAACCCTAAAACCCTACACACACACTTATATATGATGACCTAAGCTTAACCCTACTATCTAGATCTAAGATCAATATAATTGGAGTTTGGAGCATAGTATTTGGGAGTGTGATCTACCATCTAAATTTAAGCTTAAGATGTTTGGAGGTTGGAACATTACTTTGTATAAACATACCATCTAGATTTTAAGTTGAAGATGGTTGGAGTTTGGATGTTATTAATGAGTGTAAGTGACCATCTAGATTTAGGCTCAAAATGTTTGGAGTTTGACAATGGTAAAAGGAAATTGTTCATTGTTAATGGGGGTTTTGTTTAGTTGATTTTATTTTTTTTTGAAAATTCTAATAGTTTGGTTGTGAAACACACTTTGCTTAAGATATTCTAATCGTCATGTTGAATAGGAACTTTGCATTTTTTGTTAGATCCATTTTAATTTATGAATCAATGGACATAAATGCCCATGCATAATGCTATAGATAATATAATTTGGTACCCTATCATTTTGATACAAATATATAATAAGTATATGGGTACTTGTCAAACATGGAGATTATTAGTTCGAAATGTTACATATGTGAGACTAATAACTTGGCGTATGTGGTGAAGGTGCTTGAACATTAATTCTAACAAATATTTGGCAAACTTTTTGGCCATATTCTCGCCACAACGGAGTGAGACAACAATCAATTATTTTTTCCCAAACCTTCGGTTTGTAGCATATAACACTCTCTTTCTCTCTCTCTCTTGGTGAGTATGGTTGTCTCATCATCATCCAAGAGAGAGCCAAATTAGTTTTTATAAGTTGTTTAGTCCTTTGGAGTGAAGTTTGGGGTTTAGGGTTTAGGTGTGCACATACTTGAAACCACATCTTTTTGTCCTCAACAATGAAGAAACCAAAGTTGAATTAAGTCACGGTTGGTTTTGCTAGGAAATATTCATGTCGAACCCGCACTCACTCACACATGCCAATCATGTGTTGTCTTAGAATCGACTAACGATTTTTTTTTCTTTTCTCCGGTCCCACCCACCCACCCACAAGGACCTTTGCAACAAATATTTCGGCTTCTCTTAATTTCTCCTTTTTTTTTTTTTTTTTTGGGCCCCCCCC